>Ga0315336_1003694_pt1 | contig 19808 bp, 18 predicted proteins | sample ASW5metaG_FD_204512 | JGI IMG/M metagenome (GOLD analysis project Ga0315336, IMG submission 204512) | Ammonia-oxidizing marine archaeal communities from Monterey Bay, California, United States - ASW #5 | ecosystem: Environmental > Aquatic > Marine > Intertidal zone | place: USA: California... | reverse complement strand
ACGTTGAACCTCGTTGCCACGAAGGCAACTATGGAATGCCCGCATTGCTTAGAGGCGGACGAGCAGACGATGAAGCATTTGCTAACGGAACTGGAGATAATCCAGCTACAATGTGCCTCTCCGGATGTGGCTATGCCCCGGAATCGAACCGGGAAATATTTAATTAGTACTGATGTTAATTAGTGCCGACGGCCAATATGTCGCACGTATTATCGCAAGCACTGCGGTTGTCGTCATAATAGCTTATATAACTTTTCTGGAAGGAACATCTACAACCAGTCCTGTCAACGACAGAACGGTCTGGGATGCTGTCTATACAAATCAACAAGCAAGTCGCGGAAAAAATCATTACGAAGAAAATTGCTACACCTGTCACTTACCAGAAAACGAAACAGCTAATGCACTGCTCGGTGATCGTTTTTTGGAGAATTGGCAAGAGGGCAATCTGAACAATCTGTTCACTAAGATCCAGGCGACTATGCCATTTGATTATCCATACACCCTAAGCGATAGTGTGTACCTTGACATAGTGGTCTATCTCCTTCAACTTAACGGCTTTCCCGCAGGTGACAAAGAGTTGACGTTAGAAGAACTTGAGACAATTAGAATTGTGGGAGAAGATGGACCTGAACCCATCGCAAGTTTCGGTTTAGTTCAGGTAGTTGGATGTTTAACACAGAGTGCTAATGGAGAATGGATACTAACTCTTAGCAGCACACCAGTGAGAACCACTGATCCGAGCGCATCGATAGGAGCTGAACGAAATACTTCAGCGGAACAATCTTTGGGCACACAAGCATTCCATCTTCTTGATGTTGAGTACGGACTCACAGCTGGATCTGACGGGAACGTTAACGAACCAGCTGACAACATGAACCACAAAGTCGAGGCAAAAGGCTTTCTAATAAGAGGAGAGGACCGAAATAAAATCAACGTCACATCGCTCATTAGTTTAAATGCAACATGCGGAATTTAGGCCTACCCTTTGACTATTCTCTGACTAACCACCAGGCGAATCCATTGGCCTATCAATGCTATAGCTAAAAGGCAAGAGCTACTATCGAGCAGCTTACGCGTATCTGAATATTCTCACTTTAAAGATTTCTGATAACCCAGATTAATCGATAATCCATGTTTCATCTGAGGACCGTTGAGGTTCTGATAAACAGGATGTGTCACTTCTAAGCCAATGCGATCGGAATGATTTCCAGGAAAGATGTTAAGAAGTTGATTTATGCCAACACTTAATTCGATAATTTTTCCTCCATAATTCTCAGGATTTGCAGTTTGCACTGGTGCCATGATTAAAGAATTCCTACCTTTAATAGTACCTTGACTATGATGTGCAATTCGAAGAGAAAGAGAGGTCTTTCGGGATAATTCTTTTTGCACCCATCCCGTTAATGACAATGTATCTCCAAAGCTCCACAAATCATGCTGAAACTTATTCTTTAATCTCAGTTGATTGCCATACACAAAGGAATGAAATTCGTGCACGTAAGTTAGTCCTGCGATCAAAGAAGTTGACCTGTCACCTATTTGCATGCCGTAAGGAAGTATCATGTCCTGACGCATATTCATAGGAGTTAAGACCTCATCCATGACATCACTTTCGCCTATAGACCTTTGCATGCCTAGTTCCGCATGCAAACGTGCATGATTTATCTCATAAAGTTTGATCAAGCCAGAAACAGATAGGCTAGACAGGCCGAAGGCTGAAGTGGTAAATAAACCGAGTTTGGCCCTATTCGTCATTGCTTGATTCATCATCATGCCATTCATAGACATCACTCCTTGATAGGTATTTAAATCCATCTTCTTATTTGTAAGCATCATCATACCCATCAAGGAAAGCGAATCGCTTGGCGCGTACATTGCCCCTAGCATAGTCATATCCATTAACATCTTTTTCGGTACTACACTAAGCTTAGTCGACATATCCCCCATGTAATAAGGATTGTCAAGTTCAATAACTTCTGCATCTGAGAGATCTTTAGTCCCATCTCGGTTATCGCCCATAAGCATTCTCATCTGTCTGATTGAAATCATAACTCCATTTTTTTTATGGTAATGCTCACCTGTTACCCCAATGGGACCATGATGGATAGCACGTTCTTGAGCTGAAAGAGAGCTTCCGAAAAAAGTAAACACGAAGAAGAAACTATAAAGTAAGGAATGTAAAAATGACGACCTGTCAATCGACCAAATGTGCGACATGGTAACGATAGAATTTTAGCTTTATTGCAAAAAGCTTACATATGCAAAGTTAAGCACTAAAGCGATCCAGAACTTTTCCATCTTAGCCAATGATCTGCAAGAACTAACGCGATCATTGCCTCTCCCATAGGTACAAATCGTGGCAGCAGGCACGGATCATGCCGACCTTTTGTAGTTATGGTAGTTGATTCTCCTCGAACGTTAACAGTTTCTTGCTCGATTGGCAGGCTGCTAGTTGGCTTGACAGCTGCTCGCAACACAATTGGCATTCCCGTTGAGATGCCGCCTAATATGCCACCGTGTCTATTTGTTCGAGTTGAAATCTTCATTGAATCATTAGCTGTAAAGAGATCGTTATTGTCTGTTCCCCGAAGCGTTGCACAACCAAACCCAATCCCGTATTCTACTCCGAGGACTGCAGGTAAACTAAAAAGGCCTTTCGCAAGATCGGCTTTTAATTTATCAAACACTGGCTCCCCGAGACCAGCTGGTAAACCAGTGGCAACTAGTTCTGCTATTCCACCAATAGAATTACCTTCTCCTCGAACTTTCTCAATCAAAGCAACCATCTCCATTGCTTTGTCTGGATCTGGGCAACGAACTATATTTGGACTACCATCTGGAAGATTTTCAACCTGATTAAGGGTAACTGAAGATGGATCCTCAACATTCGCTATAACCTCTCCAATCTGTCGGACATATCCAACTACCTGTCCTCCAAATTCAGCTGCAATGAGCTTCTTAGCTATTGCCCCTGCTGCTACCCGAACAGTAGTCTCTCGAGCGCTTGATCGTCCTCCGCCTCGATAATCTCGAAAACCAAACTTGGCATCAAAACTGTAATCCGCATGACCTGGACGGTATTTTTCCTTGATCTCGCTATAGTCATGACTTCGCTGATCAAGATTCTTTATTAGAATTGCAATAGCGGTACCAGTAGTTTTTCCCTCAAAAACACCAGAGAGAATCTCTGGAACATCCGGCTCATCACGTTGAGAAACTATGTGGCTCTGACCTGGACGGCGACGTGCTAGATCGCCTATGAGATCTTCTTCACTTAAAGCAAGCCCACTGGGACAGCCATCAATAATGACAAGGTTGCCTGGCCCATGCGCCTCACCTGCAGTGGTTACTCGAAAGACTTGTCCAAAAGTATTGCCTGCCATTGTTTAGTTGGTGCACCAGCATTTAGTTTCCTGGTTAATATTAAGAAGTCTGATAATTATTTTAATATTTTTCATAGTAAAAAGATTTATCGGAGGTGATCATTATAGAACTCTAACATCTTAACCCAACATTGCTTGGCATAAACCTCATTGTATACCTCTAGACGGTCATCGTTAAAAAACGCATGATCAGCGCCTTGGAATGTTGTGATTTCAAACTGTTTCCCAGCTTTCTTAAGATCCGTCTTGAGTTTAAGAATTGCCTCAACCGAAATTGATTTATCTTGTTCGGCAAAGAATGCCAAAACAGGAGCTTGCAATCTTTCAAGATCGGGGGCGACGCTTGGATGAATCCCATAGAAATCAACGCATGCACCAACTTTTGGATTCGCACATGCCGCATAAAGCGACAACTGACCACCCATGCAGAAGCCGACCGTGCCAACGCGACCTCCTGTTACATCGTTACGTGCAAGCAGGTAGTCGATCCCACCACGGAGCTGTTTCTCAGCAGCATCGATATTCAGTGCCATCATCAACTTTCCAGCCTCATCCGGACTTGTAGTTGTTCGACCATCATAAAGATCTGGAGCTAAAGCTACGAACCCTTCATGAGAAAAACGATCCGCTACTGCTTTGATGTGGTCTACGAGACCCCACCACTCCTGAATGACGATTAGGGCAGGTCCTGATCCAGCGGAAGGAACAGCTAGATACCCTTTACCTGACATCCCATTTGCAGGAAACTGGACCATTGTGCCCATTGGTGATCCTCCAGAATTATCCAAAATCTAGTTTCAAATCAGATACTGCTACGCAATCCAAAGACTGCACCACTCTAAAACATTTCTAGACGAGATTGCTGTCGCCACTGTTAATGTATGCAAAACTTCTATTTAGGGAAGTTCCTGGATCACTTCACCATTCTCATTTAAAAAATTGATGCTCGGCCTACCATTCTGAGCAACACCCATAACTAAACGTGTCTGGTCACCGTCACTAGCATTAAACACTGCTGCTTCACGCACAACTCCGAAGCTAAGACGTTGACGTCCCTTTTCATATAATGTGACTAAAGGTGTATCGTTCGAATCAACACTTAGTGAAACACTTCGGTGCCCCTCGCTTCCAAAAAGCACTAAGCTCGGCTCACCTTCCTGCCCCATCTGTACACCGACACGATTTATTCCTTCTTCGGCAAAACTAAGAACAGGCATTCCAGAAACCAATGCAAACTGACCTTGACGTTTATCATCGCCAACAATCAATCTTGCGTCTTCACTCACCACACGCGCAGACAAACGGTCGACTCCATCTTGATTATTAAGACGCAACACGGGAGAACCGCTATTCTCGATTCCGAATGTAGCACGCACCTGACCCTGGTCGTCGTAAAACGCTATCGAGCTCATACCGTATTCATCTTCGCCGCTCAGCACTCCGCGTAACTCTCCATCTGAGTCAACAAGGTTAACCTGCGTCGTAGTGATAACCTGAGTTCCTTGTGCATCAACGTGTACCCGAAACAGATTAAATAATGTCACGCTGCACACAAATGCCAACAGCATCCATACTATTATCGACGTTTTTTCGTGCTTCATTTTTCTGCTCCTACTTATACGATCGTTATATACGAACTTGTAAAGAGCACCCAGCAACATTGAATACAATTCAACTTAGAAAACCAGCCAATAAACGGTTCCAAGGCTAGATGTTGCACGCTAATTCATCTTTACAAATGACGGTTCACAAAAACTCTTAAACTAATAAAACTTAGAATGGTTTAAGAACCACCATGCTAACCGCGATAAAAACAGCGATTACAGCAATAACTGTCAGTGCCCGTCTTTGCTCTAGTCGCCGATAGGCTAAACCGCCTAGTGATGCCAGAGCGAGCCAGCAGGCTAATTTGACAACAATCCATCCAGGCAATCCAAAGCTACCTATCCTAAGTAATCCAAATCCGCTTACGAACGACAACACAGCAAAAATACCGGAACACATCAAAAAGAAACGGCGGTTCTCCTGACTTGGTGCTGCCAAAGAAGCAAAAGTGAGTCCTGTGAGCATGATGACTGAAAAGGCATGAATAATTTGATATAACTGATATGGCATAATTACACTCTACTGTTCTTCCCTTAATGGAATAGATATAAATATCTCAAATTGAATGAAACGAAATTTCTAAGGCTTAATCTATTATATTAACGACATGCTTGTGCAATACCTCTCTTCTCATCTATACGCCAAACTAGAAAACCTCCGACTAAAAAGAACAAGAGCACGCTAATAACACCGACACGTTGATTGTACACATCTGAAAGAATACCAAGCAGTAACGGACCAAGAAAAGACGTAACTTTCCCAGAAAAAGCGAAGAAACCAAAGAACTCAGACTCGTGGGCCTTAGGAGTAAATCTCCCCATTAGCGATCTACTAGCTGACTGATTCGGTCCAATAAATAGTCCAATCCCGCACCCTGCCAACCAAAACCACTGACGACTGGGCGCTAGTCCAGCAAGAAGCGTAAACGCTGCTAGAAAAATCAAACTGATCTGAATAGTTGTCTTGCCCCCGATCCTGTCGTCAACAAAACCGAACAACCATGCCCCCAAACCAGCTACTGCATTTAACACGATGCCGAAGATGATTACCTCGCCAACAGTGAACCCGAATGTAACAGAAGCATAGATGCCACCAAACGCAAAGATTGCAACCAAACCATCGTTGTAGATTAGCCTGGCGATAAGGAATCGCACCACATCACGATAACTTTTTAAATATGTAATCGTACGCTTAAAGTTGCTAAGCAACATACGAGGTTTGATATCAGAATCAAGAACACGTTCGTCACGAACAGTGAGAAACATTGGAATGCTAAAAACTAGAAACCATACCGCTGCAACGATATTAACAGCACGAATATTAAAACCTTCCGTTTCACTTAAGCCAAATGGCGGTGGATCGCTAAGAACTAGTGGCAAAGCTAGAGCTAAACAGATCAACCCTCCAACATATCCAAGTCCCCATCCGTATCCAGAGATGCGTCCAATTTTTTCAACAGAAGCAATGCTTGGCAAAAAAGCATTATAGAAAACCAAAGCGAGTTCGAACGCTACATTAGCAATAACAAAAACACCAAGCGCCATCAACACGGCACCTGGTTGACCCGGTTTGATAAACGTGAGCAAAATAATCATCAACACACAAAGCAACGTACAACCGATCAAATAACGCCGTCGATCGCCACGATCGGCTAAAGCACCAGCAACCGGGGCAATCATTGCAATAGTGATGGCACTAATTGTTACGGCGTAAGACCAAAGTGCTGTGCCTCGACCAGAGTCAGCAACGAATTCCCCCACAAAGTAAGTTGAATATACGAAGGTTACGATCAATGTTGTAAAAGCTGAATTAGCCCAATCGTAAAAACACCACGTTGCAACAACAGAACGCGTCTTACATACATTAAAATTAGACATACTCAAATACTCGAATTCGTAATCCTGACATAAAATAACTTATGCACACCTCTAACTACTGTGTAAGGCATCAAGCTGTTACATTAAAAGCTGCAAAGAAAACAGAGTGCCTAATCCGAAAACCTCCATGCTCCTGTTAATCGATTTCTTAAATCTAATTACTCGAACGGAGATATCAGTTGATATATCGAAGTCCATTCCCAGACATACATATTCCAACCGTTCCACTACAGGAATATGTATTCACGTATGCCAATCGCTGGCATGACAAAATAGCGCTAGTTGATGGATTGACTGGCCGAAAATTAACATACGCACAGCTTTGTAATGCTATAAAAAAAACAGCCGCTGGACTATTAATCCGTGGATTGAAAAAAGGCGACGTTTGTGCAATTTACAGTCCTAACTTACCAGAGTACGCAATCGCATTCTTCGGAATAGCTACTGCCGGTGGGGTTAACACAACAATTAACCCTCTCCATACCGCGTCCGAACTTCATAAACAATTAAAAGACGCAAGGGCCAAGTTTTTGGTAACTACTCCACAGTTACTAAATAGTGCTCGTATTGCGATAGCAGACACCACAGTCGAGGAAATCTTTGTTTTTGGCAAGGTTAAGGGTGCAACTCCGTTTGCCTCACTAATGAACAACCAGTCTTCGCGATCGATTGAGTTTAACACTCGTGATGACCTGGTAGCCCTCCCTTATTCAAGTGGAACAACGGGACTTCCAAAAGGTGTCATGTTAACCCACTATAATTTGTTAGCGAACATAGCACAGACAAATGCGGTTGAAGCCTTATCCGAAGAAGACTCGATTATCGCAGTCCTACCTTTCTATCACATCTATGGAATGGTAGCGATTATGAGTCGCGCACTCTACGCCGGTGCAACAATTGTTACAATGGAAAAATTTAATCTCGAGATATTTCTTAAACTACTGCAACAGTACGAAGTCAGAATAGCTCATCTAGTTCCACCCATTGTCCTTGCGCTAGCCAAGCACCCCACCGTTGATAACTATGACCTCTCAAAACTAGAAAGTGTGGTTTCAGGTGCGGCACCCTTATCTGAATCGGTGGCTAATGCTTGCGCATCACGACACAAGATTATTGTGCGTCAAGGATATGGTCTAACAGAAACAAGTTCGGTAACTCATTCGAACTCAAGGAACTTAGAAATTAAAGTGAAATCAGTAGGAACAGCTATCCCAAATACCGTATTCAGAATCATTGATCTGTCGACTAGGAATGATGTTAAAAAAGGTGAAGTGGGTGAGATCTGGATCCGTGGGCCACAGCTAATGAAAGGCTATCTGAATAATCCCGATGCCACACAGGAAATAATTGATAAGGACGGATGGCTTCATACTGGAGATATCGGTTGTGCAGATGAAGACGGCTATCTCTACGTAATCGACCGTATAAAAGAACTGATCAAACACAAGGGAACACAAGTCGCACCGGCAGAACTAGAAGCAGTTTTACAATCTCATCCAGCAGTAACCGATGCAGCTGTCATTCCAAGTCCTCATACAGAAGCAGGTGAAATTCCTAAGGCCTTCGTAGTTATCAAAGCCGGAGACAGTGTGACTAAAGATGAAATAATGTCTTACGTTAACAAACGAGTTGCGTCATATAAGAAAATTCGCCGAATAGAATTTATTGACGTAATTCCTAAAATTCCGTCTGGAAAAATTCTACGACGAAAGCTCATCGAACGTGAACGCGCAATGTCAGGCTAAAACCAAACAGAAGGTTTCTATAACTAAAATATAGAAAAACTAATGCGACTTATCTAAAACATCAACTTCGCCCAGTATGAAATTTTTTGTTTCTATTAGAAATATTTGTCCAAATCTAAACTGAGCACAACTCAACGATCTGAACGTTCAAGAATAAAATAGTGATAAAACATTCCAGCAATTAAGGCACCGACAATAGGACCAACCCAATAAACCCAATGCATACTCCACACACCACCAATGAGTCCAGTGCCAAACGTTCTGGCGGGGTTTAATGACGCGCCTGAAATAGGACCACCAACCAGGATGGATGCAGCCAGAGTCAATCCAATTCCAAAGCCAGCTATCTGTGGAGACCTTGAATCAACTGCCGTTGAAAAAATAGCGAAAGTTAGAATGAACGTCAAAAAAATTTCCGTTAGAAGAACCGTGCTAATAGAAATTCCAATCCCGGGCATCGGAGTTCCAAGTCCTGTTGCAGTAATGGCCTCACTACCACCTGGAATAGCCTGAAAAATAGCCATTACAACGATACCCGCAAAAATTGCTCCTACCAACTGTGAAACGATATAGCCAGCCGCGTTGCTTAAAGAAATACGACCTGTAACTAACATCACAATAGTTACAGCTGGATTGATATGCCCACCTGAAATATTCATCGTGCCTGATACAGCAACGGATAGAGCTAAACCATGCGCAACAGCAATCGCAAGCAAACCCACACCATGAAATAATGCGTCGCTAACGATAGCTCCGGCACCAACAAAACACAGAATAAAAGTACCCACTAATTCTGCAAGATACTTCTTTGTAAGACTGTTCATCATGGACCCCTTTCACGGGTTCTAACAAGTGCTCGCTGCCCTCATAATTTATTGTTTAACAAGCTTTATCCCTCACATGCAAAATATACTTTCTAGGAAACAGACAAGGTAGAATTCGAAGCACGAGCAACTAAGTCTGAGTAAACTGCTAAAGCACGCGATGCCATCGTTGCTGTAGTGTAATAGCTGTTCACTCCTGCGATGCCATTAGCGCTTAACTCCTCACGCCGTATTGGATCAGAAACCAATTGACCGATAGCCTCCATAAATGCTTCAGAATTGTCTGGTGGAATTAATAGACCTCCACCTGTTTGCTCAATAAGTTCCGTATAAGTACCTCGCCTCGAGACTACAATCGGCACACCACAGGCCATCGCTTCAAGCAACGCAAGCCCTTTGGGAGCATCGTATAAGGCTGGAACTGCCAACACGTCCACTTTATTGAAAAACTCAATCTTCTTCACACGATCGAGTTTGCCTTCATATGTCACTTCTGAATCAAGACCCCACTGGCGAACTTGTTCTAAGATCGAAGATAAATACGTTTCATGTTCATGTGCGAGATAACCGCCAATCTTGAGGGCTCCGGAAGTAATCTTTCCAGTTGAACGGAGTTTCTTGTAGATCTCACACAAAATATGCACGCCCTTCTCCGGAGCAACGCGACCGAAATAGCCTAAAGTAAACCTATCAGTTTTACCGTAAGGGCGACGAGTATACCCATTTATGTTGATTCCAAGAGGCACAACCTCAATCTTCTCTCTTGGAATATTAAGAAACTGACTCATATGTTCAGCGCAGTATTTACTCACAGCGAGAAAGCGATCAACATACGGAACACTCTTCTCAATCAAGTTGAGCGCACGTTCGCGATACGGTTCCTGAAGATTTCCGAGGAATATATCTTCCCCCTGTAATGTGCAACATACCGGAACCTGAAGTGTCTCCTTTAATGGTTTTGCTAAGGCTATCAACATCGAGTTTGAAATATCGACAACATCAGTCTTAGGTTGGTGCTTTAGCCAGTGTAGAAGTTTTTCGATTTCCTTGGCTTGATTTCCATGATGTCCTTCAAGGACTGAGACCGTCAAATTGCCAAGACGTTCTGGACGAGTCTGAACACTTCGTCCTGCTACAGTTCGAAGCAACCATGGCGATTCCCACAAACGATCTAAGAGCCACGGCGTGTGACGAAATACCGAGAGATGCTGTTCCAGATAGACACTAATCCCCCCATAAAAAACTCTATTATTACTAACGTTTTCCTCATCGGTAAGCGTTGGCACGTACATAGGCAACAACTCAACATCGTGACCGCTGGCCATTAGTTCGGCAGCTAGAGCATTGTCACGAATACAACTACCACAATACATTTCACCGGCACCTGCCGTGATGTAGGTTATGCGCATTTAGAATGGCAAAGCTCGATTATAAGTTTTTAGAAAAACAAGTTGGACAAGACACTGACTAATTTTTTGTGTCTGGAATCAATTTTCGGCAATGCAATAGAGAAATTTTTGTCCACGAAGATACAGCTCTTTTCCCGCTAGCGCAGGTGATGCATCAAAATTGTCTTCAAGCATATTGACTGAAAGCACATTGAGACTCAAACCAGCTTGAATAACCAACGTAGCTCCTTCACGACTCGGAATATAGATACGACCAGCCGCTGCAACTGGAGAAGCATAGACACTTTTAATTCCTGGCAACCGCTCTGGACCGTACACAACCTGACCAGTCGCCGCATCATATGCAGACAACACACCGGAATTGCTTTTTAGTAAATAAAGGATTCCGTCATGAATTACTGGAGACGGAACGTAAGGAGTGTCTCGATCGAGCGACCAAACAATCGCTTCGGTTTCGTCAATATCTCCTTCAGCATCAGCTAAACGAACAGCAATCAATCGACTGCCTCGATAACCACTGGTTAAAAAAACTATACCTTGATCAGCCACTGGGGTGGGAATCGCATTCATCGTAAGCCCTGCACCATCCCATACTAGCTCACCAGTGGCAAGATCATAGCTCCGAACTCGATTAGTAGCACTCGTAACTACTTGTGCACGACCAGCGTGCTCAACGATTAAAGGACTCGACCAAGAAGTAGCCTCATCGCGCTCAACCAACCACCGTTCCTGTCCTGTCCGTTTATCTAATGCCGTAATAAATGATTGACCTTGATGATCCCAATTCACAACGATCGTGTCACCATACAAAGCTGGTGATGCCCCCTCACCGAAACCCAGCCGTATCGTAAGGTCTCCAAAATCACGCTCCCAAAGAAGTTGTCCTTCATGGTCGTAGCAATAGAGACCTCGAGAACCGAAAAATGCACAAATCTGTTCTTCGTCCGCAACTGCTGAGGGAGAAGCCCAAGTTCCAGTCTGATGTTTGCCTTCATGCGGAAACTCCTCGGTTGCGACCCGTTGCCATAATACTCTGCCATCGCTACGTGCTAATGCCAATACCATAAAACGAATCACCTCAGTTGGAGCTGTTGCCCCTACTATTCGTCTCCGCAAGCTTGAAAAAAATCCTTCCCGGGTAACAGCTTGTTCACTAGCTTCGCCAGTTTCCACAGCTGTCAACACAAACACTTTTTCACCCCAAACCACCGGTGAAGCTGATCCATTACCTGGAATTTGAACCTTCCAACGAACGTTTTGTTGTTCGCTCCAATTGACTGGCGGATCGCCACTAGGCATCACCCCATTTGCCAACGGTCCTCGCCATTGAGACCAAAATACATCTTGTGTCACCTCTTGAGCATTCGTAACAGTTGATGTAAGCACAGTTGCAGCTATAAGCAAGAGTAATCCGACCCTAAGAACCATAGAATTATTTCTCTCCATAAATTGAACTAAACACATCAATTACACTTATACTTACTTTTTATCAATAGTGTTCCGCAATACACCTACTCCTTCGAGTTCAACCTCAATAATATCGCCAGGTTTTAAAGCACTAGTAGAACCTGGAGTTCCGGTAAAAATCATGTCGCCTGGCTCTAGTGTTACATAGCGACTCACATAGCTAACGATCTCAGAAGTTCCAAAAATTAAGTCTTTGGTCCGCTGCGATTGCTTGACTTGTCCATTAACTCGTGTCTCAAGAAGTAGATCGTTGTAATTCACACCACTAACCATAACTGGACCAACTGGACCAAACGTATCAGCTCCTTTGGCACGAAACCACTGCAAGTCATTGCTTTGCCAGGCACGCTCACTTACGTCATTACCAGGTGCAACTGCAAAAATGTACTCAGATGCATCTTCCACAGACACATTTTTGGCTAACTTGCCTACGATAAGCACCATCTCGCCTTCGTAGTGAATATTGGTAGCATCCTCGTAATACTTAATCGTTGCTTCATGTGGAATAAGTGAGGTTGGAAACTTTGAGAACAATCCTGGATAAGGTAACGGCTGCGATTGTCCTATGTGACTTTTGTAATTTAAACCAACTGCGATTACCTTCTTCGGCTCCGTTGGTGTTAAAATTTGAACTTGGTTCATCAGATGTTTTCGACCAGTTCGCTGTGGAGATTCAAACACGCTTCCACTAAGCTCATGAATAACCTCCCCCTCGAGAATACCGTACGAAACGTTTCCATTGGATTCATAACGTACGTACTTCGTAACATCTTGAGCAGCTGCCACAGTACTCACCGCCAGAAAGACGGCTTCAGCCAACAGTAGACTCGTATTGTCCATATTTCCCCCTCTGCACTACAAAGCTAACTATCCATTATGTAGGTTAAACAGTGCCTTACAAAGTAATTAGCACGCTTGGACACCGAGGGAGGCTAACATGATGACATAATATTCTAGTTGTAACGTCAATAACGAACCCTAATATATCGCTTGATGTAAGGAGCTAAGCATGCGTACCACTTCAATAACGAATAACTCGTTACTTGCTCAGGATCGAGCGAATCTCGTGCATCCACTGCATGACCTTAGAATGCATGCAAACGACCTGGGACGTGTTTGGGTAAAGGGTGAAGGTGCCATTCTAACCGATGCTGATGGGGTCGAAGTTGTCGATGGGCTGTCTGGTTTATGGAATGTAACAGCTGGACACGGAAGACGAGAGTTAGCTGATGCCATGCATACACAAGCAGAAACTCTCGCCTATTGTTCTGGGTACAGTGGAAGCTCAAACCTTTCTGCAATTGAACTTGCTACACGTTTGTCCGAACTCTCTTATCCATCAATTAATCACTTCTTCTTTACGAGCGGTGGTGCTGAAGCAACGGAAAGCAGTATCAAGATGGCTCGTGCATACTGGAAGATCAGAGAAAAACCTCACAAAATAAAATTTATTTCTCGAACCGATAGTTATCATGGTGTAACGCTTGCTGCGATGAGCGCCACCGGTATAAGCATGAGCGCCACCGGTGCAAGTCCCTATTGGACACTCTTTGAACCTCGAGTGCCTGGATTTAAACATATAGCATCACCATATCCCTATAGATACAAGGCACCCAAGGGAGTAAGCCAAGGAATCGCAGCAGCAAATGAATTAGAAACAGCAATTCTCAACGAAGGTGCCGACACTGTCGCTGCCTTTATTGCAGAACCAATCCAAGGAGCAGGTGGTGTTATTTCTCCCCAGGACGATTACTTTCAACGAATACGTGCAATTTGCAATGAATACGACGTTCTATTTATTGCAGATGAAGTTATAACTGGTTTCGGCCGAACCGGAAAATTATTCGCATTGGATCATTGGGGTGTTGAACCAGACATAGTGCAGTTTGCTAAAGCAATAACATCTGGCTACTTTCCTTTTGGTGGCATCGGCATCAACGACAAACTGATGCAAACGCTACACGATGACGGCAGACCTTGGATGCACGCTTATACGTACAGTGCTCATCCAGTAGGATGTGCCGTGGCACTCCGAACCTTACAAATCATTAACGAAGAAGGTTTTCCAGAACAGGCTGCTACAAAAGGTAATTACCTCATTAACACACTGAAAACAGTGTTGGATGACCACCCGCATGTCGGAAATATTCGCGGTAAGGGATTAATGTGTGCAATCGAATTAGTTCAAGACAAGACAACAAAACAACCATTTCCGAAGCAAGACCAAATAGGTCTCAAGATTCAACAGACGGCACTTCAGAAGGGACTGTTCAGTCGCATTAAAGAAGATAACTACTTACTTGCGCCCCCGATCATAATTAGCAATGAACTACTCGATCGGTCTATAGAGATTCTAAATGAGGCTATCGTAGCCGTGCTAGGATAATTGAGATAGATCGCTATATTCATAAAACGCTGGTTAAAATACGCAATTATTTTTAAGAAATAACTATGACTCTAAATCAATTAACAATCGACGAACTAATCACTAAAGAACGCGAGTTAGCTTCGCATTATGCAGAATTTCAACGCGCCGAATTGCGCTTAGACTTGACGCGAGGGAAACCAAGTCCCGAACAACTAGCCTTATCCGACGATCTTGACCGTGCACTTTCAGGAGATTACATCGTAACAAATAACATCGATGTACGAAACTATGGTGGTTTAGAAGGTATCCAAGAAGCTCGCCATCTAGGAGCATCGCTACTCGGTGTCAGAGACGAAGAGGTCATAGCGGGTGGAAACGCTAGCTTATCCTTTATGTATCAGTACCTGCTTAGTGCATGGCTATTTGGACCATTGGGACCAGAAACAGCCTGGAAAAGAGAACAAGGACGCCTTAAATTTCTATGCATCGTACCAGGCTATGACCGCCATTTTACGATTAGTGAGGATTTAGGATTCGAATTGCTACCTGTAGATATGAATTCTGATGGCCCAAATATGGATCAGATTGAAGAATTAGTCCAAATGGATCCTTTAATCAAGGGAATCTGGTGTGTCCCAAAATATCAGAATCCAACAGGTTACACATTTTCTGAAGATACTGTAAATCGTTTTGCCAAACTTGGGAAAATCGCAGGTCCAAATTTTCGTATTATGTGGGACAACGCTTACGCCGTACATGACCTATATGACGATTCATTGAATCTTCCGAACTTAATGGATCGCTGTCGATCGGAAAACACGTCTGATAGCGTCATCATGTTCGGCTCAACCTCAAAAATAACCAGGGCCGGAGGTGGTCTGGCCTTCTTGGCTGCCTCACCAAAAAATTTACAGTTTTTTAAGAAACGACTAGCCGTACAAATGATAGGCCCAGATAAATTAAACCAACTCCGGCACGTACGTTTTCTCAAAGATCTTGATGGCATTCACTCTCATATGCGTCGCCATGCTGAAATCATCAGACCTAAATTTGAAACCGTGCTTAACTATCTCGATGAAGGTCTTGCAGACGTTGCTACTTGGACACGACCTCGGGGAGGATATTTTATCTCAGTCAACACACCGAATGGAACGGCTAGCGAGAGCGTCAAACTGGCAAGTGAGGCCGGAGTGAAACTCACCCCAGCGGGAGCAACATTTCCGTATGGTCGTGACCCGGATGACAGTAATATTCGCCTTGCACCGACATATCCCACGCTTGAAGAAATTCAGAAGGCAATGCCAGTATTCGTTGCATCCGTACTGTTAGCTTCAATTAGACAATGCATCAAGAATTTACAAGGAAACTTTTCCTGAACTTCTATCAAAGTGATGCATGAACAAATTTCTGAATGTAAGTAAAATTTGATTCGACAATTATAGAATCGGGCAACCCTGGAATTTCATCTCGAAAACGAAGAAAGGCGATACACGGTGTACCGTAGCGCACTGCTAACCTAGCTTCACTTTCAGTCCCTTCTCCACCCGGAAGAAAAATCAAAACAGTCGATGTCAAAACGTTAATATTGTTGCGTGAATTTGTATTATCTATAGGCTCTAAACCTCGCTCGAGATGTGTGTAAATTGGGAGTTCGACCCATGGATTAGGATAACCAAGGACAGGTGAGTGCTCCGTATCACTCGATATACACGGAACAATGGCAAGCGCTAGGCCTGATCGGTCTGTAACCTCAACAAACGATTTCGAAACAGCACCCATGACACCAGCCCCCCCACCAGTCAGCAGATGAAAACCCGCTTTAGCGATCCATTGCCCTACCTGCCGCGAACGTTTGATGTGTGGATTAGAGTGAGATCCCATTACACCAATGATTGGTCGCCGTTTAAAGTTAGGAACGTTGGTAGGCATGTATGCAATCCATATTTTACTGAAGCTAATATACCCTACGCACCTATATAATTCCTTTTGATGCGTGCGAGCACTTCATCAATATTGGCAATTTCAGCACTTATGGCCTGTGGGCAAACGCACGAGTCCAATCAACCACAGAACTCCTTAAACCTTACAAATGAATCTGTCGCTCTAACTGTTGAACATCGATCAGCATGGCGAGTCTTGTGGGTAGAAGGTGAAACTGATCTACCTAATAGATCCTATGTTAATTACCGTGTAACTCATGAATTAGCCCGTACAGTTCCAACTAACGAGTGGCCGGCCACTAACTTAATTGCATCAGGCCGTGCTGCTGTACAAGACGGACATTACTGGGCGAAGATAAACACCCTAAACTGGCCGCCAGGTCAGGTCCAAATCCTGGTTCAATTTCCTTTACCCCCACAACCTTCAACTGTCGTGACACGTTATGGCGAATTTGGTGAAAACCTCGAAGGAGATAATGTCATTGTAATTAACGGAACAAAGGCTATTGAGGCCGAGTATCGCTTCAGGCATACTCCCTAATACCCCGCCTTTACGTATTCTTAACTGATCTTCTATAGAACTAATTGTCCTACTCGACGTGTAGATACCTTCATGCTAGCATTCTATGATTCTTCTCTTTGGAACTTGTGAAGGTTACCGAATAATAAATAGCTTGGAGGAAGCTTTATGTTTATTCGCTTATCACTCATTCTATTCGTTCTTCTTAGCGTAGTTTCTTTTGGAGCGATAACTCACGCCGCTGGTTCTGAACCAGAGACTGAGATCGGTCTAGTGCTCGAATCTGTCGGACCAATAACTTTTGGGCCAGACAACATTCTATTCGTTGCAGACAATCAGGCTGCAAAGATCTATGCCCTAGATGTGGAAACACTGGTGTCAAATACTACACTAGGCCTTAAAAATATTATGGGAATCGATCAACAGATTGCTGCACTTCTCGGTACAGACGTTCGTGAAATTGCAATTACTGATCTCGCTATTAGCCCCAAGTCTAGAAATGCTTTTATCGCATTGTCTCGTGGACGTGGAAACAATGCACAACCAGTACTTATCCGTGTTGATGGCTCTGGACAGCTCAACGTAATCTCATTAAGAGATGTTCATTACACAATGCTGGAAATACCAAACCCACCACAAGCTAATCCTGACTCAGAGAGTGGTCAATTTACTCAACGGCGGGATGGTAGCTGGATCGAGGGACGCGCTCGGATGCATTCAACCACAGACATGGCATATATCGACGGCAAGCTTTTTATTGCTGGCTTGTCGAATGACGAATTCTCTTCGAAACTCCGTTCTGTCTCCTTCCCCTTTGATCAAGCCAACGAAGGAACAAGCGTAGAAATCTGGCACGCAGCACACGGACAGTTTGAAACCCAATCACCTGTATATACATTTGTACCTTACCAACTAAATGGCGAACAGAATCTCATTGCCGGTTACCTTTGCACACCCCTTGTTAAATTCCCTGTATCTGACTTGAAACCTGGAAACAAAGTAATGGGCAAAACAATTGCTGAGTTAGGTAATGGTAATCGACCTCTGGACATGATTGTTTATCACAAAAACGGATCTGACTATCTGTTAATGTCCAACACAAGCCGTGGTGTTATGAAAATTCCAACTGATGGGTTCTCAAGTGCAAACGAAATCGATGAGGCCGTTGCTCGAGGCGAAACAGCCGGTATCGAATATGAAACCATTACAAAAATGAGTGGAGTCGAACAACTCGATCTGTTCGACACTGAACATGCGATCGTAATTAAGCGCAATGACGTAGGTGTAGCAAATCTCGAAATTATTTCACTTCCATAAAGCGATAATTTTTGTACTCTCGAAACTTAATCGAACAAGGCGAAACCTATCGACACAGAGAAAGAAACGCAACCACAGTTCTACTCGAACACCAGGAAGCTGAACACCGAAAACTTATAGAAACAGACTGTTTGATTCGAACTTATAACAACTCACTCTAAGGTATTGGTGTGGCTAAAGGCTGTCCCTTCTCAACAATGTAAATAGATATTCCAGAATAAGTTTCACTTTTAGTCATAACATCGTGATTGATTTCATCGTTGATTTGAAATGCATCGCCGGATTTAATTTCTAGTGGAGGCTGACCTTCAACTTCAAGAATCGCTGAACCGTCCAGGACATAGCCAACTTCAACTCCTGGATGAAAATGTTTCCCCCCCCTCGACTCAGATGCCATTCCAACTTTAACCATAACTAATTCGTGGCTCTGAGCTCCAGGAACATCCATAGTCAACAAAACTTCTCGCTGAAGTGATGCTTGTTGAGCTAATAGTAAACGCTCAACGCCGACACCTAAAACTACACCCAAAACTAACAACGCTATCGACCAAACGAGATAAACGTATTTCTTCCGTAACGTAGACATATAGAAACTCCTTCCACACAATCACTTATTTATGAAACCCAGGGGTTTAAAGTTGCTTGCTTCCACAATACTCCGTATCGAAACACTGACATGTTTTAGTATGAAACAATTTCCCGCATCGCACTCACGAGTTTCTCAACAGTAGGTAAGTGCGCCTCCTCCAGCACGGGTGAAAAAGGGACGGGAGTATCAGCCGCTGCTACGAGTTTAATAGGAGCATCTAAATTTCTAAAACTAGTGCGTGTAATATCAGTCACAATGGTATTTCCAAAACATCCTGTCCTCGGAGCCTCACATGTCACTAATGCCCTGGAAGTCTTTTCGATCGACCGTCGAATACAATCACTGTCAAACGGAACAAGTGTTCGAAGGTCAATTACCTCAACAGATATATTATCCTCTTGTGCTAGGATCTCCGCTGCCTCAAGGGCACGTATAACCTGTGATCCGTATGTAATGACTGAAAGGTTGTCACCTTCTTTGACGACCCTCGCTTTTCCAAGAGGCACAACATAGTCATCTTCTGGAACCTGAAGATTAAGTTGAGGTGGAAGCTTATCAGGCGAAACACGATAGTACCCTTTGTATTCGAGGTATAACACCGGATTACCATCTCGGATAGCCGCCTTTAGGAGACCTTTCGCATCGAACGCTGTGATCGGAGCAACAATCTTGAGACCTGGAGTCGAGGCGAACCAAGACTCAGGATTGACCGAATGATACATCGACGTCTTAGGTGCCCAACCTGATGGCATACGAAAAACTAT
>Ga0315336_1003693_pt1 | contig 19813 bp, 16 predicted proteins | sample ASW5metaG_FD_204512 | JGI IMG/M metagenome (GOLD analysis project Ga0315336, IMG submission 204512) | Ammonia-oxidizing marine archaeal communities from Monterey Bay, California, United States - ASW #5 | ecosystem: Environmental > Aquatic > Marine > Intertidal zone | place: USA: California... | reverse complement strand
TCTGGTGAGGTGCCCGCTCCGCTGGTCCCGATCATCAACCTGCTCGTCGAACCCGTCGCGCTCTTCTTCACCAACCTCGGAGAGATCATCGTCACGGGCATGATCCTTCTGTTGTTCGCGGTGCTGGCCTACTATCTGTCAGACTGGGCACAGTTGATGTTTCGAGATCTGTACTGAGGGAGACCCTTGCTCACCATCCTGGGCCGGACCGGACGAATCGGCAGTGAGATCGCGCGTCTCGCTGACGACGCGAGCCTGCCACTCACCGATGAGCTCGGCGAAGCCTCGATCGTCGCGATCGCCTTGCGGGTCGATGTCGGTCGAGCAGCCCTGTTGAGCCTGCGAGGGCGCTCGGTGATCGACTGCTCAGGAGCCGTAAAACGGGACGGCACCGGCATCTACAGCCTGGACGCGACGCGGCCCCTGGGCGGTATCTGGTACGGCGCTCCGGGCTGCATCGCCGGGGCCACCATCACCGCGCTACGCACATCGGGCGCGGCAGTGCAAGGACCGATTCACGTCACTGCGGTAGGCGGGGCAACCTATGCACCCCGCGGCCAATCGGGGACACTTCGGGTCGCCAGACGCCTGATCGAGCACCCCCACGTAGCGGAGATCGAATCGGCCACCGGATTGACGGTCGCCTCCTTCGTTCCGATCATCTCGTATGGCACGGAACGCGGTCTGGTCGTCACGATCTCCGGCATGGGAAGTGTAGATCCCCTGGGAGAACCCTTCGATGTCGCGTCGGTCATCCGCACCGACGGGGTCCTGCTTCGGGCCGAACAAGGCGACGGTTGCTTCACCCTCACGGTGGGCATCGACAACCTGACCTGGCCCGCAGCGCAGGTGGTCCGCCTGGCCCAGGCCCTGTCGTAGACCTGAGCGCTAGGTCAGTCGGTGCAGCTCGCGGGTGGTGAGGCTGTCGAGCTCGCCACGTCGGCGACAGACGCCAGGTCAACCCGGGATACGGCCCTCCGATATGGACATCGGAATGGTGGCCCTGACCTTGAGGTCCCCTACAGTTTCTTGCGAACTTCCCGAACGCGGCCCTCCGCCTTGACCTTCTGCATCTCGGCCCATGCATCGGTTTTCTTTGCCTCGTCGGCCTCTTTTCGCGCCTCCACCTTCTCGGCGAAAGCCGCATCTTTGTCGCGTTGCTCGCGCTTGGCCAGCTCCTCGCTCACTTTCTTCTTCGCAGCTTTGTAGGCGTCGTCTGCCAGCTTGAAGCCGATTCCCATTCCGAAGCCGCGCACCACGTCGTTCAACAGGCCCATCTGAAACCCTCGATCACACTTGTTCAACGTAGCGTGACGACGCTTTCTTGCATCCTCGTGAGAAGATGCTGCGATGGCCAATGCCCGCGCGCAGCCCCAGACAGGCATCTCGATCCCGCACCGAAGCTGGCGGGAGCTCGTTCTCTTCCTCGGTTTGGTCGGCGCTGTGATCGTGCCGCGCATGAGCGAGGATGGACACTCCAGCGGCGGGTGTGACAACGACAAAGCCGCTCACGCTGGCATCGCGGGCACCCTCGGTGGTGGCGTGTTGCTGGCCAAGGTGTGCAGCCAGGGAGACAACGTCGCCCGAATCGGCGCCCGAATCGGCGACGACGCCCTACAGCTGGGTGCCGACGCGGCCCGCGTTGGAAACTCGGCCTCAAAGGGTCTGGACAGTGCAATCGGCGCGACGAAACTCGACGCCGTCTACAACAACCACTGGGAGGACGCGGCCGAAATCATCGGCCGGCTGGCTTCCGACTCGGACATCGAAAAGTACCCCGGATACTGGAAAGACGCGGGGGTCGAGCTGTACATGTCCAACCCGCAGCGGTGGGCCGAGCTCGGGGGCGACGACCTGCTGGCGATGGCCGCGGTCCGTAGCCCGGCGATGCGCGAGGGGGTGAAGAAGGCCGCAAAGAAGCGCTTCGACCGGTCATTGAGCTACCTTGCCGGGGTCGAAAACGTCGGTCCGAGGACCATTGCACGCGTAAAGGAGCGCTACGGAGTCGACGTCATCGAGGGGGCCGCTGAGTCCTACAAACTCGAGCTGAGAACGGCGGACTACCTGTACAAGCTTCTCGATGACCTCGTCATGGAGGAGCCCATCAGCGACCGGGCGACATTCACGGCCGAGAAAGCGGAGGCACTCCTCGCCGCCGAGATCGGTGGAATCCTCGTGCCAGAACCGCGGAGCAATGTCGCCGGGCTCTATTGCATTCGGCGAAAAGACCTAGAAAAAAGGGAGTTTCCTGCGTACTGGGTAGGGCCCGACGTGATCCTTCGAAGCACCGACCCAGACGACTTCGACCGCCTCGTCTCCCTCATCGGCGCCGACCGGTCCCCGGACCATCCAGAGGTCTTCGCCGAATTGTGGGTAGTCTTCCACGAGCCCATCTTCTCGGGTGTCTGCACCAAAGAGCGGAGACCGTGGATGCGGGACCGAATCGACGACCCGTCGGCAAAAACCTCGGACGACGGCCTGGTCTACCGGTTCTACAGCGCCCGATCGGCAGAGGACTGCCAGGCTCGTGAGGTGCGCGTGCTGCGGCGGCCCGTTGAGGGAGCTAAGTCGTCTCTATCAGAGTCAGATAAGTGATATTGAGCTGCGAGACTTCGGTTTCGCCTTGTTCGAAGGTCCACGGGCCCTTGCCCTCAACCTCGGCAGCTGCGATCTGGGTGAGAAGGATCTCGCCGCCGCCGGCCGTGTCTTCGCCGAGCTTGCTGGCCATGTTCACGGCGTGGCCGAACATGTCGTGACCGTCGATGTCGAGCACCTCGCCCCACGAAACGCCAATGGCCAGGCCGATTTTGTCGTAGTCTGGTCGGCCCACCGCGTCCTTGGCCACCGCGGCACGCATCTGGATCGCCGCCGTCGCCGCGTCGGTCGTCGTCGGGAACGAGCAGAAGAGATTGTCGGCCTCGCACTTGACCAACCGGCCGTTGTTTGCCTCGACGATGGGCGTACAGAGGTTCTGCATGCGCCGAATCATCGCCAGGAAGTGGATGATTCCTAGGGACTTCGTCACCCGCGAAAAGCCCGACATGTCGGAGATGAGAACGGCCACCGGTTTTCGGAACTGACTCCGAATTCGCGCGTCGACAGCGTCGCGGCCAGCTTGGCTGGTTTCGGCATTGCGCTCGTCGATCAGGTCGTAGAGATCCTGCAGTTCCATCACGACACCCTACTACCAGTTGTCGGACGCCAGGTCCATTAAGTGAGCTTCGATAGGACCGCGTCTTCAGCGTCCGCCTGCCCGAGCCGGCGCCATTGGTCGGCCGCGATCTGCCAAGCTGCTCTCGCCCTGTCCTTCTCGCCGGCCCGCTGTGCGATACGCGCTGCCATTTCGGCCGTGCGAGCGGTGTCTGCATCGATGACACCTGTTTCCTGGTAGAGCACCGACGCGGCGGCCATGTGTCGGTCCCAGGCATCGACGTCCCCGCGCTTCACGGCGGCGGCGGCGCGCACCACGTTCACGTCGGCCAACGTCGCTCGGTGCCCAAGGCGCACGAAAATCGGCTCCACTTCGTCCAGCAGCCTCTCTCCGCGGCTGAAGCGACCGCGCTCGAACGCGACGAGCGCCTGGTTGTACCTCGGATAGGCCGCGGCCGAGGCCCCGATGGACCGGTAGATCTTCTCGGACTCCTCGTACAGCGGGACCGCCTGCGCCAGGTCGCCGCGATAGCGAATGCTGTCCCCGAGCACGTTTCTGGCCGACGCCGACCCAAATCGGTAGCCGACCTCGTCGTAACCTCGGATTGCCCTACGATAATTTTCGTCAGCTCGCGTGCCGTCTCCAGAACCCAGCGCGATGTGGCCGAGGCTTTCCCAGCATCGAGCGATGCCGAGCGTGTCGTCGATGATGCGGCGCGCAGCGAGGGCCACTCGGACGCACGGCTCCGCCTCATCCAACCTGCCCAGGGTCATCAGGGCCTCGGCGAGATCGACGTTGCACGCGGCGATGAGCAGCTCATCGGGACCGACGATCGCCTGTTCTGTAGCCAGCTTCAACACGCGGACCGCGTCCTCGAGTTCCCCATGGCGGAAGTGCACATTGCCGCGATGGCGACGCGCTTCGATCGTCAGGGACTGCCAACGGTGAACAGCGGCGGCTGCCTCGAGCTTGTCCAGCCACGACAGCGCCTCTTCGACGTGTCCTCTGAGCCAGGAAAGCTGGAATCGCAGCAACCAACACTCGCCCCACACGGCCTCCGAGGTCGACACGACCGCATCGGTCAGCGCGGCAAAGAGCAGGTCGACCAGATCGTCGGCGCCCGTCAGGTCCGATGCGGCGATTCGGTCTTTGGCGCCCACTTGCAAGGGGCGAACGGCGTCCACAGCAAATCCGCCCAAGAAGAGGAAGCGCCCAGCTCGCTCCGTCGCATGCACGTCATCGCGGGCCATGACCACCGCAGCACAAGTCCTTGCGTGATCGGAGAGCCGACCGCCGGCTCTCGCGTGGGCGACGACTGCGTCGCGAACGAGCTCGTGCACGAATGCCCACCCACCGACCGGAGAACTCCCCGTGCAGCTGGCCAGGCCAACAGCGAGGAGCGACTGCACCGTTTCGACCCGCGACGCCACGCCCGCCGCACGACAGACCTCCGTCCACTCCCGCCACTCGGCGCGCAGGCCGAGAACAGCCGCGAGCTCCAGCGTCGACACCTCGTCCGCCACCAGGGTGCTCAGGGCCAGATCGACCTGCTCCCTCCAGACGCCTCCGATGTCCTTCGGCAGCTCGCTGGCGTCGCCGACAAACAGATATCCGGACGGCGACGGTTCGAGCAGATGACGCACGACCCAGTCCCCAAGCAGATGATGGGCGAATTGTGGGTTGCCCGCCGTGCGGGCGACGACCTGCTCCGCCAGCTTGGAATCCAGTGGCAGCAAGGCATCGACGAACGCCCGCTGGTCCTTGCTGGAGAACGGAGACACCTGCAGCTCGAGCACGCCGTCGACCTCGAGCAGCTCGTTGAGGAGCTCGGCTTCCTGGCGCCCAACCAGCTCATCATCCGTCGCGCACAGCAACGCCACGACCGGGATGGTCGGTTGCGCCTTGGTGAGAAGAAATTTCACGAAACGCAAGGATCTCGCACCATAGTGCACATCATCGAAGGTCATCACCAGGGCGCGGTGGTAGGTATCCAGATCGTCGGAGGACCCGGCGACGCGGGCCAGGAAGCGATGCAGGACCCCGAACTCTTCGGACTCTTTGTCCAGGATGACCTGTGCCTCGCCCACCTTGGACGGCGCCAGGACCTCGCTGAGCGCTTGCCACTCGGTCTCGTCGCTGGCGGAGAACGCCTCGAGGATGACCTGCAGTCGGTGCTCGATGGCGTCCCGCGCCAGATCTGTGCAGCGCAGGAACCGAGCGATCATGCCGCCAGCGCCTTGCCCTGGCGTCGGCTGTTCGGTGTGGCTCGACGACAGGACGTGGGCGGCGCCCACCTCGTGTGCGCGCCGCGCGAGCCAGTTCGCAAGCAGCGTCTTGCCGCAACCAGGAGGGCCCCTGAGCACGATGGCGCGGGTTGTACGCCCCTTTCTCGCCTCACGGAACGCCTGCCACAGCGCATGGCGGTGCGCCTCACGTCCGATGACCCGAGGCATCCGCAGCCCGTAGAGTCCGAGACCGACATCCACGATATCGATCAGTTCTTCCTCGTATTTCTGCCGCCAACTCGCCGGCGGTTTCGGAGCGGGCCACCGCGGCTGGGTGAGACTGGCGGACAGCGATGTCGTAGTGAGCCACGAGGGCACCCCCGCGCTCCCGGTGGTATCGCTGCCCCCCGTGTACGAGGTCGAGGTCGAGGCCGATCCGCTGACCGCGCCGCTCATGCTGAAGTTGATCGTGTCCAGATCGTTGCTGCCCACTGGCTGTGGACCGGCCACCACCGAGTCCGGGTCCGGCTCTTCCAGATTCGATAGCGCGAGGCGGGCGTCGGCGGCGCGCTCGAATCTGCCGCCGGGTTCCTTGCGGAGCAGGTGGCCAATCCACTCGGCAAATCCGGCGGGCACCGCAACCCGTGGCCGCAGAGGTGGCGGATCGGTGAGGAGGTGTGCCGCCGCACCGGCCGCCAGGGAGCGCGTCTTGGGGAAGGGCGGTGCTCCCGCGACGAGGGCGTAGGCCAGACAACCCAGCGAATACAGATCGGTCCACGGCCCAAAGTCCCGCCAGTCGGCGGCGAATTGTTCTGGCGCCATGTAGGCCGGGGTCCCCGCGAAGAAGCCCTTCGAGTCGTCTGTGGGTCGGCGTTCCAGCGCATGGGCGAGCCCGAAATCGAGGAGTTTCGGCCGGATCCACCCGGCTCCTCGCTTGAGAAGCACATTTCGCGGCTTCAGATCGCGATGGATCACGCCCCTGGCATGGGCGTGGGCAAGGGCCTCGAGCAATCCGTCCAGGATGGTGTGCACATCTGCCCAGGGGAGCTGCCCCAACCAGGCGCGCAGGCTGGCCCCCGGGACGAGCTCCATGACCAGGTACGGTGCGCCCGCTGGATAGGGGTCGAGACCCGACGGCACCTCTCCGTAATCCAGAAGCGTGACGATTCCCGGATGATCGAGTCCCGCGGCCAGCCGAACCTCGTTCTTGAACGCGGCGCGGAAACGCTTTGCGCGGGCGCCGCGCGCCAAGAGCAACTTGACCGCTACCGGCACGCCGAGCCGCTGGTGCACGGCCTTGAAGACCACACCCATTCCGCCCTTTCCGATACGCTCCTGGAGTTCGAACGGCCCGAGGAGGATGAACGGACTGGCGCTCATGAGCGCATCCTATCGCGTCGGCCGGTCCTCCCGGTAAGCTGCGGCCCTTGGCCAAGCACCAGCAATCCACCGCCGCCATGCGCAATCGGTATCGCGCCGATCGATTCATCCACCACTGGGTGACCGAAGTCGCGCTGCTGACGCTGATCCTGCTCTCGGTGGGCATGACCATGGTCGAGCTGACGATCGCCGACCAGAACATCGCCAACGTGCTCGAGAGCATCGGCCAGATCATCACCTTGATCTTCGCCGCCGAGCTCGGCATTCGCTTCTGGGTGGCGCGGAAGAAGTCGCGGTTCTTCTCCCGCTATTGGATCGACATCATCGCGATCCTGCCGCTGACCCGACCGCTGCGCATCTTCCGGGTCGTGAGACTGCTCCGCCTGTACCGGGCGGGAATCCTTCTCAATCGGCGGGGCCGCGCGTTTGGCGGATCGGTACGGGCCACCCGCGCCGAGCTCACCGGGCTGGCCATGGGGTCCCTCATCCTCGTGGGGTTCGCTGCGACGGTGATTTTCCATACCGAACGCGGTATCAACAACGACTTCATGACCTTCGAGCAGGCTCTCTGGTTCTCAACGTACAGCCTGATCGGGGGCGAGCCCATCGGTGGCATGCCCGATACCACAGTGGGCAAATGGGCAACCCTGTCGCTGATGGTCGGCGGCATGACCCTGTTCGGCATGTTCGTCGGCACGGTGTCCGCCGGCATGGTCAACCGCCTGGGCGCCAACATGGAGGTAAAGGAAATGGATCTCGACGAGCTGGTGGACCACGTCATCGTCTGTGGCTGGAACCGTTCGGGACGCACCGTCCTCAAGGAGCTGTTCGGCGTCGGGGCTCCCCCGGGCCGTGCGGTCGTCCTGGTCACCGAACAACAGGGCATGCCCTCCGACGTGCCGATGGCCGATGTCGACCCGGAGCTCGTGTACCACCACCACGGCGACTACACGCTGGTCGACGTGCTCGAGGACGTGGGGGTCACCGACGCGAGCATCGTCATCCTCCTGCGTGACGAGCTCATCCAGCGATCGGATCAGGATCGGGACGCCCGAACCGTGCTTGCCGCGTTGACCGTCGAACGCATGGTGCCCGGAATCTACACCGTGGCCGAGCTCCACTCCGATCAGAACGAGGAGATGCTGCGAATGGCGGGTGTCGAGCAAATCGTGATCGGCGACTGGTATGCGGGCGTGATCATCGGGAGCGTCGCCAGAAACGAAGGTCTCGTCTCAGTTCTCAACGAAATCCTCACTTCGGAGGGCAACCGCTTCATGACCCTCGATGTGCCATCAGAGGCCGTTGGCAAGACCGTCGCCGACCTCCACCACGACCTCTTTGTGCGGCGACGGATGATCCTGATCTCCCTGGAATCCACCGACGACGTCGGGCGAAACTGCGACGTGAACCCCAAACCCGATCGCATCGTACGCGCCGGGGAGCGCATGGTTGTGGTCTCGGGTGGATGACTCAATGTGCCATCATCGGGTGTGGACTTCGTAGACCCCGTTCGAATCGACAAAGACGAGATCGACGCGCTGGAGGTCTCCCTCAGAGAGTACCGGCAGTGGCATCTGTGGGTTCCGATCGTACCCATGTTGGTGTTCGCATTCGTCCTGCACTTCGCCTGGTCCCAGCAGGTTCACAACTCGCCGATGATCATGGCCATGCGGTGCCCGATGACCGCGATACCATCCGCTCAATGTCGCGATCTGGTCCCCGAACCCTGGCCGGAATCCCTACGACCACTCTTCACTGAAGCCCTGCAAACCGGCAATATCGGCCAGGGACGCGACTGGAATCAAGTCGCGGGAGTCGAGCAGAAGGCCAAACAATGGGTCGACTCGGTCTTTGGTCCCGAGGCCTGGAGCCACCTCAAGACCCACGACAACTACGACGGCCACGCCCTGAAGATCATGTCCCCGCGCGCCATGGATTCGGACGTCGCGGCGTCAGAAGCCGACCGGCGAGTCGCGCTCTATGCGCAGGCCTTCGTAAATCGGGTGGATCTGGCACTGGGACCCAATCACGAGGCGTCCAGGAACGCCATTCGAGAGTCCGACCGCGGCTGGGCGGCCGCCCTGGGCCTCGGTTGGTTCGCCGCCATGCCGGTGACGGGTCTGTACGCGCTGATCGTGGTCATGGCTCCGCGCCGCAGGCAGGTCATCACCGTCACCGCCGACGCCGTGCGGATCGACGCGTTGATCATCGAGGCGGCGGACCTCGATGGATGGTCTCTGGATGGCCGTCAGCTGTTGTTCAAGACGGCGAACGTGCCCGTGCGAACCATCCCGCTCGACGCGCCAAAAGCCGCTCTGCTCGCCCTCGATCCGGCCCTGAAGAAGGCCTGGAGGGAAGACCAGGAGGAACGCTTCGCGGAGCGCGCGGAACGAAAGAAGGCCGCCCAACAACTCGGGAGCCTGCTCGACCAGATCTAGCGATCGAGATCTGGCCTACAGGGTTTTCAAGTATTCGATGACCGCCCGCCGCTCGTCTCGATCCAGCGAGTCCCCGAAGGTGTGTCCGGCATTGGACTGGCTCCACTCGGTCGTGTCGTAGACCCATTTGGCGTCCTCGAACTCCATTTCGGCTGGATCCTCGGCCTGCTCCCAGGGCCAACCCAGCGCCTTCTCGTCGAGGTTGTCGCTGTCGAGATCCACCCGCTTCCAGCGCTTGGGACGCGCCGAGCTGTTCAAGACCAATTCGATAGAGGGCACCGACCCGTTGTGGAAGAACGGAGCCGTAGCCCAGATGCCGTCGAGTGGGGGCGGCATGTACCCGGGAAACGGGTCGTCGGGGACCATCTTCGTGATCTCGCCGTAGAAGGAGTCGTTGTACCAGTCCACCATCTCCGGCGCGTGAATCACTCCCGCGTTGGCGACCACCGGATCGGTGCCGATCACGTCGAGCGGGATCAACAGATTGGGGTAGGTGTCGGCCTTGTCGTTCTCGGCCTTTTCGGCGTAGGTCCCGTGACAACCCGCGCACTGCTCGGCGAAGATTTCCGCCCCGTCGTCGGCCAGTTCCCGGTTGATCTTCCGGGTGTACTTCGGAGCGATGATCGAGAGCAGATAGGCGTGGATGTGCTTGAACTGGTCGTCGACCTCCATCGCCCGCCCGACGTCCTCGACACAGACGCTCGTCGCCAGGGCCATGGTCCCGCGTTGGTCGCCTCGCGCCATGCCGTTGTAGAAGAGCGCGTTCTTCTTCTTGGCCCTCCACCATGGCGGGGGGTCGGAGGTGACGATGGGCTCGTCGACGGGAACGCCGTCCTCGTCGACGATGACCATGTCCGTCACCGGCTCGTCGCTCCAGTTCAGCGTGTCGCGGTCGTGGTGGATCATCAGGACCACCGCCAGGCTCTCGGCGGGGTTGTTGCCGATGGTCCGCATCACCGCGTAATCCGCGATCGCCTCGGCGCGTCGGGTCATCATCTCGAACTGGGCGATCTCCGCATCATCCAGGCCAAAACCCTCGAGTAGCTCGCTCGGTATCGCACCCGCTGTACTGGCCGGATCGCTGGTGAAGTCCGCGGTGGCATTTCCCAACCCGATGACCAACTCTCCGTCGGCCATTCCGCCATGGCACCCCAGGCAGTTGGAGTTCATCACCTCGGTTCCATCGGGCGCCGTGAAGACGTTCATGTCGAACGGCATGTCGGCGTTCTTACCGCTTCGACCCTCGATCCTCGGAGCGTCAGGGTCCCCTCCCAACGCCCCGGCGATGAGCTCGCCGCCAGTCTCCCATAGGGTGTAGGGGATGCCACACGTCATGTAGTCCCCGTTCAGCAGGAGCTCGCGACCGCGCTCGGCGTCCCCGCTTTCGGTGGTTCCGGCGGCGAGGAATGCCCCCTCGTCCCAGGGTCCAGGCGTGTCCTTCTGACAGGAGCACAGGAGCAGCGCGAGGGGGAGAAATCTCACGCTAACGCCACGTGAAGGTGCGCATTCTCACGACGCGGATGCTCCCGCCCGGTTCGGGCGACTCCCATGCGACCACCCCATAGAGCCCACCGTCGCCATCGGGTACCACGGTCACATAGGGCCGTTCGGCGCGAGCGTTCGCCTCGGACACCTTGATGATGTCCGTCAGCGGCGTCAGGTCGCCAAAGTCGTAGAGGCGCATGCGCACGTGGTGGCCGTCGGCCTCGATCCCCTCCCAGGCCACGAACAGGGTCTCCCCATCCGTCGCGAGCACCGGTCGCCGAGCCGGACCGGTGTCGTGGAGCGAGAGCTCTATAAGCGCCTGATCAGCGGCATCGTAGAGGCGGACCCAGGCCGCGGCTGCGGTACCGACATGCTGATACCGCCAAGCGACCGCGAAGCCTCCGTCCGCGCGCACGGCCAGAGCGGGTCGGGGTGTTTCGTCAATGGACGGCAGCCGATCCACTTCGAAGGAGGGCCCGACAACGGCACCGTTGGTGTCCAGATGCTGAATCGGCACGCCCGAGGTCTCGCCGCGTCCGTCTGCCCAGGAGGCGATGAGACCCAGTGGGGATGCGCGAACCGTCGGTGTCACCGTGTTTTCGAGGCCGGTAATCGCCGGAATGGGTTGAACGGTCTCGAACGCCTCTCCGACGGAAGCACCGCGGATCTCGTTCGGCCGGCTCCAGATGACCACCGGATCGTCGTCTCCGTGAACCGCCAGATCGGGCCAGAGCGGCTCATCGGTGGACAGCAGCATGCGGACATCGCTGTGGGGCGTACCATCGGCATCGAAAGCCACCCCTGCGAGGCCCGTTTCATGGGTCGCGACCATGAGATAGCCCTGGCCGTCCCACAAGACCTGCGGGTGGTCGACCTCCAGAGTGTCTTCCTCCAGACCGAGGAGCGGCGCTCCAAGAACGCCGTCGGACAAGGTGGCCGCGGTGACCCACATCCCGATGTGCCAGGTGACGAGCCCCTCGCCGGGCTCGCGGAGCGCGATGGTGGCGTGGTGCTGGCCGACGTTCGCGGTCTGCACCTCCTGCATCTCTTCCAGCTGGAGGGTGGGGCTGGGCTGCGGTTCTTCAGGAGGTTCGTCGGGCAACGGCGTCGCGGGACTTGCACCAGGCCTGTGGTAGCCATCCTGGCCCGGTTCCGTGGGAGTCCCACAGGCGACGAGGCAAAGTGTGAGAATGGCGGAAGAGCGGCGCAAGACCCCGTGATTCTAACGCGAGATCGGCCGGAGGGCGGAGTCGGGAGTGAGTTGGCGTCGGGAGTAGTGGCGTGGAAAAGCTCACTTACGAGCTAAAGCTCGGCAAGGGGGTGTCCCCCTTTGCAAACCCCCGGTCAAGGAGGACGGCGTCCCCTTCGACTGCTCCCCCTGCAAAAGGGACTTCGTCCCTTTAAATCCCTGACCCGCAGCGGCGGAGCCGCAAGGGCGGGACAGATCGCGACCCAGGGTCCGGATCGGGAGGAGCTCGGAGTTGGCGTCCGGATCGGAGGGTCGGCTGGAGGATCTTCAGATCTGGAAGTGCGACGAGCGGTGCCCCGATCGATATGGACATGCCGTGCCACTTGGCGCCCACACCGCCACCGCAACTCCGCCTCGAACCACCACTCTGGGCGTCAAGAAGCGGAGGGGGGACAAGGGGGAAGCGCAGCGCTCCCCCTTCTTTGGAGACATGGGCGTGTGGACTGCCAGCCACCGTCCGGAGACCCACACTCGGAAACTCCACCCAGTCCCCATCACTCAATCCGATCCGGCTGAACCCATCGACTCCAATCATCCGAAACGCAACCTCAAACACCACGATTCGAACCACGATTGCGCACCGACCCAACCCGGCCACGCCACTCCTCCCGACCCCCCAAAACATGAAACCAAAACGCACACCCTCTAAATTCATGTTTGACCCCAAAACATGAATTCAATATGATAACCGTCTGATTTCATGTTTCCAGAGGTGGAGCGGTGGGTGCTTTCAACTTCGTCGGGCGGGTCCGCGAGCTCGAGCAGTTTGCGGAGTTCGTGCGCGCACCCGATTCCGGCTTCACTCACCTTCGCGGGCGGCGGCGAATCGGCAAGACCGAGCTCCTGCGCCGCGTGCGCGATGAGTGGCCGCGAACATTCTATTTCATGGGACGAAGCGACGAGTCCAACCGCGCCGCAATGAAGCGGTTTGCCCGGGATTGGGACGCGTTCACGGGCAAGCGTCACCTGACGCGACTTCGCACCTCCGAGTTGAGCTGGGACGAGCTGTTCGGTGCCGTCTCCGGCCAGGCCCGGGTCGAAGAAGAGCCCCTCATCCTGCTCTTCGACGAGATCCAGTGGATGGCGGCCAAGCGTTCCGGCTTTGTCGGGCTGCTGAAGCAGTACTGGGGCGAGTGGCGCAAGCTGGGCAACCTCAAGGTGGTGCTGTGCGGCTCGTCGAACCGCTTCTTCCACACCTACACCGACGGCGAGATGGCCGCGTTGCGTGGGCTCCGCACCCACGCGTCGATCTTTGTCGAGCCGTTCTCCCTCGCCGAGCTGCGCAGCGACTGGTTCCCGAACTGGACCTCCACCGAGATCTGCCTCACCGCGATGATGATGGGCGGTGTGCCCTACTACCTGGAGAACCTGCCAGCAGACGACAACTTCATCCGCGCCGTGGACCGGGGCGTCTTCTCGGCATCGACGATCTTCCTCGAGGAGGTCGATGCGCTCCTCAAGCTGGAGACGATGACCGCGGGCTCGCGCAAGAAGGTGAAGGGGATCCTGGCCACCCTGGGAGAGAACGGCGCGACCCAGGCCAAGGTGGTGAAGGCCACAGGACTGCCCCAGAACGACGTGCACAAGACCCTCGACCGGCTCCTGGACTACGGGTTGATCGTCGACCGACGCCCGCTGGGACCGAGCAACGCCAACCGCCGCGGGGTTCGCTACGCGATGGAGGACCCGTACCTGAACTTCTACTTCACGGTGCTGGAGCCGCTCACCGCCAGGATCCGCAGCCGTGACTCCCACCAGTTGTTCCCGACCGAGGTCCTCGGCTCGAACCGCGGCTACTACATCGAGGGCTTCACCGGAAGCGCCTTCGAGCGCCTCATCGGGGCCGTTCTCGAGCGGGGCAGAAACGACCTGAGCGCCCGCGCACCCGGGATCTTCCAGAAGCTGAAGCTGCGCACCGGAAGCTACGAATGGGGTACGTATTGGTCTCATGGTAAGACCCAGATCGACATCGTCGTGCGCGGACTCGACGACCGCGAAGTGCGCATCATCGAGGCCAAGTGGACGAACCGCACGGTGGACGCCGCGAGCCCCTATCCCGAGCAGGTTCTCGCGAAGATGTACGACCCACAGGACTGGAGAATGAGCTTCTATCTAGCGCTTTCTGCAGGGCATTCCCAGGGATTCGGCCAACGGGCCGCTCGCATGGGCATCGGTCTCATCGACCTGGAGGACCTGTTCTGATGTCGTATTCGAAGGCGCTGGTACGCTTGAACGAGTGGTCGCCAAAGGGCACGCTTCCGGAGTGGCTCCACAAGGTCCAGCTCCCACCGCTGCGCGGAAAAGACAGCGAGATCCTGCCCAAAGACCTCGTCACCAAGGTCCTGCACGCCCTGCGCGCCCGCAACGCGCACACCCCCGATGTGCGGCTGAAGGGTCTGCGCGAGTGGGTCGATCGCGACAGCGCCAGCGCATTCGCCGTCGAGCTGTTCGGCTTCTGGAGGCTCCACCGGACCCACATGAGCAACCGGTGGATCGTACCCGCTCTCTCCCTCCTCGGAGACGACGCGGTGGCCAAGCAGGTCGCCACCTGGATCGTCGAGTACGCGGGCAGCTACAGCGTCGTCGACCAGCGCCTCGTGCCACTCCTCGGGCCGGTTCTCAACCACGTGGCCGGAGGCACCGCCCAGATCCGCGCCCTGCACGGTTCCGAGCTGCCACCGGGCGCCGTCGCGGTGATCAGTCGCTGCCATGCCGCCCTCGCTCCGGTCCAAGATGCGAAGTGGAACGAGGACCTGTTCGCACTCTCCAAGCCGAAGAGCCTGCCGGGCTTCATGAAACCGGGCCTTCCAGACCTCACCGACGCCGATGGACAGCCGCTCGACCCGAGCTGGCACCTGGCTCTGGTCCGGGCCTGCGTTGCGGGCGGCGCCGATCTCCGGCGAATGGCGCCCCAGATCCGCCATCACCTCGCCCCGCAGAGCCTGCACGCGTGGGTCACTCATTGTGTCGAGTGTTGGTCCGCAAAGGGAAGCCATGGCCGCTACGCCTGGGTGCTGGAAGCCGTCGCCGCATTCGGAGGAGACGACGCCGTACTCGCCCTCGAGCCCCTGGTGGTCGACTGGCCCAACCAGTCCGATACCGGTCGCAAGCGGGCCGTGGCCGCAATGCCGATCTTCCGACGAAACGGCAGTGACACCGCCCTGCTGTGCCTGCTCGGACTCCGGCAGAAAGCCAAGAAACCGTCGGTGATCTGGGCCGGCGAGGACGAAGTAGCCCGAGCCGCCGCCGACCGGGGAATGGCCTTCGAAGAGCTGGTGGACTGGATCACACCGACGTGCGGCCTCGACGAGACCGGCGGCCGAATATTCGACTACGGACCTCGACAGTTCCACCTGCAGCTCACCGACCACCTCGAGCCGCGCTTTCGAGATGCAGACGGCGGCGTGCACGAGGTATTGCCGCCGGAAGCCGACACCGACGACACCGAAAAAGTCCACGCCGCCCGGCACTCCTGGGAAATCATGGACGCCAAGCTCGGACAGATCCTCAGCGTGCAGACCCATCGCCTCGAGCAGGACATGGTCAACGGCCGTCGCTGGTCGGCGAAGGCCTGGCGGGGCCGGTTCCTCGAGCACCCGCTGATGTTGGTGTACACCCGACGGCTGTTGTGGGGCGTCTACGACGAGAAGGATGGTTGGGTCTGCGGATTCCGGACCGCCGAAGACCTGACCCTGGTCGATATTGAAGACGATGAGCTGTCTCTGTCCGAGCGACGCAAGGTGGGCGTCGCGCACCCCGCAGACCTGCCCGCCGACGAGCTCGCGGCCTGGAACGAGCACTTTGCCGACTACGAGCTCATCGCGCCGTTTCAGCAGCTGCGACGCGGCGACCTCCCAGCATTGGATCTCGAGAAGAACGGATACCACGGCCTGGCCACTGTCGGCTTCCGCTCTGGTGTCCTTCGCGATGTTCTGCTCCTCGCGGGGTGGGACCGCGACGAGGCCGGCTGGCTGCGTCGGTGGTATCAGCGGGACTTCCCGAGCCACAGCGTGCGAGCCCTGGCGCGCATGGATCCCGGGGTGCACGCCGGCGACGCGACCTACGACCACGACGACCAGACGATCTCCGCCGTCGAGTTCTACAAGGTGAGCAAGAACGGACGGCGGGCGGGCAAGCCCATGGCGCTTTCAGAAGTTCCGACGCTGTGCATCGCCGAGGCCCTCTACCAGCTCGACCACGCCCGTACGTAGGAGAAGGGAATGGAAGAATGGCTCGGTGACAACGGCCTCGCCTGACCCTCCTCCCCCTCCCGGTGGCCCTGGTGGTGGTGTTCGTCGGCGGTGTTGCCACCCTGGGAATCGCAGCCGTGTTCGGCGGCGCCTTCTTCGCTTGCTGTGGCGGCTTGATGGTCTTCGTCGCCCTCGACCAGGGCTTCGGTACCAACGCCACCGTCGAGGTCACCGGACACAAGTGGGAGCGAACCATCGAGGTCGAGGAATACGTTCGCTACAGCGACGACGACTGGTGCGACCAGATCCCCGCCAACGCCGACGTCACACGTCGAAAGAGCAAGTTCCACCACCGTGACAAACGGATCGGCCGCGACAAGGACATCTATGAGGACTACTGCCACTACGACGCGTACAAGTGGAAGGTCACCGACCACGAGAAGAAGAGCGGAAAGAGCACTTCGCCTCCCCCATCGTGGCCCAAAGTAAAGGACGATCGTTGCAAACGCGAAGGTTGCCAGAAGCCGGGCGACCGAAAGGAGACCCTGGAAGTCGTGTTCGAGAAGGAGAAGGGGCACAAGGGCGATCCCTGGGACTGCCGCATGGACGATGAATCCGAGTGGAAGAGTTGGGACAAGGGCGACCGGGCCACCCTGCTCATCGGCGGGATCACCGGCGCGCCCTACTGTACGGAGCTGAAGCGCAAATCGGGCAGCTCGAAGCCGAAGCCCACCCCGAAGCCGTCGCCCTCCCCAAAGCCCAAAAAGAGAAAGAAGCGCCGTAGATAGGGTCACTCAGGCTCTTTCACGTCAGGTACACACGGGCTCCACGGTCGATTCACCCGCTGTGCATCTGGCGTTGACGCTCACTTCGTACGGTCGACGTCTTGCGAAGGAGAGTCCCCTTGAATCACCTGAAAATCCTCCTGAAGATGGCCGGCGGCCACGCCCTCGATGCCGAAGACGACGGGCCCGCCCGCCGGACCCAGGTCGTCATTCTCGCCGCCGTCGCCGCAGCCCTTCTGTGCGCGGTCTTCGGTTTCGCTGCGGGCGGCACCCACCTGTCGTACTCGGTTTCCAACCTGTATAAGCTGCCGATGGTGGTGCTCCTCGCCAGCGTTGGATCGGTTCCCGCCGCTCTGGTCGCCTGGAATTTGCTCGGGTGCAAACAGCGTCCGACTGATCTGGTGCTCGGCATGGCTGCGGGCACGCTCTCGGGCGCTCTCGTGCTCGCCGTCCTGTCCCCACTGGTGTCGCTGTACTACCACACCAGCTCGTTCATGGGTCCAACTATGGCCCTTTTGACCGCTGCTATCGGGATCAAGGTCGGCATGATGGTGATGGTCCGGACCGTCGTCAGCCGCGCCCCCGCCGACGACAACTTCGTGCGCCGCTGGACGCCGGTGGGCGTGATGATGGTCGTGCACCTGCTCACCATCCTCCAGCTCATCTCGGTGTCGTCGATCATGGTCGAGGACACCTGGCTCGACCGCGGCATCGAGGGCGTCGCACAGTCAGACTCATGGTAGTCGCGCACTTGCTCGTGGCCGCAGCCCTGGCCGGCGGTGCGACCCACGACGGCGAGGCGACCGCGGCCAACATCCACTGGCGCAGCAACTACGTAGTCGAGGACCGCTCGCTGCCCCTGGCACTACCTCTGCCTGCCGGAACCCGGGTGGTCGGAGCGAAGGCAGTCAGCGACAGCGAGGGGCGCGTCGTCGCGCTGAAGTTCGACGGCATCGGAAACCGGCGGGTGGAGACGATCGTACCCAGTCGCGCGGACCACGTGCTGGTCCCGCCGCTGGCCGCCACGCGCGATGCCCAGCGGGTGGTCCTCTCCGGAGGCTTCGTGCCCGAGAAGTCCCATGGGTTCGTCAAACACATCCGATACTGGATCGATCCAGACCTGACCGGAGACGATCGACGATACCTGAATATTGTTGGTGGAAAAGCCAAGATCTCCGACCAGGCCCTGTACGTGATCGCCGACGGAGACCTGGTCTCGGCGGGCGGCATTCGCGGCGGAGCTGCAGGCGCTTCCGTCGCCACCAGGAATCGAAATGCGTTCTTGGGTGTGGCCTCGATGTTCGCCTTGCTTCTGCTGCTCTTCGGTGGCATCTACCGTGCCCTCGAGACCGTGGCGAAGCGCGAGAAGAACGACGAGTACATCCGCGCCCACCTGGGAGAGGAGCCACAGACTGCCGAGTGACGAGAGCAGACATTGAGGGACTTGCCTTCTGGCGCGGGGTGCATGCATTGAGAGCATGCTGTTCGACCCGCTCTACATCGCCGTCCTCGTCATCGGATTCGCCCTCTCCGGCGCCGCCTCCATGTGGACCCGGGCCGCCTTCGCCAAGTGGAGCAAAGTGCCCACGGGCCGTGGCCAGACGGGCGCCCAGGTGGCCGCCGCAATCCTCCGCGCCGAGGGCATCACCGGCGTCGGAATCGAGCCCGCAAGCGGCTATTTGTCCGACCACTACGACCCCAGGAGCAAGACCCTGCGCCTGAGCCCCGAAGTCTTCGATGGCCGGACCGTCGCCGCCGCAGGAATCGCCGCCCACGAGGTCGGCCACGCCATCCAGGACGCCCACGGGTTCTTGCCGATGCGCATGCGCCAGCTGATGGTGCCCGTCGCCAACATCGGGACCAACATCGGTCTCTGGATGGTGATCGGCGGCATGATCCTGGGCTTCTCCGGGCTGTCTACGGTCGGCGTGTTCCTGTTCGGCGGCTTCGTGCTGTTCACGATCGTGACGCTCCCCGTAGAGCTCGACGCCTCTCGCCGCGCCCGGAATGTGCTCCGTGAAAACCGACTCCTCGACGGCCCCGAGCTCACCGGCGTGACGCGCATCCTGACCGCGGCGGCGACGACCTACCTCGCAGCCGCAATCACGGCGATCCTCCAGCTGCTGTACTGGATGTTCAGGCTGGGTCTTCTTGGCGGTCGAGAGGATTGAGGCACTCGCGTAGGGCCTCGCGCATCTGTCGTCCACGTTCTGGAACTCGACGCCCATGCCGGCCCGGAAAGTGCTGGGGACGCAGAGCACCGTCGCAGAGTCGGGATCGTAGCGCCCGGTGTGTGGACCGTTGACGGACATGGCAGCTCCTGCACCTCTCATCGGCACAGGGGCTCGCCGCTCAAGGTCGGCGGAAGACCAGACTCACGTTGGTGCCGCCAAAGCCAAAGGAGTTCGACAGCGCCGTCTCGATGGCTGCGTCTGTCGGGACCAGGACGGGTGGGTCGTCGGCCAGTTCGGGGTCGACGGGATCGGCGTTCACCGCCGGGGCGATCCACCCCTCCGCCAGCATGCCCAGCGTGAACACGGCCTCCAGGGCCCCAGCACCGCTGATGGTGTGACCGGTGTAGCCCTTGGTGCTGCTGTAGGCGATCGGGCGCCCGAAGACCTCGCGAATCGCCCGGACTTCGCTCAGGTCTCCGAGAGGCGTAGATGTCGCGTGGGTGTTCACATAGTCGACCTCTGACGCCGAAACCTGGGCGTGCTCGAGGGCCATTTGCATCGCGCGCGCCGCGCCAGCGGGATCGGGTGCGACCATCTCGCCCATCCCGTCCGAGGACATGCCGAAGCCGAGGAGGAGGCCGTGAATCCGAGCGCCTCGGGCTTTGGCGCGGGACAGCGGCTCGAGCACCACGGCGCCGGCGGCCTCTCCCATGATGAACCCCGCGCGATCGGCGGC
>Ga0315336_1003692_pt1 | contig 19815 bp, 15 predicted proteins | sample ASW5metaG_FD_204512 | JGI IMG/M metagenome (GOLD analysis project Ga0315336, IMG submission 204512) | Ammonia-oxidizing marine archaeal communities from Monterey Bay, California, United States - ASW #5 | ecosystem: Environmental > Aquatic > Marine > Intertidal zone | place: USA: California... | reverse complement strand
TATCGATATGCTGCGTATGGACCGCGTCCTAGAGGTCAATACAAAAGATATGTATGTTATTGTCGAATGCGGCTGTACGTGGAAAAAACTGTATGAGGAGCTGCAGGAAAAAGGGGTTAGGACTCCTTATTGGGGCCCGTTGTCCGGTAAGTACGCCACTGTTGGTGGTGCCCTCTCCCAAAACAGTTTGTTTCACGGGTCCGGTGTGCATGGCACCGTAGCTGATAGTGTTATTGGTCTTGAGGTTGTTCTCTCATCTGGAGAAACATTGCAGACTGGTTCAGGCGCCCACAAGACATCCAATAGTTTCTGGCGTCACTTTGGACCTGATGTTACCGGGATTTTTACGGCTGACACAGGTGCATTCGGCGTAAAAACAGTGGCTACCCTGCGCCTAATCGAAACGCCACCATCCACTGCCTATATGGCATTTAAGTTCGATACATTATCTGATGTGCTGAGAGCTCAGATTCGTATTGCCCGGCATCAGATCGCTTCTGAATGCTATATGTTTGATCCGTACTACAATGCAGGTTTTGAAAAGCAAGGTATTACCTTTACCGAAGGTATATCTATAGTTGGTAAGGTAGTTCGTAAGGGCGGCCTGAAAGAGCTAGCCACAGCCGCAAAAATGGCGGTGAAAAGGCAAAAAATTCTAAAAAATGTACCGTATTCGCTGCACATGACGTTCGATGCGCTTACTGACGTTGTGGCAAATGAACATCAGGAAATTGCCGCGGAAATTTGCATCGAAGAAAATGGTTTGGAAATGGATAACACTATTCCGAAGGTGTTTCGTGCTGAACCATTTGGTGGTGTTCGTACACTCTTGTTGGGGTCAGAGGGCGAGCTATGGATTCCAGTTCATGGTTTTTTTCCTTTGTCTCGCGCTGTCGAAGCTGGCGCTGCTACGGAAAAATGGCTAGATGAGAAACGTCCACTTCTCGACAAGTATGATATAAAAACCTCATATCTTACTTGCTTTGCTGGTGCCGAATTTGTCATCGAACCAAGTTTCTATTGGCGTGATAAGCTCGGTGACTTTCGCCTGAGTTTGATCGAGGAGGAGTTTGCCGAAAAGTGGAAGGATATTCCGGAGGACGTTGAAAAACGCAAGGTCGTTTTGCAGTTAAGAGAAGAATTACGTGATCTATTCGACAGCTTAGGTGCAGGACATCTTCAGATCGGTAAGTTTTATAATTACTCTAGTTTAATGAATAATGACTCTCTCTGGAAGTTGCTCAATGGAGTGAAAGACTTGGTTGACCCCGGGCGGAAAGTCAATCCAGGCTCCCTTGGTCTGCGCTAAACAAAACCAATCAATTTCTTGATGGAGGAGAGATGTCTATAAGGAAAGCGTACGTTGATACATCTGGTGGTCAGGTGCACTTTCATATGAGGTCCGGTAACGGATTGCCTGTTGTTTTTCTTCATCAAACTGCAAGTTCCGGAAAGATGTACTACGACGTGATGGCACGGCTCGAAGGTCGATTGTCGTATGCAATGGACACACCCGGTTTTGGTGGTTCGTTCGATCCAGAAGACATGCCGTCTATGCCGCAGTACGGAAAATGGATAATTGAGGCGCTCGACGCCATTGGTATTGAGGATTTTCACGTTTTTGGTCACCATACCGGAGCATGCATTGCAGCTGAAATCATTGCCGCCCAACCGGAACGCGTGAAAACGTGTATGATGATTGGACCTGTGCCTTTAACGAAGGAAGAACGGGAAGCTTTCAGGGAGCACTATTCCACCCCGTTCTCTCCAGATGTTGGTGGTGACTATCTTAAGACGACTTGGGACTATCTTCAGGGTTTGGGAGCACACTCTAACTTGGCACTTCATCATCGTGAGTTTCTGGACACCTGCCGGGCTTACATGGGCCGCTTCAAAGCCTACTCCGCCGTTTGGGATCAGGATTTTACAATCTTGTTTAAAGAAATTACGTGTCCGCTTCTTCTCATGTGTGCGCCTGACGATGTCCTTATTGACTATCTTTTGAGAGCGAAAGAAATACAGCCGGAAGCAGATAGCCTTCTGCTTAAGGGGGCTAATTTTGAACCGGACCAGGATCCAGGAGGGACGGCAGAAGCAATTCGCGAATTTCTCTCAAAACATGAAGGGTAAGAACTTTTAGTGTTTATGCCTATTGTTTGAGCAGTCGCTACAACAGCAATTGCGCGCGCGAGGCCCAAGCGCCTGTTTGCCGAACCGCCTACGCAAGAGAACCCTTGAGACTTTGTTACCACCTAAGAGGCGCCAAAGTTTTGCCTTGCTATTCTATCTACCCTTCTATCTACCCTTTATCCTGCTCCTGTGAGGGGATATGGGGGAAGTTATGTCAGACATTGAAGACCTGATATAGGGTTATGGCGGAGGGAGTGGGATTCGAACCCACGATACGGTCACCCGCATACACGCTTTCCAAGCGTGCGCCTTCAGCCGCTCGGCCACCCCTCCGCAGTCGTATTTTATCCATTTTCAGTGAGGCCCGACCGTAATAACGGAGGGTAGGCGAACATGCAACGGCGGACGGTTATGTTTGTTAATCGAAATAGCTAAAAGTTTTATTGGAAACCGAATTGGTTGGAGGATATCTTACGGTGTCTGGCGCATGACTTAGTTAGAGGTTGGTCTTTTGGTGTTAATCGGTCGCGTCCTTGGTTGGATACTTGTTAGTTCGGCTGTATTGCTGGCTTTGGGCGAAGCAGTGATGGCGTTCGGGACTGGGACTTACAACGGTATTACCACTTCTGAGGCTTGGATATTTTTTTCAGGTAAAACACCTGCTTTCTTGGATGGGGGGTCAGAGGGAGGTTTGTGGGCTGTCATAGTCGCAGTTGCAATGGCGATGCCGGTATGGAGTATCTGTGTCGCGACTGGGTTGGTCTTGATATTCATTTGTGGCAAGAAATCGAGAAAGGGTCGGCTGTTTGTTTCTCGCTGATACTTGTACAGATCAAGATATTTGCAAAGACAATCTGATGGTATTAGACCGTCTGCCAATCGTTGCGCGCAATCTCTTATTCCTCAGTCATTCGTAACGCGTTGATGAAGGCTGACTGCGGTATTTCGACTTTTCCAAACTGCCGCATGCGCTTCTTGCCCTTTTTCTGTTTGTCCAGAAGTTTTCGTTTTCGAGTGATGTCTCCGCCGTAACACTTCGCCGTGACATCCTTGCGCAGGGCGCTTATAGTTTCGCGCGCAATGATTTTACCACCGATTGCTGCCTGAAGCGGAATCTTAAAAAGGTGCCGAGGAATAAGGTCTTTGAGGCGAGAACAAATCTCTCGACCTCTTTTTTCCGCCTGGTTCTGATGGACTACAAAGGACAAGGCATCGACGGGTTCTGCGTTTACCAAAATACCAACCTTGACCAAGTCACTTTCTTGATAATTATCCATTGCGTAATCGAAACTTGCGTAGCCTTTGGAAATGGATTTAAGCCGATCGTAGAAGTCAAATACAATTTCGTTAAGCGGAAGTTTGTAGACTGCCATGGCTCGGTTGCCGGCATATGTTAGATCAAGTTGCACTCCTCGCCGTTCTGTACACAATTGTAGCACCGGACCAAGGTAGTCGTCGGGGACCAAAATCGTAGCTTTCACCCAAGGTTCTTCCATAGCCACAATGCGTGTTGGTTCTGGCATGTCTGCCGGATTATGCAGTTTTTCAACTGTACCGTCGGTTGTGTGAATCCGATATACGACACTAGGCGCGGTAGTGATGAGGTCGAGCTCAAACTCGCGTGCCAACCGTTCCTGAATGATCTCCATATGTAAAAGGCCGAGAAAACCACAGCGGAATCCGAAGCCTAAGGCTGCCGAAGTCTCTGCCTGATATTCAAAACTGGCATCGTTCAGTCGGAGTTTTGCGAGGCTATCCCTCAGGGTTTCATATTCGGAACTATCAATTGGAAAGAGGCCACAAAAAACTACTGGTACGGATGGTTTGAACCCTGCTAGTGGCACTTCAGTCGGCCGGCGGTCTTCTGTGATGGTATCTCCTACCTGGGTTTCTGCGACAGTTTTTATGCTAGCCGTTATGAAGCCTATCTCACCTGGACCCAGTTCTTCCGTATCCTCCATCTTGGGTGTGAAGACGCCAACACGATCCAATTGGTGGACGGTACCATTCGAGATCATCCGCACTTTCGCGCCTTTTCTAAGAACACCTTCTATTATTCGAACAAGAATAATCACGCCAAGGTATGCGTCGTACCATGAATCGACGAGTAGGGCTTTTAGGGCTAGATCAGGATTTCCCCCGGGCGCGGGAAGGTGGCTGACGAGGTACTCAAGAACACCTTCGATACCTTCACCAGTCTTAGCAGAAATTGGAAGAGCACCGGCGGCATCAATACCGATTACATCTTCAATTTGTTGTTTTACCCGTTGAGGTTCTGCTGCTGGTAGATCGATCTTATTGAGGACCGGAATAATTTCATGATTGGCATCAATTGCCTGATAAACGTTCGCTAGCGTCTGGGCTTCTACCCCCTGGGAAGAGTCAACCACGAGCAACGAGCCTTCACACGCCGCTAACGACCGACTGACCTCATAGGAGAAATCAACATGACCCGGGGTGTCAACCAGGTTGAGCTGATAAGTTTGTCCATCTTTTGCGCTATAGTTCAGGCGCACTGTTTGCGCCTTTATAGTAATACCTCTTTCTCTCTCTAACTCCATAGTATCTAGTACTTGCTCTCTCATCTCACGCTCAGCCAGGCCACCACAGTGTTGTATAAGGCGGTCGGCTAAGGTTGACTTTCCATGGTCGATATGAGCGATAATTGCGAAGTTGCGAATTAGGGATGGGTCGGTCATTTGAGGGGTTCTTTGGAGAACGTTACGAGCGGAGCTGGCCGCCGCTCACTTTGGTCACGGCAGCTACGATCTTTCCAGAAGCAGCATCAATTTGCGCATCCGTTAGTGTTGTCTCTTGAGGTTGAAGAGTAACGGCCAACGCCACGGATTTTTTTCCTCTCTCGAGTTTGTCACCCTCGTAAACATCAAAGATGCTCACTTGGGAGATAAGGGACTTTTCAGCTGAATGGGCGGCTCTCCGTATATCCTCTGCCGAAACATTTGCGTCTACAACGAAAGCAAAATCTCGCTCAACCGACTGAAACTGCGAAGTAGTGAGTGGTGAACGGGCAACTCCGCTCTTCGTTTTCTTTGGTTGAGGAATCCTGTCCATAAATACTTCGCAGGCAACGACAGGACCGCTAACTTCCATAGCAACCAAGACTCGAGGATGTATTTCTCCAAATTGGGCGAGAATCGTACTTCCGAGCGCTAGTGTTCCAGTCCTTTTAGGGTGGTACCAAGTTGATGGCTGACCGTTTGATGATCCGGAAATCTGAAGACGCGAGATAGGAGCATCGGCTGCCGTGAGTGCAGCTAAAGCATCAGCTTTAGCGTCATAGATATCAATATTGCGGGGAGGGTCGGCCCAATGCCGTTGACCCGTCTTTCCCGTGCGAACTGCGGCAGCGATTAGGGTTTGCTCCCAGGGTTTGCTTCCTTCAAAGCGGGGTCCGATCTCGAATAAAGCACAGTTCATTATGCCGCGTGATGCATTGCGACCGGCAGCCTCGATAAGATTCGGCAGGACCGATGGACGCATCGCATCCAGATCGGAACTAATTGGGTTTTCAAGCGTGATGAGAGGTAATTCACCCTTAAATAGTTCAGCATGGGCTCTTGGCAGAAACGACCAGGTTGTTGTTTCATACAAACCCCGCTCGGCCAGAGATCGACGCGCAAAGTTGGTTCGTCTCTGAGCGGTCGTCAATATTGGTTTTGGCATTGGTGCCCGGGGCAACGGGACAGCTGGGATTTTATCGTATCCGTAAATACGCAACACTTCCTCTAATAAATCAGGTTCCGCTATGACATCGGCGCGCCAAGACGGTATGGTCACTGCCCACGATTGTGTTGAGGTATCCACCTTAAATCCCAGTCGGATTAGAATATCCTTGGTTTCGTTTTCTGGTATATCGGCACCACCGACATCTTTGACATTTACGGGGTCAAATGAAATCTTGCGACGATGAACATGTTCTTCTCCGCCTATCATCAGATGGGACGCTTCGCCACCACAAATTTCTAGTATCATTTGGGTAGCCATTTCTGCTCCTTGAACGGCGGATGCAGGATCAACGCCGCGCTCAAAACAGTAGCGAGCATCAGACGTTATCTGCAGTTTTTGTCCAGTGGTGGCAATGTTGGTGGAATCGAAGAGAGCCGATTCGAGGAATACATTGACGGTTTTTTCATCGCAGCTAGCGGTCTTGCCTCCTATAATACCCGCAATAGCTTGGGCTTCGGCCTCGTCAGCGATCACTACCATATCATCCGAGAGCTCGTAGTTCTTGTCATTAAGGGCAAATATAGTTTCACCTGCCTTCGCGAGACGAGGACCTACGTTGCCCTTCAATTTGTCGTCGTCAAAGCAATGTAGCGGACGGCCTAGGTCAACAGTGATATATTGAGTGATATCCACGATAGCTGAAACTGGGTGCAAGCCGATTTTATTTAGACGATCTTTTAGCCATTGTGGGCTTTCGGCATTCGTAATATCGCGGATAGTGCGTCCGACAAAGTGAGAACACTTATTTCTCTGTTCCGGGGGCAGGTTCATCACAACGCTGCGGCTACTATCAAAACAACCGTTTGTTACCGCTATATTCATATCCTTTAAAACACCAAGACCAGCTGCAGCAAGGTCTCGCGCCACACCGCGGACGCCCAAGGCATCCACACGGTTGGGTGTCAGCTGAATGTCAATAATCGGATCTAGTTCCAGACAATCGGTAATAGCTGCACCCACTGGAATTGTTTCAGGTAGTTCCATAATGCCATCGTCGTCGTCACCGAGTTTTAGTTCCCGCGCCGAGCACATCATGCCGTGACTTTCCTCACCTCGGATTTTTCCCTTCTTAAGTTTTTGCCCATTTTCAGGAATAACGTCTCCTGGTCTTGCGAGAGCAACCCTCAGCCCTTCTCGTACATTGGGAGCCCCGCAGATCACATTTATCAGCCCCTCCCCTGTGTCAACGCTACAGATTTTAAGCCTATCCGCATTCGGATGCTGTTCGGTCGAGACCACTTTACCGACGATAAAAGGTTTTAATGCAACACCAGGGTCGGTAACCGACTCCACCTCTAGGCCAATGGCCGTAAGTGTATCTGCAATATGCTCTAATGTGGCGTCGGTTTCGAGGTGTTGCTTTAACCAGGAGAGCGAAAATTTCATCGCGCTAATCCTCCCCGTAAAGTGGGGATGTCCAATGGCAAAAACCCGTAATGTTTCAACCAGCGCAAATCAGACTCAAAAAACGTGCGTAAATCCGGTATTCCGAATTTGAGCATTGCGAGCCTTTCTATGCCCATACCAAAAGCAAAACCGCGATACTTTTCGGGGTCTATATCACAGGCTTTGAGTACGTTTGGGTGAACCATGCCGCATCCAAGGATCTCTAACCATTCTCCTCCTGCTCCAATCTTCAGTTCACCGTTTTTTCGCGAACAACCAATGTCCATTTCTGCTGAGGGTTCTGTAAAGGGAAAGAAGGAGGGCCTAAATCGAGTCGGCAGTTCATCTATGCCAAAATAGGCCCGAACAAACTCTACCAAACATCCCTTTAAGTGTCCCATATGGGTGGTTTCGTCTATCACTAGACCTTCTATCTGGTGAAACATTGGTGTGTGGGTTAGGTCGTAATCACAGCGGTAGGTTCGGCCAGGAGCAACAATACGAATCGGGGGCTTTTGATCTATCATGGTACGGATCTGAACTGGCGAGGTATGGGTGCGCAACAGATACTGCTCTCCTTTCTCGTCACGGGGGAAGAAAAACGTGTCGTGCATTGCTCGTGCGGGATGCTCTGGCGGAATGTTTAAGGCGGTGAAGTTGTGAAAGTCATCTTCAATGTCGGGGCCTTCGGCGATTTCTAGTCCCATTTGTCCAAATATGGTAATAACCTCGTCCATCGTTTGGCTGATGGGATGCAGTCTTCCAATGTTGTTTGGTCTTGCCGGTAAGGTCACATCCAGGACTTCCCCACCTAGGCGCGCCTCCAACAACGCTGCATCAAGCTTAGAACGACGGGCGTCAATGGCGCTGGCAATTTCATTTTTCAAGATATTGAGGTTATTACCCGCAGTCTTGCGATCATTGGCTGGCAATTTACCGAGGGCTTTCATTAATTCCGTTATCACGCCCTTCTTGCCAAGGGATGTCACCCTTACTTGTTCCAAGGCAGGAATATCTGTTGCCATCTCAATTTGGCTAAGCAGCCTCTCTTTTAGCTCTTCTTTGTTTTCCATCGGTTACATCCGATCCAAAACTTACATGTGTACACAGAACAAGGCAAAGCATTGGGCTGCCAATCAGCGACCCTAAATCTCTGTCATCCGTTTCTTAGGAACGACGCTGTTGCGCCTGAAACTTAACCGAGGGCCACCTGGGCCTGTTTAACAAGAGTCGCGAACGCCTTAGGTTCACGAACGGCGATATCGGCAAGGACCTTCCTATCCAAAGCAATGCCTGACTTCCGAAGCCCGCTCATAAACCTAGAATAGGTCAAGCCGTGCTCTCTTGCACCGGCGTTAATACGCTGTATCCAAAGACCACGGAAATTCCGCTTTCTTACTCTGCGGTCACGGTAAGCATACTGGAGGGCCTTTTCCAGTCGGTTACGCGCAACTTTATAACTTTTTGAATTGCGGCCCTGATAACCCTTAGCGGCGGTGAGGACCTTTTTATGACGTGAATGCTTAGTTACGCCACGCTTGACTCGCGACATTGTATTTTCTCCATCAGTGTTAGCCGTAAGGCATAAACTTTCTAATGATTGCGGCGTCCGGCTTAGAAAGGATCATTGTGCCACGCGCCTTTCTTTTCATTTTATGTGGCTTCGAAGAAAGACAATGCTGTTTGTAGGCTACGTTGCCGCGTACTTTTCCAGATGCAGTCAAGCGAAAGCGTCCCTTGGTGGAACTTTTCGTCTTCATTTTGGGCATTTTGTCATCCTTCCTGGTCTTCGGAGTTTACTGTTCAGCGGTTGGGCATGCCCTTGACCATCGTTTCGAACGCGACCCTAAGCCTCGCCGCTGGTGGTTTTATGGAGCTTTTATTGGCTCAATTATCCTCAAGAAAGCGCGGTTTATAATGCGCTATTGGTTTGTTTGCAAGGCTTACTCTGTTTGGCAGGTGTCTAACGGGGAGCAAAGACCATTACCATCTGGCGGCCCTCCATTCTTGGGTTTTGCTCAACTTTAGCAGCTTCGGCAAAATCTTCCCGTACCCTATTGAGAACATTGACGCCAATTTCTTGATGAGCCATTTCCCTTCCTCTGAATCTTAAGGTGACCTTGACCTTGTCACCAGCATCGAGAAAACGCCGCATATTTTTCATTTTGACTTCGTAATCGTGAATGTCGATGTTCGGACGAAGCTTAATTTCTTTGACGTCGATAACCTTTTGCTTTTTCTTCGCTTCGTTCTTCTTTTTCTGGGCCTCATATTTGTATTTTCCCAGATCGAGAATCTTGCAAACAGGTGGCGCTGCGTTCGGAGATATCTCAACGAGGTCTAAACCTATTTCCCCCGCTCTTTTGATAGCTTCGTTTATCTCTACCACACCTAGGTTCTCTCCATCTGCATCAATGAGGCGCACATTTGGTGAATCTATAGCTTCATTGACGCGTGGCCCATCTTTGGACGGTGGCGCCGTCATTCCAGGTCTAATGATTTAAATGTCTCCTTCCCTTTATTAAGAGTAATAATTCTCGCTAGTAATGATTGGCTGCAAAAATTTTCCGTTATGGTTTCTGTAACTAGTGCCACTCACTTAGCCGTCGGCGGTGACGACTCCAAGGCGAGTCTATCCGTTGCTTCCACTAGCGCAAGGATTTCTTGAGTTTTTCCTCCTAGGCGCCTCAGCGCGACTGTTCGCTTCTCAGCCTCCTTGGTTCCAACGACGGCGATCACTGGAACTTTAGTATGAGAGTGTTCTCTAATCTTATAGTTGATTTTTTCGTTCCGCGTATCCAGCTTTGCTCGAATGCCTACTTTCTTCAATTCGTGTTCTACTTCGCTCGCGTAGCTATCTGCTTCACTTGTAATGGTAGCTATAACAACCTGTACCGGTGCTAGCCACAACGGAAAATTGCCCGAATGGTGTTCAATAAGTATACCAATGAAGCGCTCCAATGACCCTAATATAGCTCGGTGAAGCATGACCGGGCGGTGATGACCACCATCTTGGCCCACATAATATGCGTCCAATCGTTCGGGTAGCACAAAGTCTAACTGAATCGTACCGCATTGCCAGGCGCGGCCAATGGCGTCGGTTAGGTGAAAGTCAAGCTTTGGGCCGTAGAATGCTCCCTCACCTGGAGCCAGAACGTATTTCAGACTGGTAGATTCTACGGCCTCGGTTAATGCCTGTTCCGCAAGATCCCAGACTTCATCGTTACCAGCTCTCACATCTGGTCTCGTTGCTAACTTGACCGCAATATTGTCAAAACCGAGATCCCGGTAAACAGATTCCAGCAATTCGCAGAACAAAACTGTTTCTTCTGTAACCTGATCTTGCTGACAAAATATATGCGCGTCGTCTTGCGTCATCTGACGCACACGCATCAACCCGTGAAGTGCACCATGGGGCTCATTGCGGTGGCAGCAACCAAATTCTGCCATGCGAATTGGTAGATCGCGATAACTTCGGATGCGCTGCTTAAAAATCTGGACATGGGCCGGACAATTCATGGGCTTGATTGCCATTAATTTACCGTCACCTGACAAGACAGGGTCATCTGTTTCGGTACCGGGAACCTCATCTGGCACTACAAACATATTCTCACGAAATTTTGACCAATGGCCTGATTGTTCCCAAAATCTGGAGTCGAGCAATTGGGGAGTCTTGACCTCTATGTAGCCGGCATCTGTGATGCGGCCGCGAATATAATTCTCAAGTGCTAGCCAAATCGTATAGCCATTATGATGCCAAAATACAGAGCCTTGAGCTTCTTCCTGGAGGTGGAAAAGGTCCATATCTCGCCCAAGACGTCGATGGTCCCGTTTTTCGGCCTCCTCGAGCATCATCAGATGCGCATCAAGTTGCTTTTTGTCTGCCCAGGCAGTCCCATAAATACGCTGAAGCATCACATTGCTGGAATCTCCACGCCAATAGGCGCCAGCCAACTTCATCAATTTGAAGGCCTTACCTAACTTGCCTGTCGATGGCAGATGGGGCCCGAGGCAAAGGTCAAGCCATTCCCCTTGGCGGTAAACGCTGATCTCTTCGTCTTCTGGAAGATCTTCGATAATCTCTGCTTTATATTGTTCACCTATATCTTGGAAGTATGTGATTGCGGCGTTCCTCTGCCATATCTCTCGTCCTATTTTCTCGTCTCGGTCAACAATTTCACTCATGCGATGTTCTATAGCTACTAGGTCATCAGCAGAAAAAGGTTCGTTACGGGCAAAATCGTAATAGAAGCCGTGTTCAATAACTGGTCCGATTGTTACCTGTGTGCCCGGATAGAGTTCTTGCACAGCCTCCGCCATAACATGTGCGGCGTCGTGGCGAATAAGTTCTAGCGCCTCGTCATCTTTCTTGGTGACAATTGATACCTCGGCATCTTCGTTAATGGATCTAGATAGGTCACACATTGCGCCATCAACACGCAATGCCAAGGCAGCCTTCGCCAACCCTGGGCCAATATCGGCGGCTAAGTCCTCCCCCGTTACGGGGCTCTTATAGGTTCGCACGCTGCCGTCTGGCAGGGTGATGGCAACCATGGTTCAACCTTCACTTCCGGGTACACAAAGGAGAGCGGGCAATCTAAGGCCGCACGACGATGTGTCAAGCGACTGCAACCAATATTGTCTTTCTGTCAGTGTTTCTGTGCGAAAGAAATTAGCGTTTATGTTGTGGCTCCACAAATCTCCAAACGTCCCTGGCTATTGTGCTCTGGATCTGCTCATTTTAGATGAAATGATTCCAGCCTTGTCATTGTATCGAGCTAATACCATTACCGATATGGAAATTAGGCCAATGTGTGGATCATCAGCCACATAACTGCTGCATTGGCAAAATGATTGGCCCGTTCCTTTTTTTCTCATCTGGACTGTTATTAAATGTTAATAATTGGGGACGCTGATTTCATTTTCCCGACAAGACTTTCCTGTACACATTAATTGTTCGGTCGCACATATCATGTTTGTTGAAATGTTTGTCGACAAAACTAATGGAGTCGGTTGCAATTCGCTGACGTTCCGCTTGTCCCAGAGATATAGCTCTACGAAGAGCTCTTGCTAAGGAAATAGGATCACCTGGTGTAAAAAGCCAACCGGTTTGACCGGCACGTATAATTTCCGCGGCAGCTCCATGTGCAGGTGCCACAACAGGCCTACCCATTGCCTGTGCTTCTGCAGTGACTCTGCCGAATGCCTCTGGACGTTCAGATGCTGAAACAACCACGTCGGAAAGCATGTATCCGGCAGGCATATCTCTACATTCGTCCACGATTTTTACATAGCCAGACAAACCAAGATTGGTAACCCTTTCCTCTAGTTTTCTGCGGTAGCTGCTTCCTTTTTTTTCCCTTCCAGCTATTACGCAGCGGAGTGCTATGTCATTTTCTTCGCTACGCAACATATTGGTAAGTGCATTCAATAATAAATTGTGACCTTTCCAAGATGTTAGTCGCCCCGGCAGAAAAATCACCGCCGCATCGTCCGGCAGGCGCCATTCTTTAGCGAGCTGTATCATCCGCACAGGACTAATATTGTTAGGTTGAAAAATGTCGAGATTAATACCGCGGTAAATTAACTCGACTTTTTCTTCTTCAACCGGATAGTTATCGAGGATGTGCTGACGAATAAAATGAGAAATACCAATAACTCTATCACCGCTAGCCATTACCCGGTTGTACGGTTTTTTTATTCCGAGGATTCCAAAACTATATGTTCCATGAAATGTAGTTATTAAAGGAATGTTCTGGATTGACGCAGCCCGACGAGCACTCCACGCGGGTGCCCTTGATCTGGCGTGAACAACATCAACGCCCAGCTCTTTAATCAGACGTGCCAGTCGCCACCCATTTCTGATGATAGTTGATGGGTTTTTTGTGGCAAGGGGTAGCAGCACGTGCTGAGCGCCAGATCTCTTCAACTCTGTCACCATAGGTCCACCCGATGAGGCGACGATAGAGTGCCAACCATTGGTGATTAGATGACCGGCAAGATCTACAGTGCCCCGCTCAACTCCACCTCCATTCAGCGCCGGCAGAACTTGAAGGCAAATGCCCTCGTTTTTGCTAGCACTACGGTTAGTGGTATATTTGAGTGTATCGGATAACATGGTCTATTAAACTTTCGGGCAAATCAAAAAAATGCAAGATGAAAAAAAGGTGGGCAGGAGTTCGGCTATTCTAGCACGGACCGACGGCGCTACAATTGCCTATGATCAATTGCCTGGCGAATTGCCTGGTGTCGTATTTCTACACGGGCTTAACTCTGACCGAGCCGGAACCAAGGCACTGTCTCTTCGGTCCCATTGTGCGGAGAAGGGACGTGCCTTCATGAGCTTTGACATGTACGGGCATGGAGATAGCTCTGGTACTATTGTAGAGGGTAGTATTAGCCGTTGGACTGAGGATACCCTCGCGGTTTTCGAAGAATTAACCAACGGTCCACAGATTCTAGTTGGCTCCAGCATGGGTGCTTGGGTGATGATGAGGACGGCTATAGCTCGCCCAAATCGCATTCACGCCCTGATTGGTGTTGCTCCTGCTCCTGATTTTACTGAGGACTTGATGTGGAATGTTTTTTCTAAAGAACAAAAAATAGAAATTCTAAAAAATGGAATTATTCGCATACCAAGCGAGTACGATGAAGAACCCTATGAGATCAGTCGTCATCTTGTGGAGGATGGTCGCCGTAATCTGATTCTGAGAGAAAGCATCCCAATAAAATGTCCTGTAAGGTTAATTCATGGGCAAAATGATGCTGATGTTCCTTGGAGCACTAGTCTTGCACTGGCTGACACCATCGAAGGTGATGATGTGCAAGTCATTCTTGTTAAGGACGGTGACCATCGTTTGTCTCGTCCTGAGGATATAGACCTCCTACTCGGAGTTCTGGATCAAGTCCGCTAGAATTCAATAATTCCCTCACTTTAGGTATCAAAAATAGGAGCAAATTAATCTTCCGAGTTTGGTCATGATTTTAGTAGGCTGGAATCTTCCACAACGATTTTTTTTGGCAACAAAGTCCTTGCTGCGCGCGCTGGTGGCTATTGCGGTGATGGGGTATGCACAGGCTCCCGGTAGCACGCCGGTGGAGTCGGGTATACTGGATATGTCTAACAAATTAGCCACTTACAATAGCTGTCTTTCTCTTGCTCGCGTTTATCCGGATCAAGGTTTTAGAGCTGCCGCGGAATGGATAGAGCTCGGCGGCGGCGAGCCTGCGCATCATTGTCAAGCGCTGGCCTTGATAGGGTTGGGGGAGGCTGAGAAAGCTGCCCAGAGATTGGATGAAATGGCTCGTTCTTCAATCCAGCCGGATAATCTACGCGCTGGAATGTTGGCACAGGCCGGCCAGGCATGGCTATTGGCTGGAATGTTGGAGCAGGCTAATGTCGCTTATACTGCGGCACTCACCTTGACCCCGCATGACCCCGAACTATACATCGACCGATCGATGGTTTTGGCTGCGACTAAGAATTATTGGAAGGCTATAGATGACCTAAACGTAGCGCTAGAGAAGGATGCCCAGAACGCAGATGCTCTCGCGCTTAGAGCTAGCGCTTATCGCTACGTGGAGGCCCAAGAATTGGCAATGCAGGATGCGACAGCGGCGGTGTCTATAGATCCCGACAATGTTAATGCATTGCTTGAGCGCGGAATTTTATATTGGTTGGTAGACCAATTAGCACGAGCTCGTCGTGATTGGGAGCACATAGTAGAAGTGGATCCGAAGAGTCGCGCAGCTGATCTTGCACGCTTGAATTTACGGCGTCTCACCCCCAGAAGCGATCGTTGAAAAGATACGTATTCGCAGGGATTAATAATACTAATTTTCAAAAGTCCAGGTCAGCGTACACAGGTGCTGCTGGTATTCCATCCAGGGAATCACCCAATACACTCCGGAAACTCGGTCTTGATTTGATACGAGCGTACCAGTCTTTGGCAATATAGTGGTCCTCCCACGGGACATCTCCTGTATAATCTACTAATGAAAGATGTGATGCCGCTGCAATGTCCGCCAACGTCATTGCATCGCCGGCAAGCCAGGTGCGACGTTCCAGTAACCAAGAAATATATGACAAATGGATGTGTATGTTCTCGCGTCCTTCGCGTAGCGCGCGTGAGTCTGGCGCTGCGTTTTGTGTAACCCTCTTTACTAGTTTTTGTCCTGCTAGATTACAGGTTACTTCCCGGTGAAATTTACAGTCAAACCATCCGACAAGACGCCTCGTTTCGGCTCTCTTTTTGGCTGTTTCACCGATTAGAGTCGGCTCCGCATAGACTTCCTCCAAATATTCGCAAATGGCAGCTGAATCCGCGACAATGGTACCATTTTCTTCTGCCAAAGCAGGCACTTCTCCAGCCGGATTAACGGCCATAAATTCATCGTTCTGTAGCCAATCCTTCTCAATACGTTCTTCAAACTCGAGATGTTTTTCGTGCATGGTCACCCGAACTTTTCGGGCGAAGGGAGAAAGCGTGTGATAGTATAATATTCTCATGGGTTGCATGTTTAGAGAATGTCGTGTTTCCTCGAAAGGGGCTTTATCACAATTGTAATGCACACAAACGAATTCAGAAATACTAAGAATTAGCTTCCGACCTGCACGGTGTTTGCCACTCGCAAATCGAGGGATGCGGCAATGAGCGCTTGGGTATATGACTGTTGTGGATCATTAAAGACGGCTTCGGCTGGACCAGATTCAACAACTTTACCATTTTTCATGACCAAAAGATGATCAGCCAAGGCGCGCACGACTTTCAGGTCATGACTAATAAATACAAACGCCAAATTGTAGCGGTCCTGCAAGTCCCGCAGTAGTTCAACAATTTGAGCTTGGACCGATACGTCTAGCGCGCTAGTGGGTTCATCCAAGACAATTAACTGTGGCTTAAGGACGATGGCGCGCGCTATAGCAATCCTTTGCCGCTGCCCCCCGGAAAATTCATGGGGGTACCGGTCCTGGGTTGCCGGATCGAGGCCAACCTCTCGTAAAGCCTCCGCAACGAGATGGTGTTTTTCTTCCCTCATAGCTGCGGTGTGCAAAGATAGGCCCTCGCCAACTATCTCTGCCACCGACATCCTTGGACTCAGGGACCCGTACGGATCCTGAAAAACAATCTGCATGTTACGACGTATCGGGCGCAAAGACTTTGTACTAAGTTCGTTTATGGAATTCTGATTAAAAACGATTTCACCATCGCTCCGAATTAGACGAAGCAAAGCGAGACCAAGAGTGGTTTTTCCAGAACCACTTTCTCCCACGACACCAAGAGTGTGGCCCTGATGAAGATTAAAGGTAATGCCGTCCACTGCTTTTATATACCCAACGGTGCGACGAATGATTCCTTTCTGGATAGGGAACCACACTCTCATGTTTGTGGCTGAGGCAATGATTGGTGTATCTGCTTTTTTCGTATTTGGGGTGGAACTTGGTTCTGCAGCAAGCAACTCTTTTGTGTAAGAGTGTTTAGGATTTCCAAAAATTTCCGTTACCGAACCGCTTTCCACAATTTTTCCTTCTTTCATGACGCACACGTGATCCGCGATACTTCGCACGATACTAAGGTCGTGAGTTATAAATAGTATAGCCATACCAAGACGGACCTGAAGGCTCCGGAGTAGTTCTAGAATTTGTGCCTGAATGGTTACATCAACAGACGTGGTTGGTTCATCTGCGATCAAGATGTCTGGCTCTAATGCTAAAGCCATGGCTATCATGACACGCTGGCGCTGGCCTCCAGAAAGCTCATGGGGAAGGGCTGTAAGTCGCCGTTTAGCCTCGCCGAGTCCCACCAAATGGAGCAGTTCAAGAACGCGTTCGGTCAATTCAGTTCCTTTAAGACCCCTGTGCACCTCCAAAACTTCGCCGACCTGTCGCTCGATAGTGTGGAGTGGGTTTAATGAGGTCATTGGTTCTTGGAAAATAACCCCTATTTGGTTTCCGCGAATGTGCCTCATAGTGGATTCGGGTGCTGAGATAATTTCGTCTTCGTCAAGCTCAATGTTACCGGACGGATGTCGAGCTAACGGATAGGGCAGTAGCTTTACAATCGAGAGGGCCGTAACGGATTTTCCTGATCCACTTTCTCCTACGAGTGCCAGGGTCTTTCCTTTGTGCAAAGAAAACGAAACATTTCTAACGGCAGCTACGGCGTTTGGATCTTGTCCGAATGTAACACTAAGTTCACTGACCTTTAGAATAGGTTTTGGGCTGATCATGCGAAATTCTTCCGCGGATCGAAAGCATCACGTACTGCTTCTCCTGTGAACACCAAAAGGGTCAGTGTAACTGCGACAACTGTAAAAGCGGTTAACCCAAGCCATGGGGCTTGAAGATTTTCCTTGCCCTGGCGAAGCAGTTCTCCCAGTGACGCGGCGCCTGGTGGCATGCCGAGGCCCAGAAAGTCCAGTGAGGTAAGAGCAACGATGGATCCAGAAAGAATAAACGGCAGAAAGGTAATGGTTGCCACCATAGCGTTGGGTAAAACGTGTTTGAACATGATCTTCATGTCACCCATACCAAGCGCTCTGGCGGCTCGGACATAGTCAAGATTGCGTGCTCTCAGAAACTCGGCTCGAACGACACCAACAAGGGATGTCCAACTGAATAAAAGTAACACAAGTAATAAAGTCCAGAACCCTGGTGCGATAATTGACGACACAATGATTAAGATGAAAAGTTGCGGTAGGCCCGCCCAAATTTCAATTACACGCTGAAAGGAGAGATCAACCCAGCCACCGAAATATCCCTGTACGGCGCCTGCGGCTACGCCAATGATTGATGACACGACAGTTAATATTAGCCCAAACCAAAGGGAAAGGCGGAAACCGTATAGAAGGCGAGCAAAAACATCACGAGCTTGGTCGTCGGTACCAAATAAATTCTCCGAAGATGGCGGTGATGGTGCGGGAACTGAAAGATTGAAATTGATTGTATCATAGCTGAAGCGCACTGGCGGCCACAGGATCCAACCGTTCGCTTGGATGAGGTTTTGTAGATAGGGATCCCGGTAATCTGCAATTGTAGCAAAATCGCCGCCAAACGCAGTCTCTGGATAGTCCGTAAGTACCGGTGTAAACAATTCGCCGTTTACAAAAACAAGGATAGGGCGGTCGTTAGCGATAAGCTCTGCAAGGAGCGAGAAAAGAAAGAGCGTCGTAATTGCCCAAAAACTCCAATAACCTCGACTATTGGCCCGGAAATTCGCAAGTCGCCGACGATTTAAAGGGGACAAAGAGAATCTTCGACTGGTCTTTTCAGGAATACGAGAATCTATTCGAGTGCTGTTCATGTGGAGCGCGCCTCAAAATCAATGCGAGGATCGACCACGTGGTATGTTATGTCCGATATCAAGTTTAGCAACAGGCCAATCACGCTGAAGCAAAAAAGCGTACCGAAGATGACCGGGTAATCCCGATTAATAATGGCTTCGAACCCAAGCAAACCAAGGCCGTCAAGGGAGAAAATTACTTCGATCAGCACGGATCCAGTGAATAACATGTTAATCAATGTTGCAGGAAAGCCAGCAATGATGATTAGCATTGCGTTGCGGAACACATGTCCGTAAAGCACCCTATTCTCGATGAGACCTTTTGCGCGGGCCGTTAAGACGTATTGCTTGTTGATTTCATCTAGAAAAGAATTTTTTGTGAGCATTGTTAATGCAGCAAACCCGCCTATCACTAGTGCAGTTACGGGCAAGGTAAGGTGCCAGAAGTAGTCAAGTATCTTGCCAAAGAGGCTCAGTTCGCTCCAGTTGTTTGACGTGAGGCCGCGCAAGGGAAGCCAGTCGAGATAACGGCCACCAGCGAATACCACGATTAATAAAATAGCAAACAAGAAGGAAGGGATAGCGTATCCAATAATCACCGCATATGACGAGGCCACATCAAACCGCGAGCCGTCTCGCACAGCTTTCCGGATACCGAGTGGTATGGAGACTAGGTAAATGATCAACGTGGACCACAGACCGAGAGAAATAGAGACAGGTAGTTTTTCTAATATAATATCTACAACATCGTCCGATCGGTAAAAACTTTCCCCTAAATCGAGCACCGCGTAGTTGCGAACCATAAGGAAGAATCTTTCGTGCGCGGGTTTATCAAAGCCGAACTGGCGCTCTATTTCCTTAATAAAATCAGGGTCTAGGCCTTGAGCACCTCTATACGTGCCCTGAGTGGCAGTTCCTTTTCCTTGGCTGCGATTTGCCAAGTCCCCTGATTGACCGGAAAATCTTCCTGTCGCTTCAACGGCCAATCCTTGCACCTGAGCGATTACCCGTTCTACAGGCCCTCCAGGTGCAATTTGTACAATCAAGAAATTGAGAGTGATAATACCCAGGAGCGTTAAGGGTATTAAAGCTAGCCGACGGACAATGTAGGCGAACATATGAATCTACGAATACTGCATCTAAGGTTCGCGGTGTGAGCTTCGTTCAACACTTTTAGCACGGCGGCGCAACTGAAACCAAATCAAGAACACCGCAGTTATAGCACCTGCTGCGACAAGCATAGTGGAGTGTCCTTCGTCTTTTTCTAGTT
>Ga0315336_1003691_pt1 | contig 19821 bp, 8 predicted proteins | sample ASW5metaG_FD_204512 | JGI IMG/M metagenome (GOLD analysis project Ga0315336, IMG submission 204512) | Ammonia-oxidizing marine archaeal communities from Monterey Bay, California, United States - ASW #5 | ecosystem: Environmental > Aquatic > Marine > Intertidal zone | place: USA: California... | reverse complement strand
ACGCGCCGAACATCGGCCTCGGGGCGTCTTCGCCCCCTTCGGTCTGGGGGCACACGTCTGCCTGGGCCAGGGATTCGCCATGGGACAGGTGGTCGCGACGATTGCCGCGCTTGTCCATCGGTGCCAGGTCACCCTGGATCCGCCCGACTACCGCCTGCGGGAGGCGCGCTTCCCCATCCCGTCGCCGAACAAGGGCTTCAGGGTGCGCGTCCAACCGCGGCTACGATGAGGTGGGAGTAGGCCATGTGGGTAGCGATGGTTCTGGCAGTCGCCACGTTGGCCCACGCTGCCCCTGAAGATCCGCGAAACGCAGAGGCGGATGCCCTCGAGGTCCAGGCGCGAGAGCTGATCGACGCCACGCGCTACCCCGAGGCCGAAGCCCTGGTCCGCGAGATCCTGGCGCTCCGGCAGGCGGCTATCGAGCCGGACCCTCTCGCCGTGGCGAGCAGCCTGGCCGGTCTCGCGCGTTTGCTCAAGATCCAGGGCAAGTTCGAGGGCGCCATGCCGCTGTACGAGGAGGCGCTGGCTATCCGCCGCGAACAACTGGGTCCCGACCACCCCGACGTCGGGGACTGTCTGAACAATATGGCGTCGCTGCTGAAGGCCCAGGGGGACTACCCCGCCTCGCGCGAGCTGTACGAGCAGAGCCTGGCTATCTACCGGGAGGCGCTCGGACCCGACGACCCAAAGGTGGCGACGGGGCTCAATAACCTCGCAGTACTGATGTTCACCTTGGGCGACTACGAGGGCACCCGGCCGCTGCTGGAGGAGAGCCTGGCGCGGCGCCGGGAGACCCTGGGCTCGAATCACCCCGAGGTAGCCGAGGGCCTGAACAACCTGGCCTTCGTACTCCAGACACTGGGCGACTACCGGGCGGCGCGGCCCTTGTACGAGGAAAGCCTGGACATCTACCGGGCCACCCTCGGACCCCACCATCCGCAAGTGGCGGGGGCCATGAGCAACCTGGCCGCGCTCCTGGGGACGATGGGAGACTACGAGGGGGCCCAGCCGCTGGTCGAGGAGACCCTGGCCATCTGGCGAGCGACACTGGGCCCCGAACATCCGAACGTGGCGTTGGGCCTGAACAATATAGCGTATCTGCTCGAGAAGCGTGGGGACTATGCAGCGGCGCGACTGCTGTTCGAAGAGAGCCTGGCACTGCGTCGCAAGGTGCTCGGGTCGGACCATCCCGACGTCGCGGCGTCGCTGACCAGCCTGGGCTGGCTGCTCAAGACCCAGGGCGACTACAAAGCGGCACTTCCGCTCGTCGAGGAGAGCCTGGACATCAAGCGAGCCGCCCTCGGCCCCGATCACCCGGAGATCGCGCAGAACCTGAACAACCTGGCGTTGTTGCTCGCCGACAGTGGGGACCTGGAACAGGCCCGATCACTCCACGAACAGAGCCTGGAGCTGGCTCGGACGGCGCTGGGCCCAGAGCACCCTCTAGTGGCCCAGATCATGGCCAACCTGGCGACGACGCTGAAGGAACAAGGGGACTTCGAAGCGGCGCAGCCCCTGCTCGAAGAGAGCCTGCAGCTGGCAGAAGAGGCCCTCGGACCGGATCATCCCGGCCTGGTACAGATGCTCGGCAACCTGGGCACCCTGTACGCCGCCCAAGGGAACCTCGAAGCGACATTGCCGCTCTACGAACGGGCACTGGCGCTGGAGCGCAAGACGCTCGGACCCGACCACCCCGACGTCGCGAGGACCCTGAACGGCCTCGCCACCGTACTCAAGGATCTGGGCAAGCGAGAGGCAGCAAATCCCCTCTGGGACGAATCGCTGGCCATCGTCGAGAGCCGGCTGGAGCTCCTCGACGCCCTGTCGGAGCGCGAGGCGCTGCTCTATCTGCGCGACCAGCGACCGACGCTTGATTCGTGGCTCACCGCCCACGCCGATCCGGAGGCCGGCTGGACCCATGCGCTGCGCTTCAAAGGGAGTATCGGAGCCGGTTTCCGGGCCGCGCGCGCGCTGACCGCTATAGACTCCGACACGGCTGAGGCGGCCGCGAACCTGACTGAAGTCCGTCGCGAGCTCGCCCGCCTCGCCCACGCCGATGGCAAGGGCGGAGCCGACCGCGCCGACCGCCTCGAAGCCCTGACCGCCGAGAGCGAGCGACTCCAGCGAGAGCTACTGACCCGCAGCGCCCGCTACCGGGCCGATCGGGACGCCGCCGCCGCAACCCCCGCAGAGCTGTGCGCGGCGCTACCCGATGGCACCGCACTGGTGGACCTCCTCCGCTATCGGCGCGAGGCCAAGTTCCACTACGTCGCTTTCTCGACGGTCGGAGGCACGTGCGCCCCGGTCCGAACGGAGCTCGGGCCCGCACGCCCCCTCGACAAAGCCGTCGCCGACTGGCGGGCCGTGCTCAGCGATCCAGAGGCGATTGCCGACCGCGTAGACACCCGTGGTGAGCGAGTGACCGAGCTGCTGTGGGCGCCCCTGGAGTCCGCCGTTGCCGGCGCAACCGAGCTCCTGGTCGTGCCCGATGGGCCCCTGTCCGCCGCACCGTTTGGGGCGCTCCCGGTCGGTGACGGCCGCTACCTCATCGAGGACCTGCCGGTCACCTACCTCGACCGCGCCAACGACCTGCTCCTCCAACCCCAGGGGGAGCCCGAGGGGGCCGTCGTCGTGGGTGGAATCGACTACGATGGGATTCAGTCAACCCTGGTCGCTTCGGTGCGTGGTGCCCTCGCCGCCTGCAACGAGGGCGGATTCGCCTCGCTGCCGGGAACCGAGGTCGAAGCGGAGGCCTTCGCCGACAGGTGGCAACGGACTCGACAGACCGACGTGCTCGTTCTCCAGCGCGCTGCCGCCACCGAGACCGCCGTCGCCGCGGCGATGCAGGGCAAGGCGGTCGCCCACCTGGCCACCCATGGCTTCTTCTCCACCGGACGCTGCAAATCGGCGCTGGAGGGAGACGGCTACGACCCCATGCTCCTGTCCGGCCTCGTCTTTGCCGGCGCCAACCTGCCGTCGGACCCCCTCGCTCCCGAGGACGGCGTATTGACCGCGGCAGAGGTGGCGACCCTCGACCTGTCCAGCACTGGTCTGGTCGTCCTGTCCGCTTGCCAGACCGGCCTGGGTGAGGTCCGCTCGGGAGAGGGGGTGCTCGGCCTGCGGAGGGCGTTCGCCATCGCCGGCGCCCACAGCCTGGTGATGAGCCTGTGGTCGGTGTCCGATGCGGCGACGGCGGAGTTGATGGACGAAATGTATCGGCACTACCTCCGACGTCGAAAGCCCCTCTCGGCGTCCGCGGCGCTGAGAGAGGCCAAACTCGAGGCCCTCGCGGCGCAGCGGCGGAGAGGGGATGTCCGCCCACAGGAGTGGGCGGCGTTCATCGCGACGGACGCCGGGAGTCGATTCTAACGCCCGGCGGCCTCAGTTCAGTCAACCGGGTCGGGGGTCGGCCCGACGGGCTCCTCCGGCCCCAGTACACCGCCGATGGGCTCGCAAGAACAGCTGTGGGTATTCCAACGGGTGCCCTCCTCGCAGCGAACGCCTTCGCCACTGTCGGGACAGGTGTTGCCGTCGCCCACGGGCGGGGAGCTCGCGCAGCAGCACTCGGACTCGGCTGCGCAGTCCACCAGGGTCTCGTCGCACTCGGTGTCCACCTCGGTGGAGAACATGGCGTCGATGGCCTCCTGGCAGATCGTGACGAGCGGCGCGATCTCCGGGGGCAGCGGGTCGATAGCGCCGCCCTGGCCCTCGTACGTTCGGGCGATGGCATCATCGACGAGCCAGAATGCGCATTCTTCGGGTAGCAAGCTGCCGTCTTCGCTGGACGGGCGTTCCGTGCCGTCGTCCTCGGGGATGTCCCTATCGACGACCTGCGTTTCGCCCTCGTCGCAAGCAGCGATGCCGTCCAGATAAGTACATTCGTAGGTAGTTGTAGTTGTCGTCTCTGTGCCATCACCGTTGTCGACTGTTCGGGAAACCCTCATGGTAAATTGACCGTTGCCCCTGTCCTCGATTTCAATCAAGTCCCGGGTCCCATCGGGGTAGATTCTGTCGACGGTGCGGGTCTGGTTGTCCGCATCGCTTTCTTTGATCAGAATGACGTCCCGAGTGCCATGGCCGTCACCGTCAGCAGGGCTTTCGGACCAACTTTCCCGCCAATGACAAACTTCCAACGAGACCACAACGCCGTCGATTTCAATCTCTGCGTCCTCGCACAATACGCCCGGCTCGGTCCAGTGCCCAGGGTGGCCGACACCATCTTCGTCGAGGAGCTCTGCTAGATCCTCGGGTCCTGGCATTCCGGGCGGTCTATGGTCGTCATGGTAGTCGGCGCGTTCTTGGCAATCAATGCCGTTCAGACAAGCGGCGCCCGCGATAAGAGCTGCAAACGGATTTTCGCCGACAACTGCGACTCCGGCGGCGAAAAAGCAGCTCGCCCATTGCCCATAGCATTGGACATCGTCTGCAAGCGGATCGAAGTACTCGTCTTCTACCTGGCGGCGGATAGCTTCCAGACACATCGCGAGCTGAAGCACATCTTGCGTAGGCCTCGTGCCAAAGTTGTAGGGGTTCGAATAGTCGGGTTGACAGAGGCTCTCGTGAGCCGTTTCCGACGTGCCATACCCAAAGGTCTCCCCACCGCAGTCATTGCCATCGCCAGTTGAGATCGAAGGGCCCTCGGAGTCGTTACACAGCTGCCCCACCAGATCTCCGCCATGGGGGCTGAGTTCGGTTCTGATGCCGAAGTCCACGGCCATCTCACCGTCGGGCGTACAGGTGTCTTCGAAGCAATCCCGCAGGGCGTCCTGGAGATCGAGGTCGAATGCGACCCCGCACAGATTGCCCTCGGCCACATTCAGGGCCACGTCGAGACAGTCCGTCAAGGCGTCGAACTCGGCACCGCTCCCCTCGGGACGCAGGGCATCCGTCTGGTCCTGCAGCCCGGCCAGGGTCGACTCGTTGCTCTCACAGGAGTCTTCCTCATCGCCGAGCACAAAGGAATGCCTCCGGGTCAGCTCCAAATAGTCAGCTGGCGCCCGCAACTCTGGGCCAATGATACGTTGACTGAGGAGGCTGGGTTCGTAATACAGAACGGGCTGCGACTGGCCTGCGGATCCGCAGCGGTCGTCCTTGGGAAGGAGCCGACCGACAGACGTGGCTCCGGACCACCCGGCGTCCTCCAGGGTCGCGATGGTGGACTGCACGAATGGCAACATGCGGAAGGCCGCCAGCCGCTCCTCGGTGGTGATCCGACCCATGGCCATGCGGGCGATGGGGCGGATGTTGACACCGCCGATTGTCAGACCGTCCGTCAACACAAAGGAGATGTCGGCGCGGTGCCTTCCGCAGGCCCGATTGTCATGCCAGTCGATGAAAGCGACGCGCACGGCCATCATCGGCTTGAGATCCGTCTCGACCAGCGAGCCGTAGTGATCCGCCAGCTTCAGCACGAGCAGCTCGAGCCCCTCCGCACCGAGCGCAGTGATGTGTAGACCGAGCTCGTTGGTGAGCTGGTGGAGTTCGTCGGTCTCCAGCAGAGGCAGGGTGCGGGTGATCCAGTCCAGGCGGTGGTGATAGAGCTCCCGGTCTCCCGATTGATACGCGATCTGCAGCTCGTAGAACCACTCCTGGACCATCATCGGCGACAGATCGTAGCGTCCCCCGACCACTGTGGAGTCCATGAATCCGGCGGGACATTGGGTCAGTTCGACCGGCGCGCCATCTCTCATGCAGGTGACGACTACATCGCTGCCGAAGAACGGCTGGGTCTCGAGATAGGCCGCCTTCGAGAAGCGCTGGCTGCTTCCGATGTTGTCCGTGATGACCAGCTCCGCACCGCCGATCGGGTTGAAGACCTGGAGCGTGTAGGAGACCTGCAGCGCTCGCACATGGTGGGCCGAGCGGATGAGCAGACCGGTGCCGTCGGCTTCGTGTGTCTTCAGCAACATCTCGTGCGCTTCCAGGAACGGCTCGAAGGTGCCCGACGCCTTGCGATGGCTCGTCACGCCATCGAGCACGAAGTACGAGGGGTCTTTCGCGACGACGAAGACCGCGCCCTGCTGGACGACCACATCGTTGCTTCCCTCCGGCAAGACGGTGATGAGCTCGCCCGCCTCGTCCACGAGGTCGACGAAGCCCTCGGTGAAGATGTGCAGGGTCAGGGTCTCGGCACCGGGAACCCAGATCGGGATCCGGCCGTCCGTCGTCGCGCCTTGGGTCCTGGAATCGATGCGGAAGTCAAAGTACCGGCTCTGGGAGTCGCAGACCGCAAACTGCTCGGCCTCATACTCGCAGATCCCGTCCCAGTCGGTCTCGCAGCAGTAGGGGTCGAGGTCGCAGACCGCCGTGGCGCAGGTCGGGTCGCTGCACCAGGCATCCGTACTCGCGAAGTCACAGGCGACTGGAACGGCCTCGTCCCAAAGCGGCGGTTCTCCAGTCGGGAGCCCGTCGCACGTCGTCGGACAGGCGGGCATCCACTCGGCCTCTGTCACGCAGACTTCGTCCCACGCGGTGTCGCAGCAGTAGGGGTCGATCTCGCAGACCGCGTCCGTGCACTCCTGAGAGCTGCACGACCCGGTATCGGTGGGCTCGGCACAACAGTCCGCGGTTCCGCCGAGCGCAGGCGTCGACAACAGGGCGCCGCCCCAGATCAGACTGGCGAGTACAAGCTGACTGGGTATGCCCCCAGGTTCGCAGGGGGGGGCGGCCAATGGATGGTTCAGAGCAGTCATGCTTGTCTCCCTGGGGATGGCTGAGCCCGCCGGGAATCAACGGGCGCTGACAAACAGGTAGAGGTTCATCAGACCTCGGGCCAAGGGCACGCCCGTCTTGATACACTTGCGACAGTTGAGGGTGTTCGCGGCGATCCGAGCGCCGCAGAATCAGCCAGGCAGATCGGCACGCAGCCTGGCCAAGCTCCGCGCGAGGCGAGCGCCATCCGTGATGTCCATCCCCTCAGCAATGGCCTCGGCCTCGGCCAGCGCCTTCTCCGCAGTGGCGAAATCGCCCCGGGCGATGGCAATTCGACCGCGGCGGCACAGCAGAACGGCGATCTGATTGGGACGGGTGTTCGCCAGGTGGCCAGCCGCCTCCTCGATCAACGCGGTCGCCGCGTCCAGATCTCCAAGCAGGGCAATGCACATCGCCAGCCCGCCTTGAAAGGTGCCGAGCGCCGCCGTGTGGTTCAGCGGCTGCAGTGCGGCGACCGCCCGTTCGAGGCAGGTCCTGGCCTGGTCCAAGGCGCCTTGTTCCAGGTACAACTCGCCGCGGGTCCCCAGGGTCAAGGCGTGTTGGAGCACCACACCACGCTCGCGATAGAACGCCTCGGCGGTGAGATAACTGGCTTCTGCCTCGGCCACGCGCCCCGCTAATCCGTCGATATCGGCAACCAGCACTCGGATGTGCACCTCCATATCGGAGGCGCCGAGATCTCGCGCGATGACACCTGCTGCCGCCGCCTGTTGGCGCGCAGCGTCCAGCTCTCCCAGGGTCTGGTGGGCCATGCACGCATGGATCCGGGTGACGGCTTCTCGCTTGCGGTCTCCCTGCTCCGCGAGCATCTGCAGGGCCGTTTCCAGGTGCTCCAACGCGTGTCGGGGCTTGCCGCGGTAGCTCCAGAGCGCCCCCAGTTCCGACCGGGTGATGGACTCCCCCACCCGGTCTTCCAGGTCATTCTGGATCGTCAGGGCCTGCTGGAAGAAGGCCAACGCCTTGTCCCATTGACTGAGGAGGCGGTGCATGACCCCGAGATAGCAAAGCGCCTCGCCTTCGCCGCGTTGATCGCCGACTGCGGCGCAGCGATCGCGAGCCAGTGCGTACGTTTCCCTGGCTTCGTCAAAGCGGCTCAGGCGACCCAGGACGTGGGCGTGAATTCGGGTCGCGGCGGCCAATAGCAGGGCATCACCCCGTTGCTCGACGCGCTCCAGGAGACCGCGGATCTGCGCTTCGAGCTCATTCTGCGGGAGGAGCGATCCGCCGATCTCCAGGGCACGAATGGTCACCGAGTCGGCGAGAATGGGCTTCAGCCCCAGATCACAGGCCGCCTTGGCGAAGGGAATGGCGGCATCCTTGGGACCCGCCGTCGCCATGACCTCGAGCACGGCCATCCCCACCGAGGTCAGGCACTCGTGATCTCCGGACGTCTTCAACCACCGGAAGGCGGCCATCAGGTTCTCACGCTCTACGCACAGTTCCCGTCGACGGGCGGCGGAACCGATCAGCGCCCCCAAGGCCTCCGGTTCGCCGAACCGAGCAAACCAACGCGCATGGCGATCCCGCGTCGCATCGGCCAGGGCCCCTTGGTCCGCTAGCTCCTCCCGGGCCCAGGCGAGGACAGAGCGATACAGCGAGAGCCGGCTGCCGTCGGGTCCTTTCACGACGCGAACCAGATTCGCCTCCTGGAGCGCGTGCAGGACGTCCAGAGACCAGTTGTCGCCTACATCCAGGACCGGTTCAACAGCGTCCACGGGAAACCCGCCGTGGAACGTCGCACACTGGAGCAACGCATCGCGCTCCCATGGATGCAGGAGCTGAACGGAACGACTGATCACGGTGTCCAGCGCACGATGGCGTTCCGGTCGTCCACGACTCCGCGACTTGAGCAGACGAAACCGATCCGAGAGCTGATCGAGGAGTTCAGATTCCGACAGCGTCGCCGCCAGCGAGGCCGCCAGCTCAATGGCGAGCGGGAGGCGATCGAGCTGTTCTACCAGAGCCGTCTGGTCGACGCCCGCCGTGGGTGATCCCCCAGCTTCGAGGGCGCGAAGGACGAACAGCTCGACGGCGGCCTCCGCAGACAGCGGTGGCAGGTTGAGGTGCCTCTCTCCCGGCAGTCTCAGGGGCACCCGACTCGTCACCAACAAACGAAAGTCGGGCGCGGCAGCCATCCACAGGGGGATGCGCTTTGCCAGAATCTCCACCACCTGTTCGGCGTCATCGACAATGAGGAGAAGCCGCCCCCGGGCCGCAAGCGCGGATCCCACCGGAAGGGTCGATGCGCCAAGGGCGCCCGCCACACACGCATCCACCGCGGCCACGTCGGCGGCCTCCGCCACCGAGCACTGGACGACTCCGCCGGGGAAAGCCGAGTTCGGAAGCTCTGAAAATCGCTTTGCCAACCACGTCTTCCCCCCGCCGCCCGGACCGGTCAGGGTCACCAGCGACGAGCGGCTCAACGCCTCTGTCAGCGCTGTCATTTCGGCTGGCCTGGCAACGCCCTCGAGCAATCGAGGCCCGCTCGGCACGTCCGCCACCACCTCGACCATCAACCGGTAGCCCCCTCCCCGGATCGAGAGAAGGTGGCGTGGCTGTTTGGGATGGACTTCCAACTTCTTGCGCAGCCGGGCGACGGTGTTGTCGATCGCACGCGTCTGTATCGTCGGCCGATATCCCCAGACCTCCACCAACAGTTCGTCCCGATCGACCGCACGACCGGGCTGACCGGCCAGATAGGACAACAGCGCCCACTCCAGGGGCGTCAGTCGTACTGGCGACCCATCGATCTTTCGGCGGTGGAGATCGAGGGTGCAGGACTCGAGAATCAATCGCGACAACGGCCCGAGACCTCCAATCGAGCCAGACCATCTCCCTCCGGTCGATAGTCTACCTCGAAACATCAGTTTCGTGACGCGCAAGCGCGCCACTGCGGACATCCCATTCACAGTCGACACTCAAAACGAGAGGCGCAAGAGCGTCATTTCCCGTTTTGGGCGTCGACTGTGAACGGAATCGCCACGCGGCCTCGATTCTAGCACTCGCCCGCCTCATCGGCCCACCCGCCAACGGTCACCGAGGCGGCTCTTCGCCACCCATGCGGGCCGGCTGTACTCATACGAAATCGGAATGCGTCGATAGGCGGCGGTGAGGACCTGCGAGTGCACGATGCCGCGACATCCGGTGCTTTCTTTGACCGCTATCAAGTCGTCGGATTCATCCAAGAGGGTGGGATCGGGGCGGTCTATCGCGTGGTGCACACCGAGCTGGGATCGGCGTCCTCGGCGCCTGACCTGCCAGCTCAGCAGTCGTAGACGACGTCGCAGCGGTCGATGAGGTCGGCCAGATCGTCGTCTTGCTTCACCGGACACCCGTCGGCCGCCCACGCCTCCATGCCATCGATGCAGTCCCGAGCGGCCTTGCCGTCGTAGTCACAGTTGTCTTTGACGGGGTTGTTGTCGATCCGGGCGTCGTCAATGCACTCGTCGACGTCGGCGTACTCCGATTCTTCAACCGCGCAGCTGACGGCGACCGCGCAGTTCGTCTCGACCTGTTTGTCCCAGAAGGTCTCCTCGGGCATGGCGCAACCGGCGAGCAGGGAGAACAGCAACGTAGCATGTAGCACTCTCATCCTCCCAGCCCACTTCCGTCGGGAACCCAGTTGGGTCCATCCATTTCCATGCCCTGTACGCACGTCAGCCCGTAGCGGATCAGCATCTGGGGGATGCGGTCGTAGTGCATGGTGACGCCGTACGCTTCGGCGATCTCATTCGTCTCCATGAGGCCCTCCGCCCCATCGAGCTCTCTGACCATGGGCTCGAAGGTCCATCGGGTCGACAGCTCGATGTACCGCACGGTGGAGTTCGAGGAGTTCCAGAAGGAGTGAGAGATGCCGCGGGGTTTGATGACGTAGCTGCCCTCGGGCGCGTCCACGACTTCGCCGCCGTCGCCGCCGAACTCGAAGGTCAGATCGCCTTCAATGACGTAGACCGCTTGATCGTCGAGTTCGTGGGTGTGGGGAACGAGCAGGCATCCCGGCCCCACGGTCGCTTCCATCATTCCGAAGTTCTGAGACATGCGGCCCGTCGCGACTTTGAGGGTGGCGTGGCCGAGGTTCTCGCCTTCGCCCGGCGCAAAGACGTATTGGCCCGTCGTCGGCGCCGGCTCCGGGCACTCCCCTGTGGAGGTGGTCGTCGTGGTGCCAGTGGGGTTGGTGTTGCCCGTGCTGCCGTCGGTGTCCGAGGAGGAACCGCCGCTGGTGTCGGAGCCCGTCGGGTCGTCGCCGCCGCACGCCGCCAACAGACCGAAGGCTGCGGCTCCAAACATGAGCGCGTCGCGGCGTTTGATCTCTCTGGCCAGGGCTGGGGCGTCCATGTCGCCGGCGGGGATGGGGGGCATCTTTGTCGGTTTGATGATCACGATAGGCTCCGTGTTGCAGTTGTTCCTTTGGAGTACCACCGCCCGAAATGACCGTCTGTCGTCGACAATCGTAGTCAGACGACGACTCGTGTAGTCTGACTACAGGGCTGTCGTCAGCCGTCTACAGGATTCGCTGGACCCGTCGACAGACAAGTTCGACGCCAGGGCATAGGTTCACCGGAGATGTCCATGCAGCAGAGCCACCAATCGGTCCTGGTCGTCGACGACAGCGCGACCAACCTGCAGGTCGTCGCCAGTCTCCTCGAGGCCTACGCCTACGAGATCCTGACTGCGAGGGATGGGGCCGCCGGAATCGTTCGGGCGCGGCTCACAAGGCCCGATCTCATCCTCTTGGATGTAGAAATGCCGGTCTTGGACGGGTTCGAGACCTGTCGACGCCTGAAGGCCGACCCCGATCTCATGGACATCCCCGTCATTTTCATGACCGTGCGCTCTGAATCCGCCGACAAAGTGGCCGCCTTTCGCGCCGGCGCCGTCGACTATGTCACCAAGCCACTCGAACCCCAGGAGCTGGTGTTGCGGGTTCGCGCACAACTCCAGCTTCGTCGGCTACAAGAGGCCGCCGAACAGCGCAGCGAAGACCTCGAAGTCAGGGTCGCCGAGCGCACCGCCGAGCTGCAGCGCACCCTCGATCAGCGGAACGTCGATCTGCAGGACCGCCAGAGACTGAGCGATGAGCGCGAGCATCTGGTCGGCGTCGTGCGCAGCCAAAGCGAGCAGGTGCGGCGTTTGACGGCAGAGTGGGTTTCGGCCCAGCACCGCGTGGACCAGGGGCTGCACCGGTCATTGAGCGAGCGCATGACCGAGCGATTCGCACTGGTCGACGCGCACCTGACCGAGGTCAAGCACTTGATCGCCGCTGGTGAATGCACCGAATATTCGACTGAGGCGAACCGACACCTCGATGTCGCGATAACACTTCTGAAGCCGGCACTTTCCCCGGTGCCTGGCGACGCTCTCGCCGCCGATTCCAGCTCTGGAGTCGATGTCTTCGAGCGCCTGTCTGACCGAGAGCGCCAGGTCCTGACGCTGCTGACCCAGGGCCGCTCGGCGAAGGAGATCGCGGCGGTACTCGGCGTCGCCCGAACGACAGTGAGTACCTATCGCGGGCGCCTCATGGAAAAGCTCGGCGTCGAAGACCTGACCGCGCTGGTCAAGTTGACGCTGAGATACGAGCGCGATGTCTGAACCCTCCGTAGAACCTCTGGTTTTTCCGGAGCGACTGGTCGGGCGGGAACGGGAGAGCACCCACTTGCTGCGTCAGCTGCACGCCTCCCGTGTACACGCCGTTGCCATCACGCTCATCGTCGGCCCGACGGGCTCGGGAAAGACCGCGGTAGTCGAGAGCATTATCCCCGATATTCACCGTACGGGAGGCACTCTCGCGGCCGCCGCTTCGAGTCTGGGGGACGTGGGCTTCTATACGGTGTTGCTGCGCGCGCTCTGTCCACCGCTGAAGGCGCTGCTGTCGGGCCCACCGGTCGACCGCGCGAGGTGGCGTGAACGGGTCGCCGCTGCCGCTGGATTGGGTGTGGGCGCTCTGGCCCGACACGATCCCGCCTTGGCGCCGTTGTTTCCGGTCGCGCTACTGGAGCGGAGGGTCCCGGCCGAGCATGCGGAGAGCGCGCTGACCTCCATGGTGGTGCGAATGGTCGGCATGTTCGGCCGCAGCAGTCGGCCATTTGTCGTGTTCCTCGACGAATTTCACCTCGCCGATGTCCAGACCGTTGCGTTGGTGGCCGAGCTCGCATGTGCACGCCTGACTGGCGTCATGATTGTGATCGCGGCGTCGGACGATCCCGGATCGGGGAACAATGTGGCGACGCTGCAGAGGCTCCTCGACGAGCGAAGTGAGCGCGCCGAGGTCCTGCGACTGCAACCGCTGGGTCGCGATGCACTGAGCGAGTTGATCTCGGGCGCCATGCAGACCTCCCCGTCCAGATGTCTGCAGCTGGCGGAAGGCATCTGGCAACAGTCGGCGGGCAATGTGCGCGAGGCCCGTAGGCTTCTGCGCGACTCCGTCAAACAGCGTGCGTTGTTGTCCGATGCCAGCGGGTGGAGGTGGGAGATCTCCCGCGTGGTCCCCCAGGCATCGGGCCGGACCCGAGACGGGCATCTTCCGCCTTTGACACCGGCTGTTCGCGAATCACTGGGCATCGCGGCGCTCGGCGGGAACACGTTCTCCGAGCGATTTGCGGACGAGGTGTTCGGTCGGCCCATCGCACCTGCGGTCGAGGCGGGAATCGCCGCGGGTGTCTTGGTGCGGAATGGGGCGGGCGATCCGCGCTTTGCCAGCGAATCGATACGAGCGGCCCTGGTGGATGCGCTCGACGACGAGGCCCGCCATCTCGCCCATTTAGCACTGGGTCGCGCCCTTCTCACCCGATGCCACGAACCTCAGGTGTCCCACCAGATCGTGGGACAAGCGATGCGGCACTTCTCCAGCGCACGGAACCTGTTGACGGCCGAAGAACGCGCTCTGCTGGTGCCGCTGGCAATACGTGCGGGCGAGGCCGATGCAGGGCTCTCGGCATTCGAACAGGCGCTGGCGCACTTTGAATTCGCTTTGGAACTCGCCGGTGACACCGGCTGGAAGTCCAATCGGCCCCAGGTCCTCCGGGCCACTCAAGGCGCTGCGACCGCGGCGTTGCTCCTGGCGGACGAGCTGGCGTCCGCGCGACACCTGGAATCCCTCGATCAACACGCGCCGCGCCTCTCCGAACAATACGACGTGCGCATGACGCAGTTGTCGCAATTAGAGCGGGCAAACCGGCCTCTCGAGGAGTTCGATCTTCTCGATGGACTGCTCCAGAAACACGGGGTCGCGCCGACCCCCCGGAGCTTGCGTCCGCTTCAGCTGACGCGAAACATCCTCCGCGTTGCCTATGGCACCTGGGCCCTGGGCCCATCGACGGAACTTCCCACGTCCAGGGACCCCGAAATCGACGCGGTGCATCGCACGATGGTTCGACTGGCTGGCGGACAGCTGAAGTGCTTCCCCCTTGGCGGACCCGAGGCCGTGACGCGGGACGTGCTGCATGTGCTTTCAAACGGCGTCACCAACTCGGGTGCCATGGTGGTGCTCGGCTGGGGTGTCGTGCTCACCGAACTGGGGTTTTGGAGGCGCGGAAACCGCGTCTTTGAAGGTGCTTACCGGGTTCTACAGCAATGGGCCGCGGACGGCGCCGAGCCCGTGTTGCCGCGGGGTCTGTTCCCGGTCATGGTGTGGCCGTCGTGGCCGATCGAGCGCGCGCTACAGGCCGAGCTGGACGTCGGCACCCAGGGTTCCCTGTCGTCGACCTCTCTGCGCCTATGGGCTGTGGAGGCCTATCTTCGATTTGCGGCGGGCCACGATCTCGCAGACGTTATCGCCGAGGTCCGCAGCGGCCTCGACCAGAGCGCGCCCCATGGCCTGTTGCCGGCTCAGATCCTGGGCGAATTGTTGAATTGCCTCCGAGAGCTTCAGGGGTCTGGCTCCGCTGACCTCGATGAGATCCTGGCGCTCTGTCGAAGCACATCGCTCGCCCAACCCGTGTTGACGTTTGTGCTGCTGGTGGGGTGGTCGCGTCGTGGCTGGCCGGCCGTCCTGGACCAGATCTCCGGAGAGGAGCCCATCACGCATCCGCTGCTGCACTCCGCCTGTGCGCTCTCCTACAACACGCTCACAGTCGTGGCTCAATACCACGGCATCCGCATGGGCAGAGTGGGGTCTCTCCGCAGCTGGTGGGTGCGGTACACACGCACGAGGCGGCTCCGCAAAGCCAGCCACTTTGTACCCAGTCGACGCTACCGTCTGAGATGGATCGAGGCGGCCAGGCACGACAGCCGCGGCGCCCTGGATCGAGCGATCTCGATCTACGAGGAGGCCCTGGCCGGAGCCGAGCACGCAAATCAGCGCCTCGATATGGCCATGATTTCTCGGGATCTGGCCGATGCGCTGAAGCGGGCACACCGGGAGCCCGAGGCCGACGCGGCCAATCTCGAGGCGGTGGAGTCTCTGCGCGTCTGGGGCGCGCTGGGTGCCGCCGCCCACCTCGAGAAATCCCTCGGCATTGCCGCACTGGCACCGGTTTCCACACCCTCCGATGACTCCTTGCTTCTCGCCGCCCTGGAGATCAGTGAGGAGGTTCGATTCGATCGCCTGTTGGAGCGTGTACTTCGCGTCGTGATGGAGCGCACCCACGCCGACAGGGCCGCCGTGCTTCAGGTGACCGAGGACGAGATGTTGGTGGTGACGGCGACTCTGAAAGGTGGCGGCGACGTGTGGCTCGCATCGGACGCTGGCAAGCCCAATCAGCATCGGCTGCCCCTGCGCATCGTGGAGTACGTACGCGAGACCAACCAGGCGTTATTATTGGCCCGCGGGGCACCTTCTCCCGTGTTGGACTCCAATTTCTCGGACCCAGGCCACCCCTCGTTGCTCGCCGCACCGATCACGAGCGCCGGGCATGTCCGCGGCGTGCTCTTGCTGCTCGGGTCCCCAGACAGCGAGAGCTTTCAGAGGCAGGACCTCAGTGCGATCCGCCTGTTGGCCACCCAGGCTGCGATCAGTCTGGAGCAGGCCTCATTGCTGAGCGGGATGGAGAAGCTGGTGCACGATCGCACCGCCCAGCTCGAGAGGGCGCGGGTGAGGGCCGAGTTCGGAAGCGCCGCCAAGTCCCGTTTTCTCGCCAATATGAGCCACGAGCTGAAGACGCCGCTCAACGCGATTCTCGGTCAATCAGGTCTGCTCGCGAATCACGCCGAGCTCGACGCTCAGACCCAGCGCGCCGCCAAGACCATCCACGAGAGCGGCCATCACCTGCTGGGCCTGATCAATGACGTGCTGGAGATGTCTCAGCTCGAGGCCCGCCCACTGGAGATCGACCGCGCCCCACACGAGCTGGATCAGTTGCTCGAGAGCGCGATGTTGATGGTGGCTGATCACGCGAAGAACAAGCAGCTCGCTCTGCTTCTCGAGGTTCACCCCGGTGTGGTGAGCACCATCCACACCGACGCTCGACGGGTACGCCAGGTGCTCCTCAATCTGCTGGGCAACGCCATCAAGTTCACCGACGCCGGACAGGTCGTGCTCCGGGTGCGGCAAGAGCGCCTGCCCGGGGTGGAGAGCCGGGTGCGGTTTGAGGTCCTGGACGATGGCTCGGGGATTGCTCCAGAGCACGTCGAACGCATCTTCAGACCGTTCGAGCAGGCTGGAAACTCAGCCCATCGCGCCGCCGGAACCGGGTTGGGCCTGGCCATTTCTCTGCGCATCGTGCGCGCGCTCGGCGGCGAACTGCGGATGGAGAACCGGCTCCAGGGTGGAGCTCGGTTCTGGTTTGACCTGCCGGCCGACGAGAAAGCGGACCCGTTGGGCGACGCGGTGAGCACCACTTCCTATGCCGAGGAGGAGCACTACGAGCGTCCCGACGAGGCGGTGGTCGGGCGCCTGCGCGTGCTGGCCGAGCGCGGCAATCTCCGTCGTATCCAGGAGTTCGCGGATGCCTATGGGCCAGAACACCCAGAGCACGCACCACTCATGCGGCGGGTGGCGGCACTCGCGCTGGTATACGACGACAGCGGCATCCTGGCACTGCTTGCGTCGCTCTAGCTGTTGCTGGCCTCCGGGCTTCCAGCCGCTCGATCGGGTAGGTTGACAGGGAGGGATGGGGATTGTCTGGGGACCAATCGATACCAACGGGCGACGGGTCGGACGAGGTCGCCGAGCCCCGCTACCCGCAGAGGGGTCGGGTTGGCCCCTACGAGATCGGCGAAGTCCTCGGCGAAGGGGGCATGGGCATCGTCTACCGCGCCACCCAGATCGAGCCCATCCGCCGAGAGGTCGCGCTCAAGCTCCTCCGCCACGGCACGCACAGCGCGCGGGTGCTGGCCCGATTCGACCTGGAGAGGCAGGCCATCGCCAGTCTCAGCCACCCCAACGTCGCCCAGGTCTATGAGGTCAACGCCACCGAGGAAGGCACGCCCTTCATCGCCATGGAGCTCGTCCTCGGAACCAAGATCACCCGATACTGCGACGACAAGCGCAGCAGCCTGGTCGACCGGCTCGAGATCTTCGTGGAGGTCTGTCACGGGGTGCAGCACGTCCACCAGAAGGGACTCCTCCACCGGGACCTGAAGCCCGGGAACATCCTCGTAATGGAGCACGCGGGTCGGCCCGTACCGAAGATCATCGACTTCGGCATCGCCAAGGCCTTCGAGGGTCCGCTCGCCGACGAGGCCCTGACCCACGGGGAGTTCGTCGGCTCGCCCCAGTACATGGCACCGGAGGTATTGCGCGGTCTCGGACAGGACACCCGGGCCGACATCTACGCACTGGGCGTCGTGCTCATCCGCCTCCTGGTCGGCGTCACCGCAGTGGAGTGGGGCCTGCGCGACAGCGTCCTCAAGGTCATCGCCAAGCTCTCGAAGGACGACGCCATCCCCCAACCCAGCGTTCGCTTCTCGTCGTTGGAGGCCTCCGAGCAAGCCGAGATCGCCCGGCTTCGCGACACCACCGCCCGCGCCCTGACCACCGATCTCCGACGGGACCTGGACTGGATCGCCCGCAAGGCCGTGGCCAGCAATCCGGACAATCGCTACGGCTCGGCCGATGAGCTGGCGGCGGACATTCGTCGCTATCTACGCGGGGCTCCGGTCGAGGCTCGGCCGCCCAGCGTCGGCTATGTCGCCCTGAAGGCCTTCCAGCGCAACCGGCTGTCCGTCCTGAGTCTGGGGGCCGTCGTCCTGTCTCTGCTCATCGGGACCGCCACCACGGCGAACCAGGCGCGACAGGCCAACGAGCAGCGGCTGGCGGCGGAGCGGGTCTCGGAGTTCATGGTCGGTCTACTGCGCAAGAGCGACCCGTACCGAGCCGCCGGACGAGAGGTCACCGTTCGCGAGGTCCTCGACGAGGCCGCGAAGTCCCTCGAGGACGAGGAACTGCCACCCCTGGTGCGTTCCCAGCTCCTGTTCACCCTCGGGGAGTCCTACGTTCAGCTCGGCCAGCACGCCAGGGCCCGCCCGGCCGTCGAGACGGCGTTGCACCTGCGAAGACAGGCCTTGGGAGCCGATCCCGCCGTGGCGGAGGTGATGGTCCTGCTCGCCGTGATCGACATGGGTGAGCAGAAGCTGGCCGGTGTTCTGGCGTCTCTGGAGGCGGCCCAGGAGATCTTCGACCAATATCCCGGGCCGTGGGAGGGGCGAGAGCGCTGCCTGCAGGCGCTGGGCCGCTACCATCTCCTGAGCGGCGACCCGAAGCGGGCACAGGAGTACTACGAAAAGGCGCTGAGCATGTCCGAGGCCGAGCTCGGTGCCGACAGCGAGCGACTCGTTCCCCAGCTCCACGACATGGCGGCACTCGCCGAAGCCCTCGGGGACGCTGGCGCGGCGGAGGCCTGGCTCATGCGCGGCCTGGAGATCACCGACCGCAACCCTCACGAACCGCTGACCATCAGCATGCTCATCTCGCTGTCCCAGGTCTACCGTGACGACCGTCCCGAGGAGGCGGTCGAGGTCGCACAGGAGGCGCTGGAGGCCGCACTCCAGTCCGTGGGACCCCGGGACTCCCTGGCCCACAACGCCCGCGTCTCCCTGGCGCTGGCCACCATGACCCTCGGAGACTTCGAGGCCGGGGAGGTTCTCCTGCGCGAGGTCGCCGACGCGGGAGACGACGCCACGATGACCACCCGGGATCTCGCCAGCCGCAACCTGGCCATCATCGCGTTTTCCAAGGGAGAACCCGAAGAGGCAGAGCGTCTCATGCGACAAGCGCTGGCCTTCCACACCGACCCGACCACCATCGAGGCCGTGGCCATCCGCAATGTGCTCGCGCGCAGCCTGACCGTGCAGGGGCGACTCGACGAGGCCGAGACCGAGCTCCTGGCCATCCTGAAGATCGAGAAAGAACGCCCGAATCCGTCCGGCATGGACGTCAGCGGCATCCTGGTCAACCTCGCCGAGGTCCACCACGGCCGCGGCGAGCACGCCCAGGCGGCGGCAATGTACGACCGGGTCGCCAAGGAGCGCGTGGCGACCGATGGCGAGGACTCACCCGGCGCGGTCCAGGCCATTCACCTGGCGGGCAACGCGCTGTATCAGGCGGGCGACATACCTGGGGCCGAGGCCCGGTATCGGCAGTCGACAGCAAAGCTCGAAGTGTTTGCGAATCCAACCCTTCGCCAGATCATCCTGGAGGACATGTTGACCCTGCTCAATGCGGCGGGCCGCACTGCCGACGCCGCGCCCTACCAGGAGCAGTGGGCGGCACTACAGTAGGTCGCCCAGAATGCGCTCGGGCCCATCCCCGCCGAGTGCGTAGAAACAGAGGAGTATCAGAGTCAATCCTATGATCTAGTTCTGCTCGCTCAAGGCGCCCATACCAGCTTTTCCGTCATTGCATCCACTTCGTCAAGGATTTCGAGACTGTCTGCACCCCGTGCACGCGCGGCAGACAGCAACTGACCATTCGACACCTCGTGCAGCTTGGTCGACGCGATAAGAGTGCCACCCATGCGCACGACAGTGCCCGAGATGACATAGTCGACGTTCAGGTTGCGCGCGGTCTCGACTTCGCATGCACCCTCCGAGATGCAGTCGGCGTCCACACCCATATCGGTCAGCATAACTTCCATGTTTTCGCGGGTCATGACCTGGACGCTAGACCCCACCGCGCCGACGACCGCCCCCCGAACGGCGTCGCTGATGACCTCTCGCTCTGCTGCAGTCAATTCA
>Ga0315336_1003690_pt1 | contig 19822 bp, 7 predicted proteins | sample ASW5metaG_FD_204512 | JGI IMG/M metagenome (GOLD analysis project Ga0315336, IMG submission 204512) | Ammonia-oxidizing marine archaeal communities from Monterey Bay, California, United States - ASW #5 | ecosystem: Environmental > Aquatic > Marine > Intertidal zone | place: USA: California... | reverse complement strand
TTGGTGAAGTCAGCTAACACATTCGTCGCCGTACAGACATAACTGGTGCTTGCTCCGGCAAGCAGGGTTGTAATCACCAGGTCGCAGGCTGGTACCAACGGATCGCTTACAACCACATTACTTAGCGCCACGTCGCCGGCGTTGGTCACAGTGATTGCAAATATCGCGTTCGAACCGGACAGTATCTGCTGCAACACCGGATCCTTGGTGATCTGGATCGATGGGTTGATTACGTCCACAACCGCGTCAGATTGGTCGGACACATCGGACCCGACCGGAGGGGTCGCCACCACGCTAGCGGTATTGGTGAAGTCAGCTAACACATTCGTCGCCGTACAGACATAACTGGTGCTTGCTCCGGCAAGCAGGGTTGTAATCACCAGGTCGCAGGCTGGTACCAACGGATCGCTTACAACCACATTACTTAGCGTCACGTCGCCGGCGTTGGTCACAGTGATTGTAAATATCGCGTTCGAACCGGACGGTATCTGCTGCAACGGCGGATCTTTGGTGATCTGGATCGACGGGTTGATTACATCCGCAACCGCGGCGGCCTGATCGGACACATCGGACCCGGCAGGAGGGGTCGCGACCACGCCGGCGGTATTGGTGAAGTCAGCTAACACATTCGTCGCCGCGCAGACATAACTGGTGCTCGCCCCGGCCAGCAAAGTTGTAATCACCAGGTCGCAGGCCGGCACTAGCGGATCGCTCACCAATACATTGCTTAGCGCAACATCTCCAGTGTTGGTCACAGCGATTGTAAATACCGCATTCGAGCCGGATCGTATCTGCTGCAACACAGGGTCTACGGTGATCTGGATCGACGGGTTGAATACATCTACAACCGCGTCGAACTGGTCGGACACATCAGGCCCGCTCGGAGGGGTACCTACGACACTTGCGGTATTGGTGAAGTCAGCTAACACATTCGTCGCCGCGCAGACATAACTGGTGCTCGCTCCGGCGAGCAAGGTTGTAATCACTAGGTCGCAGGCAGGCACCAACGGATCGCTCACCAATACATTGCTTAGCGCAACATCCCCGGTGTTGGTCACAGCGATTGTAAATATCGCATTCGAGCCGGACAGGATCTGCTGAAATACCGGGTCCTTGGTGATCTGGATCGACGGGTTGATTACATCTACAACCCCGTCGGACTGATCCGTTACATCAGGCCCGCTCGGAGGGGTACCTACGACACTTGCGGTATTGGTGAAGTCAGCAACGACATTCGTCGCCGTGCAGACATAGCTGGTGCTCGCTCCGGCCAAGAATGTCGTGATCACCAGGTCGCAGGCCGGCACCAGTGGATCGCTCACCAATACATTGCTTAACGCAACATCGCCGGTGTTGGTCACAGCGATTATGAACATCGCATTCGAGCCGGATCGTATTTGCTGCAACACAGGGTCTACGGTGATCTGGATCGATGGGTTGATTACGTCCACTGATCCTTCCGACTCCCCGGATACATCCGATCCCACCGGGGGGGTGCCCACGACACCTACAGTATTCGTGAAGTCCACTACGACATTCGTCGCCGTGCAGACATAACTGGTGCTCGCCCCGGCGAGCAGAGTTGTAATCACCAAATCGCAGGCCGAAACCAGTGGATCGCTTACGAATACATTGCTTAAAGCGACATCTCCGGTGTTGGTCACTCCGATAGTGAATATCGCATTCGAGCCGGACAGGATCTGCTGCAACACCGGGTCGGAGGTGATCTGGATCGAAGGGTTGATTACATCCACAACCGCGTCGATCTGATCGGACACATCGGACCCGACCGGAGGGGTTCCGACCACGCTGGCGGTGTTGGTGAAGTCAGCTACGACATTCGTCGCCACGCACACATAACTGGTGCTCGCTCCGGCGAGAAAGGTTGTAATCACCAGGTCGCACTCAGGTGTCAGAGGGTCGCTCACAACGACATTGCTTAACGCCACGTCTCCGGTGTTGGTTACAGCGAATGTGAATACGGCGTTCGAACCGGACTGTATCTGCTGCAACACCGGGTCGGCGGTGATCTGAATCGACGGGTTGATTACATCCACAATGGCGTCGACCTGATCGGACACATCGGATCCGACAGGAGGGGTGCCCACAACACCTACTGTATTCGTGAAGTCCGATACAACATTCGTCGCCGTACAAACATAGCTGGTACTCGCTCCGGCGAGCAGGCTTGTTATTACCAGGTCGCAGGCTGGAACCAACGGATCGCTTACAAGCACATTACTTAGCGCCACGTCGCCGGTGTTGGTTACAGTGATTGTGAATATCGCATTCGAGCCGGGTCGTATTTGCTGCAACACAGGATCTACGGTGATCTGGATCAATGGATTGATTACGTCCACTGAGCCTTCCGACTCCCCGGATACATCCGATCCCACCGGGGGGGTGCCCACAACACCTACTGTATTCGTGAAGTCCGATACGACATTCGTCGCCGTGCAGACATAGCTGGTACTCGCTCCGGCGAGCAGGCTTGTTATTGCCAAATCGCAGGCCGGAACCAACGGATCGCTTACAACCACATTACTTAGCGCCACGTCACCTGCGTTTGTAACCGTTATTGTGAACACGGCGTTCGAACCGGATCGTATCTGCCGGAACGATGGATTCTTGGTAATCTGGATCGACGGGTTGATTACATCTACAACAGCGTCAGACTGGTCCGACACATCGGACCCGGCGGGAGCGGTCGCGACCACGTTGGCAGTATTGGTGAAGTCCAATACGACATTCGTCGCCGTGCAGACATAACTGGTGCTCGCTCCGGCGAGCAGGCTTGTAATCACCAGGTCGCAGTCTGGAACCAACGGATCACTTACAACCACATTACTTAGCGCCACGTCGCCGGCGTTGGTTACAGTGATTGCGAAAATCGCATTCGAGCCGGACAGCATCTGCTGCAACACCGGGGCCTTGGTGATCTGGATGGACGGGTTGATTACATCTACAACAGCGTCGGACTGATCCGATACATCAGGCCCGCTCGGAGGGGTACCTACGACGCTTGCGGTATTGGTAAAGTCCGATACGACATTTGTCGCCGTGCAGACGTAACTTGTGCTCGCGCCAGCGAGCAGGGTTGTAATTATCAGATCGCAGTCTGGCGTCAATAGGTCGCTCACAACTACATTGCTCAACGCCACGTCTCCGGCGTTGGTCACAGTGATTGTGAAAATCGCATTCGAACTAGATCGTATTTGCTGGAATGAAGGATCCTTGGTGATCTGTACCGACGGGTTGATTACATCCACAACAGCGCCGGACTGATCCGATACGTCAGGCCCGCTCGGAGGGGTACCTACGACGCTTGCGGTATTGGTAAAGTCCGATACGATATTTGTCGCCGTGCAGACGTAACTTGTGCTCGCGCCGGCAAACAGGGATGCAAGTATCAGGTCGCAGTCTGGCGTCAAAGGGTCGCTCACAACTACATTGCTTAACGCCACATCGCCGGTGTTGGTTACAGTGATAGCGAATACAGCGTTCGAGCCAAATTGTATCTGCTGTAAGCCTGAATCTTTGATGATCTGGATCGATGGATTGATTACGTCCGCGACCGCGGCGGCCTGATCGGACACATCGGACCCGACCGGAGGGGTCGCGACCACGCTGGCGGTATTGGTGAAGTCAGCTAACACATTCGTCGCGGTACAGACATAACTGGTGCTTGCGCCAGCGAGCAGGGTTGTTATTACCAGGTCGCAGGCGGGAACCAACGGATCGCTTACAACCACATTACTTAGCGCCACGTCGCCTGCGTTTGTAACCGTTATTGTGAATAACGCGTTCGAGCCGGACCGTATTTGCTGCAACACAGGGTCTACGGTGATCTGGATCGATGGGTTGAATACGTCCACAACCGCGTCAGATTGATCGGACACATCGGACCCGACCGGAGGGGTTCCCACCACGCCGGCGGTGTTGGTGAAGTCGGCTACGACATTCGTCGCCGCGCAGACATAACTGGTGCTCGCTCCGGCGAGCAAGGTTGTAATCACCAGGTCGCAGGCCAGCACCAGTGGATCGCTCACCAATACATTACTTAACGCCACGTCGCCGGTATTGGTTACAGTGATTGTGAATACGGCGTTCGAACCGGACAGTATCTGCTGCAACACCGGGTCGGCGGTGATTTGGATCGAAGGGTTGATTACATCCACAACCGCGTCGATCTGATCGGACACATCGGACCCGACCGGAGGGGTTCCCACCACGCTGGCGGTGTTGGTGAAGTCGGCTACGACATTCGTCGCCGTGCAGACATAGCTGGTGCTCGCTCCAGCGAGCAAGGTTGTAATCACCAGGTCGCAGGCAGGCACCAGTGGATCGCTCACCAATACATTACTTAACGCAACATCCCCGGTGTTGGTCACAGCGATTGTAAATATCGCATTCGAGCCGGACAGGATCTGCTGAAATACTGGGTCCTTGGTGATCTGGATCGACGGGTTGATTACATCTACAACCCCGTCGGACAGATCCGTTACATCAGGCCCGCTCGGAGGGGTACCAACGACACTTGCGGTATTGGTGAAGTCAGCAACGACATTCGTCGCCGTGCAGACATAGCTGGTGCTCGCACCGGCCAAGAATGTCGTGATCACCAGGTCGCACTCAGGCGTCAGAGGGTCGCTCACAACTACATTGCTTAACGCCACGTCTCCTGCGTTTGTAACCGTTATTGTGAATATCGCGTTCGAGCCGGACCGTACTTGCTGCAACACCGGGTCGGCGGTGATCTGAATCGAAGGGTTGATTACATCCACAACCGCGTCGATCTGATCGGACACATCGGACCCGATCGGAGGGGTTCCCACCACGCTGGCGGTATTGGTGAAGTCCGACACGACATTCGTCGCCGCGCAGACGTAACTGGTGCTAGCTCCGGCGAGCAGAGTTGTAATCACCAGGTCGCAGGCAGGCACCAGTGGATCGCTTACCAACACATTGCTTAACGTAACATCTCCGGTGTTGGTCACTGCGATTGTGAATGTCGCATTCGAGCCGGAGAGTATCTGCTGAAACAACGGGTCGGCGGTGATCTGGATCGACGGGTTGATTACATCCACAATGGCGTCGACCTGATCGGACACATCTGACCCGGCCGGAGGGGTTCCGACCACGCCGGCGGTATTGGTGAAGTCGGCTACGACATTTGTCGCCACGCAGACATAACTGGTGCTCCCTCCAGCAAGAAAGGTTGTAATCACCAGGTCGCAGGCCGGCACCAGTGGATCGCTTACCACTACATTGCTTAACGCCACGTCGCCGGTGTTGGTTACAGTGATTGTGAATACAGCGTTCGAGCCGAATAGTATCTGCTGGAAGGCCGGAATTTTGATGATCTGGATCGATGGGCTGATTACGTCGACAGATCCTTCCGACTCCCCGGATACATCCGATCCCACCGGGGGGGTTCCCACCACACCCACTGTGTTCGTGAAATTCGATACGACATTTGTCGCCGTACAGACATAACTGGTGCTCGCGCCGGCCAAAAATGTCGTGATCACCAGGTCGCAATCAGGCGTCAATGGATCGCTCACCACCACATTGCTTAATGCCACATCGCCGGTGTTGGTTACTGTGATTGTGAATATGGCGTTCGAGCCGGACTGTATCTGCTGCAATACCGGGTCCAGGGCGATCCGGATCGACGGGTTGATTACGTCCACAACCCCGTCAGATTGGTCGGACACATCGGACCCGACCGGAGGGGTTGCGACCACGCTGGCGGTATTGGTGAAGTCCGATACGACATTCGTCGCCGTGCAGACATAACTGGTGCTTGCACCGACCAAAAGTGTCGTAATCACCAGGTCGCAATCAGGCGTCAACGGATCGCTTACGTCCACATTGCTTAACGCTACGTCGCCCGTATTGGTAACCGTGATTGTAAACACCGCATTCAAACCGGACAGCACCTGCTGCAGCGCCGGGGCTTTGTGAAGTTGAATCGAGGGAACCAGAACGTCGACAACAGCGGTTGCGTCGTCAACAACATCGGGTCCAACCGGTGGCGATGCAACCACGTTGATCGTGTTCGTAAAGTCCTCGGTTACATTGGTTGCCGTGCAAAGATATCCGGTAGTCGCTCCCACCTGCAAATTGGATATCACCAGGTCGCAGTCGGACGCCAGAGAGTCGGTGATTTGGACATTGGCAAGAGCGACATCACCTGAATTGGTGACCGTGATTGTGAACGCTGCCTCCGTCCCAAAGTCGATTTGCTGGAGCGCCGGGCCTTTGCTGATCTCAATCGACGGGTTTATCACATCGACAAAAGCATCGTACATGTCGAACACGTCGGACCCGACGGGAGGAGAGCCAACAACGCTGATTGTATTTGTGAAGTCGACCATGACATTTGTCACGGTGCAGACGTAGCTGGTACCTGCGCCTGCCGCAAAGGTTGCGATTGCCAGATCACAATCAGGAGACAGCGGACCGTTCACCACGACGTTGCTCAATGCCACGTCACCGGTGTTGGTAATGGTGATCGCGAATACCGCGTTCGAACCGGACGATATGAACTGCGACGCCGGGTCCTGGGTGATCTGGATCGACGGGTTGATTACGTCCACATGGGCGGCGGATTGATCGGATACGTCGGGTCCGATCGCAGGCGTAGCGACGACCTCAATACTATTTGTGAATTCTTCCGTTACATTCGTCGCCGTGCAAACATAACTGGTGCTTGCTCCGACCGCCATAGCGCCGATCACGAGATCACAATCGGGGGAGGATGGATCCGTCACAACCACACCAGAAAGGGCGGTGAGTCCGCTATTTGTAACTGTGATGGTAAAGGATGCGTCGCCTCCCAGGGGCACAACCTGAATCGACGGATCTTTTTGAATCGAGATCGACGATTGCGCTGTGCTGTCCAGCAAAAAGGTTCCAGACCCGGAAATCAGCTTCACAACGATCAGAACGTTGGTATCGGCCGACGGTGTGTGCATCAACGACTCGTCCATGTCTTCCCCGGCGCTGGTGCTGGACCCGAGAATAATCGGCGTCCCATACTCCGAGGGCTCTTCCCGGATCAGATAAAGATCGAAATCGGCCCCGGCCGGTACCGTCAACTGCGGGTCAAACGAGATCCCGCCGGCCAGGCCGACGGTACGCGCCCAGACTCTTCGCGCTGAAACGCTACCGCCGAGGGCCTCGCTTTCGGTGATGCCCGGCAGATGGTAAAGCGCCACCGCTTCGACCGCGGCATCCGGATTCAACATCCCGTATCCTTCGTAGCGATCTTTTCCCACGGGAAACCCGTTGGGTCCGGCGGTCGCACGCTGCAGCGTGGGATTGAAGTTCCCGTCCTCCCGGTCACTGTTCAGTTCGGATGCGGTGGCGCAAAGAACCATCTTTACGAATCGGGAATGATCATTGGAGTTGAAGTCCCAAACAACGCCGCTCTCCTCCAGGGCATCAATCACGAGCGCCGCACAACCCGCGGCAAACGGGCTGGCCATGGAAGTTCCATTGATATTGTAATAATCGTTGGTCTGCTGGTCGGCAAAAGACAGGCCGTCGCCGGAATTGCTGTCCACAGACAGGATCCCCGTATGTCGGGAAAGAGATCCACCGGGCGCGGCAACATCCGGTTTATAGTCTTCTTCGCGACCCGGGATGGAACCCGGCGAAGTAAAACCATGACTTGTATAATCCGTAAGCTCGTTTGCGTCGTTAACGGCGCCGACGGTCAGTGCGAGCGCCGCTCGCCCCGGGTCGTCGACTTCGCGAGCTGAGGAGGACGACTCCTCACCATCATTTCCGGCCGATGACACGACCACGATGCCGTTGTCCACCGCGGTGTTCACTTTCTGGCGGTTCGACGTGCTGATACCCGGGTCTCCAATGGTGCCGAGGCTGAGATTGATAACCTTTGCGTTGATGGACGACCGATTCGCGACGATGTCGTCGATCGCCGCACCCGTCCAAAAGGTGAATCCGCTCCCATCTGCCAGAAAAACCTTGGCACCGGCCCAATTGCATCCGGGAGCGACGCCACGGAACCGGTTAAAACCGTCACCAATGCCCGGATAATTGGTCACGCGGCAATCTGCCACGAAATCGGAAGCGTCTCCGCTACCTACGCCGAGAAGGGCCGGACTGTAGGCGAAATTGATGTTCGGCGTGAACGTTCGGTTTCGAACGAGCGGGGAGGAACCGGTACTGGTACCCATGGCGATCCATCCACCATCTGTTCCCTTGGTATGCCGCACCAGGTAGAGCGTCGTACTTGCCGGACCGATCCATTGTGCGGTGATGTTGAAACTCAACGACAGTGCCGGCAGATCGATAGGGCTTGGGAAAAAACCGGAGACCCCGGTCAGATCCCCGATCTGAGTGTACTCGAGCGTCCCGGAGGCAGCCCCGCCGGCCGCCCCGGATCCCACCGCGATTCCCATCACGTGAGATCCGTGCTGATCGATGTCGATGGGACTCGGCTCCGACTCCGTGGTGAAGTCCTCCCAGTAGACTCTCCGACCGGTTAAATCCGAATGGGATTCGTCAACACCGCTGTCAATGACGGCCACCGTGATGTTCGTACTACCGTCAAAACCTGAAACGCCGCCGCCGAATCCATCTGCCCACACCGGTCGGACTCTCCCCGCCTGCGTCGCAAGGTCCATATGAAGGACCGCCTGCGTGGGTTCCTCTACTACCATCAACGCTCCTCCCATCCGCGCGGGCAGTGTATCGACCTTGTCCAATGGAACGCGCCCGTTCCACCCGAACGAGACCGCTTTGTACAAATAAGTGATCTCCCCCCCCTGCGCGATGAACGCATCGATCTGTTGGCGGGTGACGGGGCGATCGAATATGAGTTCCACGTCCACCATTGCGCCTAGATCCCTGATTGCATCCTGTCGCGCAAGGGCAGAAAATGCTCCGAATCGTACCCCCCGTTTCAACTGGATCCGGTCGAAAAGCCGATCATCGATCCGATCCTGGTTTTTATCGCTGGCGTACAACGTGGCAATTCGCGGCGGCACCGCCGGACGGGAAGGGGGAATGAAATGGTCTGCGGAATACGTGAAGTGCGTCAAGAATGCGAAAATGACCAAAAAACTGAACCCGTAGCGCTGGGTACGACGGAAAAAATTTGCGCTGGGTACGGCCTTCACGGGAGGGGCAACGGAATGGTCAAAACGATCTATAAATCTTATCCTATTAACGGCTGAAAAGCAATCTGGTGCCTTCTTATTCCTGACAATTCCGTCTCTCCCGGGCCATTCGAATAATCGTCTGGATACCAGCGACACGGGATTCGGTTACAGATCGGAAATTCCACCAATCGCAAACTCCGGGTCGAACCCCCGTCTTTAGCTTTTTTCGGGCCAATTTCAGGGTCTGAAACGTGACGCCCGGAGTCCGAAGTGAACGGTTCGGGATGACGGAGTGAGCGATCGAGAAGTTCGTGAAGGTCGATTAGCGGTGGAGACTCAACCAAACCGCTTCCTACCGGGGAGCTCCATGAAGGCGCGGACGGGATTCCATCGGCCGCGGAATCCTCCGAATTCCGGAGCCACCCCCTGCACTCGAGGTCAGGTGCTATCCGCGGGTTTTTCTAGGCGGCTTCCAGTCCTCGATGACGATCCTGGATCCGCTTTTTTTCACTACGACTTTCTGTCCATCCCGCCAGTTCAAGTCGTCCACTACGGACTTGGGCAGCGTGACGTAGTAGGTGTAGGTTCCGGTTTTGCCGATCTTTCGCACCGGCTCAGATTTGCTTCCATGTGATCGTTTGGTTCCCATGGCACTACATAGTATGCTATATAATGTTTCGTTGCAAGGGGATTTGATTACTCGTCCGCCACCTCTTCGTCGGGATAGAGAATACCCCGCAGGCAATTCTCCCGATCGAAATACTTTCGCGCGGTCTCCTGCACCACCTCTGCCGTCAAGTTTTTCACCCGGTCCTCGTACGTCAGAATGATCTTCGGATCCAAATCGTTCATCAAAGAGTACCGAATCGCGCCGCTCCAGAAGTCATTTCTCTTCAGTTGCGTTTCCCGGTTTCTGAGTTGAGTTTCCTTAACCTTTGCCAGGTCTTCGAGTTGCGGACCTTCCTCCTTCAGGCGGTCCATTTCTTCGAAAACCGCTTCAATCAATGAGTCGACGTTATCGGGTGCACAGGAAAAACCAACTGCAACACTGAAGTGTTCATAGGGGATTCTACCGATTTCCCCGCTTGCACCGACACTGTAAACAGCGCCGAGTTCCTCGCGCAGCTTTTCCCGCAACTTGATGCTCAAGACGGAAAGGGTGGATTTGAGTTCGTAGTTGCTCAGGAGTGACCACTCTGCTTCTCCGGTAAGTCTCAGCACGACCTGGCTCTTAGGTTCTTTCCCTTTCTCGACCCGGACATCTACAAGGCCGGTCGGGGGGCGAACGCCAACGTCCTTCCAGGTCTCCTGCCGGGCCCCCCCGGGCAATCCACCCAGATACGTTTCGACAAAAGGCTTTATCCCCTCCGAATCGAAATTTCCTACGATCACAAACGTAAAGTCTCCGGCGTCGGAAAACCGATCGGTATAGAACTCAATGGAAGAATCCAAGTCCATCTCGCCGATGATTTCGGTGCTCATGGGACGCCGGCGGAAGTGTCCCTGCGAAAGTGCGACTCTCACCTCGTCCATGAAAACGGCCCCGGGCTGGGCCAGGCGGTTTTCCACATAGCCCGTTAACCTGGCTTGAAGGGATTGAAATGCTTTTTCATCTTTCCGGGGAGACGTGAAATATAGATAGATCAATTGAAACATGGTCTCCATGTCTTCCGGAGAGGCGCTTCCCCGGATCTCTTCCCATAGTTCTCCGATCGAAGGCGACACACCGACTACTTTGTCGGCCAATTTCTTCTGTAATTCGATCGGCCCGAACGCGCCGATACCGCTTTGTGAAATCACGGCATCCGCGGTGGTGGCAGGTGTAAAAATCTCATCGCCTGCCAGGGAATGACCGCCCGGACTGAATGCGCTGAACAATACCTGGTCGTTCTTGAAATCCGTACTCTTCAAGTATACCTGCAATCCATTGGATAGGGTCCAGACATCGACTTCGAGGTCCGGGTACCTGTTTGATGACACGACCCTTCCTCCGTCCGGCGTCTGCGGGAGCAAGGGAGAATCGAGAACCTTGTCATCGTACGGCTCCACGCTTCTGGAAGCCACCTCCTCGATCATCTCAAGAATGCGATCCAGGCTCGGAAGCGAATTCTCGTCCTTTTCAGGCCCATTGATGAGGACGACACGGTTGGAGGGGGTAATCCAGGTTCGCGCCGCCTGGCTTACCTCTTCCACGGTTATGCCGGGTGCGACTCTCGTGTAGAGCTCCAACTCATTTTCGATACCGGGTATGGGTTCGCCGCGAAGAAAATGCCCGACGTATTCGGATGCGTAGGCGCCGGATTGTGTTTTCTCACGCTCCTTGTAAGCCGCCTCAATTTGCCGCCCCAGCTCCACCCGGGACCGATCCAGCTCCGCCTGTGAAAATCCATGGCGCTTGACTCGCTCGGACTCCGTCAAAAGCGCATCCAGTCCTTTTTCGTATTGGCCTTCCTTTACCCGTGCATGCTGCGCATAGGCGTCCTTGGTGGCGACATACCGACCCTTGGCGGAGTATGCGCTCAGAAACGGCGGCGAGGCTTCCTGCGTCAGCTCAGACAGTCGCTTGTTGAGCATGAGATTGTAGAACGATTCCACGAGATCCTTGCGGTACTCCGTGATCGTTTCCGTCTTCGTCACCGGATGTTTGTAGACCATCTGCAGCGTAGAGCGGCTTGCCTCCGGATCGGTGGCGGGCGCGAAAAGTGTCTCCTCGTGATCCGGTACCGGAAAGGAATCGCGGGATCTTGGGGAATCAGGATTGGGCAGTTCGCCAAAATGCGTGTGAATGAGCGTCCGAATTCGGGAGGGTTCGAAATCCCCCACTGCGATCACAGCCATCAGGTCCGGCCGGTACCAGTCCCGGTAAAATCGCGCGAGTGTGTCATGCTCGAATGTCTCCAGGATCTCTTTCTCGCCGATGGGAAGACGCGTGGCATACTTCGAACCCTCAAAGAGGATGGGAATCTGCTTGTCGAGCATGCGTGCCCCGGCCCCCCGGCGGGACCGCCATTCCTCGATGACGACGCCTCGCTCCAATTCGATCTCCTCCGGGTCCATCGTCACGCGGGCCGCCCAGTCTCCCAGCACCAGGAAAGCTTTTTCCACGACCTCGGAATCGTCCAGGGGGACGCGCAGCTTGTAAACCGTCTCGTCGAAACCCGTGTACGCATTCAGGTGGGCGCCGAACTGCATTCCGATGGACTCGATAAACTCAATGAGTTCCTGTTTTTCGAAGTGCTCCGTGCCGTTGAACGCCATGTGCTCGATGAAATGGGCCAGTCCGAGCTGATCGTCATCCTCGAGAACCGAACCGGCGCGGACCACGAGCCGCAGTTCGGCCCGGTTTTCAGGCTTGTGGTTGGCCCGAATGTAGTAGGTCAATCCGTTGTCCAGTCTGCCGATTTCAACGAGGGGATCTACCGGGAGCGGGTCGGAGGATTTGCAACTTGCGAGAGCCAGAAGCAGCAAACAGATTGTGAGTCGTTTCAGGGTTTGAATCGCTTGTATCTTCAACCTTCCCAGCCTTCCTGCAATGTGGATTCGTCCCGCCAGGGGGGTATTTCCTTTTCCAGTTCCCGGGTCGAGAGAGAGAGACCCGAACAGTTGGACGCCAGGACTTCGAAAATTTTGTTGGCGACAATTCGATGGCCCAGATCATTGGCGTGACAGCCGTCGTGATGCACCAACCAGTCCGCATCGCGGTAGGCTGCGAGGAGATCCACAAAAAGACAGTCGATCTCCGCGGCTACCTCCAGGATGGCATCATTAAACTTGTAAAACAGGGCGAGGTCCGCGTGACTCCAATCCGCGCCCCCAATTCTGAAATCATTCATATAGTAGGGTCCGGGCAATACGATCAGGGGTTGCGTCTTCTCCCGTACCCGGGCAACGATTTCTTTCAGTTTCCGTGTAAACAGATCCAGGGGCGTTCCACCCCTGGCGTCGTTGAGTCCATAGGAGATCACGAGCAAATCGGGAAACACGGGGTGTCCATTCGCAGAGTGGGAAAGGACGTGAGCGTCAAGACGTTCATCGGCGGCCGGCTTCCCACTCTTCTCGTAGCTGGGGCATTCGGTCGAGATCACGTTCGCCCCGATCCCCATATTCACAAGCTGAACAGGAACACGCTGAAATTCATTGATCAGGTCCGCCAAACGGGAAGACCAGCATCGTTCGCGGCAACTCGACCATCCACCGGCCGTCGTGCTTTCACCCAAGGTAAACAGGAACTTGAACTCTTTATCCCACCAGTCTCGTTTCATCTGATTTCTCCAAATTTCGCGGCCGCGAGTGTCAAGGGTTGGGAGACAGCTGTCAAGCTGCTGAAGGCGTTGGAATCGAAAGGCAGGTTGGCCTTGCCAGGTCGACCCGAGCAGGGAGAGACTTTTTATCGCAAAAGGAGGAGCTCGCTCCGCTCATTCGCCCTTCATTCAAGAAACGGCTTTCGGGATCGACCCATGGATCTGTCCGTGTCAAAGATTGAAGATATCGGATTATTCGGATTACGAAATAACGAGCGGGAGAGCGCGGAAATGAGCTTGGAAGGCAGAACGGCAATCGTCAGCGGAGGCGCCGGGGATATCGGGGGCGCGGCCGCGGAGGAGTTGGCCCGGCGCGGAGCAGATATCGCGATCGGCGATGTTGCGGAGCAGGAGAGGGCACAGCCGCTCATGGACCGGATCGAAGCCCTGGGCAGAAGATGCCTGTACACCCGGGTGGATGCGTCAGATCCGGACGCAACCGTGTCGTGGATTGATCAGGTAGAGTCTACGCTCGCACTACCGGACATCGTGGTGGGTACGGCTGCAGTGGTGACATTCAAGAATATCCGCTCGATCTCTTTCGAAGAGTGGCGCCGGGAGTTCGATGTGAACGTGAGCGGATACTTTTATCTCGCGCGCACGGTTGCCAACAGACTGGAGGCGCGAAAAACGGGAGGGCGAATTGTTCTGGTGGGTAGCGCCGCCGCCAATGGAATCACTCTTGCAGTCTCCACCTACTGCATTACCAAGACCGCGGTACGCAAGCTCGCGGAATGCCTTGCGGCGCAATACGCGCGCAGCGGAATCCTCGTATGCGACGTTTCTCCCGGCATCGTGGATGCCGGCCTGTCCGGAGCGGCAATGCGGGAAGATCCATCGATTCGGCCCGATGCGGAGGCAGCCGTACCCACGCGGGTACTGAGCCGGCCTGAAGATATCGCGTTTCAAATCGGGCACCTCTGCGAGCCCGAATGCCGCCACATCACCGGCTCTACGGTGTACGTGGACGGCGGTATGAATTTGAAAATTATTTCCGGCTATGGGGATGACGACCCGGGGGTGAATCCTTGAAAATGCGATCGACCGACATCCTGATCATCGGAGGGGGCGTGCACGGAGCGGGCCTGGCCTATCATTTGTCCCGCGCGAAAGTGGGACAAGTGACGCTGCTGGAAAAAAATGCGCTTGCGTCCGGCCCAACATCGAAGTCCGGCGCCATGATCCGTCCTGTTTTTACTGAACGGACCTACATAGAACTGGTCATGGAATCCATATCCATGTTTTCAGATTGGAACGATATCGTGGGAGGTGATTCCGGATTCGTACAAAACGGATTCCTCCGGATCACGGATACTCTCGATTCAAATTCGACGGGGGGCGATTTACAACTGATGGAGGATCTCGGGGTTCACTACGAGCTGCTGGAGGCGAGTCGGTTGAAAGAGTTCGCGGGCATGGGTGAGTTCAGTGGACAGGAACAGGGAGTGTGGCTACCGGGCAGTGGGTACGCAGATCCCGCCCTGACTACCGTCACGCTCGCGGCCGCGGCGAAACGAGAGGGCGCGATGATTGAAGAAGGCATCGAAGTGACCTCGCTCCTCGTGCAGGGTGGCCGGGTACGGGGAGCGGCGCTTCGGGATGGCGAGATTTCCGCCGGGACTGTCATTGTCTGCGCCGGACCGTGGACCACGCGACTGCTGGATCCCATCGGGATTTCACTCCCCATCGAGGCGCATCGGACGCCGACCTGCATGTTTCTTCGGCCCCCCGATCTTCCCCAGGGCGGACCGATTCTTTCCGACGGTGTAAACCTGGTGTACCTCCGCGATATGGGGGAGCGACTGATGCGAATCGCGCTCTTCGGATGGACACCGGATCCGGCGGAACCCGACCACTACGATGAGACCGTATCCCAGGACCTCCTCGACGATCTCCGCTCCGCTCTTCGTAAAAGGTACGGACCCATGCGGCACAGCGCGTTCATGGGCGGGTTTTCGGCGCTCTATGATATGACGCCGGATGCCCATCCGATCATCGGCTCCTTGCCCGAAATCGATGGCCTCTGGTGCAACTGCGGATGGAGCGGAAACGGATTTGCCTCGGCTCCGGCTGTGGGTCGCAGCATTGCCGCCATGATCACCGGAACCGGCGACGGAATTGACCTCTCGATGTTCGGATGGCCACGTCCACCCGGAGTGACATCACGACCGGACGTGATTCCGGTAAAGTAGCCGTCCACCTCCGGGGGACGCGCTCGGAACCGAAGGTCCGTTCGTTTTCTCCCCTTCACCAACTCATGCTCTACATCCCCCGGAGGTGGATGCATCCTCTTCCTTAAAACAATCCGACAACGTTTCCATCCGCATCGATGTCGATGCCCTCGGCGGCCGGGCTTCGGGGAAGGCCGGGCATGGTGAGGATGTCTCCACAGACCATGACAATAAACTCCGCGCCCGCTGCCAGGCGGACTTCACGAATGTTGAGTACGTGGTTGGAGGGCGCTCCCCGAAGTTTCGGATCCGTTGAAAAAGAATACTGTGTCTTTGCGACGCAAATAGGGTAGTGGCCATAGCCCGCATCCTGCAGATCCCGGATCCGCTTTCGAATGGAGGCGTTCGCGGTGAGTTCCGATGCGCCGTACAACCGGACGGCAATGGCTTCCATCTTATCCCACAAGCGATCGCCGTCATCGTAGAGGTATCGAAAATCGGTCGGAATCGTATCGATCATTTCGACGACCCGAGTGGCAAGCGCTTCTGCGCCCGCGCCGCCGTCCGCCCAGTGCGTCGCCTCGATCACGTCGGTCTGGTAGTGAGCCATTTTATCCTGGAGAGTCCGGATCTCCAGGTCCGTGTCCTCCGTGAACCGGTTGAGCGCGACCACACAAGGAAGTCCGAAGTGGTGACGGATGTTGTTTACGTGCCGTTCGAGATTTGCAATGCCCCGGATAAGTGCCTCCACATTCTCGGTCGCCAGTTGTGGGACATCCACACCCCCGTGATACTTGAGCGCGCGAATCGTCGCGACAATCACTACCAGGGAGGGCTTCAGCCCGGCCTTTCGGCACTTGATATTGAGAAACTTCTCCGCCCCGAGATCCGCACCGAAACCAGCCTCCGTGACCACGTAGTCCGCGAGCTTCAGCGCCGCGCGGGTGGCGATCACGGAGTTACATCCATGGGCAATGTTTGCGAATGGCCCCCCGTGGATGAAGACCGGATTCTGCTCCAAGGTTTGGACCAGGTTTGGTTGGAGCGCGTCTCGCAGCAACACGGTCATGGCACCGCTTGCCTTCAGATCACGCGCGTGTATCGGCTCCCGTTTGCGGGTGGTCCCGATGATGATGTTCCCCAACCTCTCCTTGAGCTCTTGTATCGTGGAAGACAGACAAAGAATTGCCATCACTTCGCTGGCTGCAGTGATATCGAAACCGGCTTCGCGTGGGTAGCCGTTCGCGGGTCCACCCAGGGAAACAAGAATATCGCGTAACGCGCGATCATTCATATCGACCGCCCGCTTCCAGGTGACTCTCCGCAAATCGATCCCGAGCTTGTTGCCCTGATGCAGGTGGTTGTCGATCATCGAGGAGAGCAGATTATTCGCGAGACCGATCGCGTGAAAATCGCCGGTGAAGTGCAAGTTGATGTCCTCCATGGGCACAACCTGCGCGTACCCGCCCCCGGCCGCTCCGCCCTTCATCCCGAAGCAAGGACCCAGGGACGGCTCTCGCAGACATACCATTGTTTTCTTGCCGATTCGATTCAGCGCATCGCCCAGACCGATGCTTGTCGTGGTCTTCCCCTCTCCCGCCGGTGTCGGGCTCATGGCGGAGACCAGGATGAGATTTCCGTCCGAAGATCCGTTCAGGCTGTCGAGGTAATCGCCGGACAACTTGGCCTTGTAACGCCCATACGGAGAGAGATTCTCCTCCTCGATCGAGAGTTTCTCCCGCGCCAAATCAGCGATGGGAATCATCTTGCATTGATTCGCAATTCTTAAATCGGACATGATTCACCTCTTTTCCGATGTATACAGTTTTGTTTCCTGCAAAGCGATATCATTGACTCCCCGACGAAGCCGTCCCCCTGGGGAAAACGGCGACTTTCCCCGCCTACGTCAGCAGCAATTTCAACCCCGCCGCTGCGGCCAGGGCCAGGATCAAACGATTGAAGATCTTCTGGTTGATCCTGGGCAGGGCAAAAATACCGATGATTCCGCCGAGGAGGATAACCGGAAGCATTGCGAAATTGAACGCGACGGTGGAACCGTTGATATTGCCGAGGTTCACCTGCAACGGGACCTTGAAAGAGTTCAGGATCAGGTAAAACCAGGCCCCGGTACCGACGAACTGGAACTTCGGCAGACCCACGGCCAGGAGGTAGATCGACCAGATGGACCCGGCGGCGTTCGCGATCATGGTGGCGATGCCGCCCAGCACGCCCATGAATGCCGCGAAAACGCGACCGTTACGGGGCTGCGTCTCTCCGGCATCGGCCGCAGTATCGGGCCGCCTCAGAAAAGTGGTCCCAATGCAGGCCAGTACAATGGCTCCCAGCATTTTAGAGAAGGTTTGATCGTCCCAGGGAAAAAACTTCAAAATGGCGAACGCGGCAAGGATGCCGACGACGGCCCACGGCATCAGCCGCAGCAGGTGGGACCACACGGCGTGGCGGTGATAGTAGGCCACCGCTAAAACATCGCCCATGATCAACATGGGAAGGAGAACCCCGGGCGACTGCTGAGCCGGAAAGATCATCGCCATGATGGGTACAATCATGATCCCCATCCCGGTCACACCTGTCTTGGAGAATCCGACCAGCAAGGCACAAAGTGCGGCAAGCATCCAGTCCAGAGAGGTAAGTTCCAATGCGGTAAGAATTTCCACGATTCTTGCGTAGGGTTTCGGGGTCCGGAGCGTAGATCCGAGCCAAAAGAATCCCGCCTCGTCAATTATGGGCTGGAATCGAGTTTCTGAATCTGTCTATCATGGGTCCGGTTTCAAGTATAACGCTGCAAAACAGAAATGACTCGCTGCTATGGCCTGGCGACTCGACGACAGTGTAGTACGTGGAGAGATCGACAACCGCAAGCGTGGATGCGTAACCGGGAGGATCTGGCTCCTGAATCGCCCCGAGGCCGTGGTGCTTCAATTGGCGGGAAACTGCCACCCCGACATGGCCGGCTGCAGGCTGACCTTTGAAAATCCTCGGCCGGACGAGGGAGATCACACCAACCTGAATCCAGAGCAATCCGGCTCCGTGGGCGATATGACCGCGGCTCGAAAAGTGCGGGTGCTGGATGTTTCTGTCGAAGAGGCCTGCCGGCTCGGCAAGGAGGGCAAGCCCATTCCAGAACACATCGGGAATTGCCTCTACCTGGAGTGGTACAGCGAGTTCAATGGCAGAGTGGTCATTGAAAGTACGGACTACAACGTGGAGATCTCCGAAAGAGCCTGGTCGCCCAGCGACGAAGACGCCGAGGAACAGGAGGAGCAATCCAGAAAGGCTATGCGCGAGTGGATGGAACGGTTGACGAGCGTCGAATCGGAGGAGGAGCCTTTCGATCCGGAAGAGGACAAGCCGATGGACGAATTCCAGTGGGAAAAGTTCATGAAAGAGTCTGACGCCCGCACTGAATCCTTCGGCAAGCTCATGGAAAAATACCTCCACCACCCGGATCGCGACCGGATCATCGCACGGGAAATGGGTTGGACCTGGATCGAGGAAGCGATGGACGCCGACGACAAGGGGCTGTTTGAGGACGAAAGAGAAGACATGGAGGACATCCCGGAGCTGGAGCCAAATCCGCTGACCGAAGGCGTGGATTGGATTCGCGGAAAGAACGGAGATGTCGTTCACCCATTACAGCACCGTGCCCACGAAGTTGCCATGTGTATGTGGGATCACTGCGGCGGCAAGGGGTGCCTGGACGATGATCGCGACACCGATCTGATCAATATGCTCTCCGAAGCCCAGATTCTGGGCGCAAAATTGGCAGGGGCGTTGAATGGACTCGCCTACCGCGAGGCTCCCGATTACGGGTTCGTCGTGGCCAGTCTGAAACGGTCCCTCCCCTTCGTCAACGACTCCATCGCCGCGACCGAAAAGGTTCAAAGTAAAAAGCTCATCGAAGACGCGCGTCTGGACCGGTTCCGGCGTGAACTGTTCGAAGTCCGCGAAGGCATTCTTGCCCTGATGGAAAAATTTCGCGCCCGGATTTAGCTCGCGGCCTCCTGCATGCAATCCACCAACCGTGGCACGGCGGCTCCGCCCCGTGTCCAGACCAGAAACGAGGAAGAAGAGACCCGGAGTGAGCAGGCTCCCTTCCTGCGCTTCCCTATCTCCTCTTCTTCGTCCGACACGGGGCAGAGCCGCCGTGCCACGGGTGGTCCGCTTCGCGTGCTCTCAGAACCGTTTCCAGAATATC
>Ga0315336_1003689_pt1 | contig 19832 bp, 19 predicted proteins | sample ASW5metaG_FD_204512 | JGI IMG/M metagenome (GOLD analysis project Ga0315336, IMG submission 204512) | Ammonia-oxidizing marine archaeal communities from Monterey Bay, California, United States - ASW #5 | ecosystem: Environmental > Aquatic > Marine > Intertidal zone | place: USA: California... | reverse complement strand
AACGGCTACATCGAATCATTCAATGGCAAGCTGCGCGACGAGCTGCTCAACCTGGAGATCTTCGACACGCTCTACGAGGCTCAGGTGCTGATCGAGCGTTGGCGAATGCAGTACAACACGCCACGGCTGCATAGTTCCTTGGGCTATCGGCCACCGACACCGGAGGCATTCGAGCCGTTTTCAGCGAGCTACGGGGCTCCGCCCCTGCGCCCGCCGAAAACGGCCCAGGTCCTAACTTAGAAAGTGGTACAACTTGTGGGGGCAGGTCACCGGGGACTTGAAGAAGGCCCTCGGCAATGAGAAAAACCCGCCCTTGCTCCCGAATAGCAGCGGTGATCCGATCCCGATTCGCTCGGTGCGGATTCAGAAGCCAGTCAATGTAAAGCGAATTGGGACAGAGGAAAGAGCACGCGATGTCGTACTTGGATCGAATCATCATCTGGAGATCGTTGCGGTGTTGGACGAGGAGGGGAACGAAAAGAGCTGGGAGGGGGCCATGGTGACACTCTACGATGCCTACCAGCGAAAGCAGCGCAAGGAATCAATCGTCACTCGCGACCACGAGCCGGGAAAGCGATTCAAGTTCTCCTTGTGTGGGGGCGATACGATTCACCTCTTTGAAGAAGACGGTCTCACAGGGCTCTTTCGAGTCCGCACCATCACTCAAGAGGCGCCCAAGGATGGCCGCAATGCTCCGATTAGGGTCGAGTTCGTAGGCATCGACGATGCCCGGAAGAAAGAGGGGGATGAAGGGATCAAGAAATCGAAACAATGGTATAGAAAATTCCCGGACCGCCTTCGGCAGATGTTGTGCGAAAAGGCAACGATCAGCCCCATCGGTGAGGTGATCCCCTGCCATGAGTGATCGCGTGATTGACATCTCCGAATCCGCCGTGCGACTCTCCGTGCGGCACGAAGGCCGACAGTGCCGCCAAGTGTACCTGAGCGGCGATTCCCGGCAATCCACAGCGAAGCGCTGCTGGTACGGGGCCTACGCCGGGTAGTACCTCAGTTGGATTCCCGTTGGCCGAACTGGGAATCAGCAGGCGTTTCGCTGGGTGGCTAAAGCCGGCACCAGAAAGGACGCTAAAGCGCCCTGACCCGAGAGCAAAAGTGGAACCAGCCATGAATGACCGACCTACACGCGCTTCGTGCGGAAACCGCCTGAAGGCGGTTTGAGAGCGTCGAGATCTAACTACTCACTCTGGATATCGGGCGATGGCTCTCGCGGTATTTCAAGAGCGGCTTGACATGGTTTACTGAGACAGTACCCTCCGCTGGTTGACTCCCCGTTTCAACCGCCGTTATGATCAAGTTGGCTGATTTTAGGCCCTTTAGGAAACAGGATTAATCTGAATGGGACCCTTAGGCGTACAGGAGATGGTTTTCATCTTCGTGTTGGCTCTCCTTGTGTTTGGGCCCAAGAAGCTGCCGGAACTTGGCAAGACGTTCGGCAAGGGGATGGCGGAATTTCGCCGCGCCTCCAACGAGTTGAAGTCCACTTTCCAAACGGAGATGGACAACATCGAGCGGGAGACCAAACTCAAGGAAACGGCCAACGAAATCAAGACCGAAGTGAACAAGCAGATCACTTCGAGCACTTACGACGATAGCGAAGACGACTATTACGAGTACGACGACACGCCCTACGGTAGCGGGGCCTCGGCTGCGAAATCCACAACCGCATCCACGGCCGAGACCAGCGAAAGCCCCTCCATCGACGGTGATTCGAGCGTCGGATCAAGCAATGGCCAAAGCGCACCGGCCATTGCCAGCAGTGAACCTAAGCCGGCGGAATTGAGCGCCAACGCCGATAGCTCCACAACCAAAGCCAGTTAGTAGGGGCTGATGAGTTCTGACGATCAAGATACGCGGGAGAGCCGCGACCAGACGACTCCGTCCGCCGACGAGCCGGTCCGCGAAGGCGACGACCTAGCACCGGATTCATCCGATGCACCGGAGGCTGCCGGTGACGGGGAGCCCGTGCCCGAAGGCCCCGAACCTGAAAGCACGGCCCCCGAAAGCCCCGCGCCCGAAAGCCCGGTGGCCGATAGCCCGGCGCCCGAAAGCCCGGTGGCCGAGAGTACAGACGCGCCCCAGGCTGACCCTGAGCAGTCCGACCCTGAGCCGTCCGAGGATGAGCCGTCTGGGGATGAGCCCTCCGAACCCGAGGTCAAACAGGAGTCGTCCGAGGCGAAGGGCGAATCACCCTCCACCTTCTACGACGATCCGTACGACGAGTACGAGTACGAGTACGAAGAGCCGCAGTCCGAGAAATCGGCCGACGTCTCAACGACGCAGCCCGAGCCTGCGAAGACGCCTCCGTCCCCTCCACCTCCGGTCGATACCGAAGACGATGAGGATAATGACGAGGAGGGCATGTCGCGCATGTCGTTCCTCGATCATCTCGAGGAGCTGCGCACCCGCATCATCCGCGCGCTCGCCGGGCTCGCTGTGGCCTACGCTATCTCCCTGACGGCGAAGGACTATCTGTTCCAGATCATGCGGCGTCCGTTTGATCAAGCCGTCGAACTGATCAAGCTGACCCATCCCGAGAACACCGACATGGTGATCCAGCTCGTCGCGCTCACGCCGATCGAACAGTTTCACTTGATCTGGTTCAAGCTCCCGATCGTCGCGTCCCTCTTCATCGCCGCGCCCTGGTGGATGCTGCAGGTCTGGTCATTCGTCGCGCCGGGTCTTTACAAGAAGGAACGGAGCTGGGCCCTGCCGTTCATCCTCTCCGGTGGCCTTCTGTTCATTCTGGGAGGCGCATTCGGTTACTTCGTGGCGCTCAACTTCGCCTTGGCTTTCTTGCTCGACGTGGGTACCGAAGGGGGCGTCGTGCCTCTCATTGGGATTAGCGCCTATGCCGACATGTTCATCGGCATCCTGCTCGGCCTGGGTGTCGTGTTCCAGATGCCTATCGTCATCTTCGTCTTGACGGCGTTGCGCATTGCCAGCCCCAAGTTCCTAATGGAAAACGTCCGCTACGCGATCCTGGTCATCTTCGTTCTAGCGGCCGTCATCACGCCCACGCCCGACATTTTCAACATGATCACATTCGCCACGCCGATGATCTTGTTGTTCTACGTCGGTATTTTCGTCAGCTACCTCTACCTGTTGAAAAGGGAAGGGAAGAGCCTGCCTTGGGGCAAGATGTTGTTAGTCGTCTTCATCGTACTCGCGATCATTGCCGGTGTCATGTATTATCTGCACTCCGAGTTGGGGTACGGCTTTGTGCGCGAGTTCCCGTGGTTTGTCGGCCCCATCGGATAGCGGCCCTCAACAAATGTCACCGCTCTTCGCTCACAGCGAGGCCAACGGACTCATCCAGGTCGAATCCTGGCGCGCCAAGACGTGGCTCGTTCACGGTTTCACGACGCGCGAAGCCGGCGACTTCGCCACCTTGGATGCAGCGCACGGCGCAGTGAAGTCGTGGGGGAAGGCATGGGGCGCCGGCGAACTGACACTCGAATCCGTGCGGCAGACTCATTCGGATCGCATTCACATTTCCGAAGGCGCCTCGGCACAGGATGCTGACCTCCCGGAAGCCGACGCGATCCTCACCCGCAGTCAGGGGAGCCTGATATCCGTCCGCACCGCGGACTGCTTGCCGCTTCTGTTCGTGGATGAGACGCGCCGGGCACTCGCGGCGGTCCATGCCGGATGGCGGGGAACAGCGCAGCAAATCACGCAGCGGGCCGTCGAACGCATGCGGGATGAGTTCGGTTCGAGACCGCAAGACCTCGAAGTGGCGATCGGCCCCGGCATCGGTGTCTGCTGCTACGAAGTCGGTCCGGATGTCGCGGAGCAGTTCCCGGCATCAAGCATTCAACACAAGCAGCGCGCTCACCTCGATCTCGCCGCCGAGAATCGCCGGCAACTCATCGAGTCCGGCGTGGCCCCCGAGCAGGTGCAATCAGCCGCACTTTGCACGTGCTGTCGATCAGACCTCTTCCATTCGCATCGCCGCGACGGAGCGTCCGCCGGAAGAATGATAGCCGTCATCGGAGCTCTCCGCACGTAGAGCCGTTTGCGGCGCCTGACCGTGCCCCATACTCTGTAAGTCATGCTCAGAGTCATTCAGATCATCGGCCGCCAGCGGACACGAGCGGAGAAAGGCCTCCAGAAGCTACTTAATCAGGAGGTCTCCGTCCCGCTGGAAATCATTCTTGTCGACATCGAGTCCACGGCCCCCGCGCTGCCGTCGTCCACTGATCCGCGCGTGCGTGTCGTTCCACGGCCCGGCCTGCGGGATTATGCGGCGGCCATGGCGGCTGGGCCAGTGAGGCGGGCGGCGATTATGTGGCTTTCATTGAGGACCATTGCCACGCCCAGCCCGGCTGGGCGGCCGCTGTACTCCGAGATTTTGAGCGGCCCGTCGCCATGGTCAATTACTCCTTCATTGATACCGAACCCGGCAGCTACCTCAGCCGCTCATTCCTTATGGCGGAGTATGGCCGCTGGCTTCATCCCACGCGCCCTGGCCCGCTCCCGATCACGTCCTGCGCCAATATCTCCTACCGCCGCGACATTCTGATGCGCCTGGCTAAGGAACACCCTTTGGAAGAATAGTTCCGGGCCGAGTATATACTGCACCGCCGGATTCAGAGTGACGGTGGAGTGATCTGGCAGTCAACCGACGCCGTCACGGCTCACGAGGACTGGGTCACACTCTCCGAGGGCCTCCACGCGAACGGAGCCTTGAAGCGCTACCACGCCGGAGCCATCGCGTTTGGGAGTCCGCCGTGGAGCCTGTTCAGACGATGCGCCTACGCGGCAGGCATGCTTGTCGTGCCGGCTTTGCATATGTGGCGGCTACTGCGCAGTATCATCCCAAGACCCTGCCACTGGGGACACTTCATCTCTGCGCTCCCCGTCTCCCTGGCGGTTTACATCTATGCCGCGGCCGCCGAGGCGGTAGGTTATCTTGGGGGACCGGGTGATTCCGGTGAACACTTCGTCGTCGTGAAACTCGAATTGGCGAGGAAATAGGTCTCAGCGTGCCGGCAGCATCCCTTATCTTTCCCGCCTACCTTTCCCACTCGACGGTCGAAGGCTGCCTGCGGTCTCTCGACGAACAAACGTTCCGGGACTTCGAGGTCATCGTCGTCGATAGCTCTCCTGACGAGCGTACCGCCGAGATCGTTCGCCGATTCCCGGAAGTGCAATGTATCCGGCCCGACGAGCGCCTCCTCCCGCACGAGGCACGCAACCTCGGGGCACAAAGCGCCTGCGGCGACATTCTTGTCTTCACCGACCCCGATTGTGACGCCCACCCCGAATGGCTCTCCCGCCTCGTGGATGCTCACCGGCAGGGTCGTCAGGCCGTCGCCGGCGCCGTCCGCGCAGAGCTGGGCTGGTGGCACCACGCGGTCCATTGGGTGCGCTACGGGTGGTGGATGTCCGGGGGCAAAGCCCGCCTGCACCCCGAGGCCGCCAGCTCCAATGGCAGCTTCAGCCGGGCGCTTTGGGAGCAACTCGGTGGCTACGACGGTACACACTTTTCAGGGGATAGCAAGATCAGTTGGCGCAGCCACTCGTTGGGCCATTCGGTCTGGTTCGTACCGGACGCGATAGTAACCCATCGCCATCCCCTGTCATTGAGGGGGCTTGTGCGGGACCGTTGGTCGAGAGGCCGCGATTTCGCCCTGATGAGAATGCAATGCCAACGGTGGTCTCGGAGCAGGTGTCTTGCTTATCTCCTGGCAGGCCCGATCCTACCGTCTGTAATGACCCTACGCGCCGCTCGGCACGCCGCTGATTCCGGACGCTTGGTCGAGTGGGCGGTCTACGCGCCTTTCCAGCTCCTGTTTCACAGCATCTGGTGCGCCGCCGAATGGCTTGTCCACCTTAGTTGTGCGACAGGCCGGGTCCCAGCCCGCGCGCCAGCGGGAAGATCCCACGACGGAGCAGGGCGCCAACCAGGTCAGCAAGTCGATCTATCCTGAACTACATCCGCGTAGCGGGAAGAGCGATCAGGCCCGGCGCGCGGCCCGGGGGAGCGGGCGCGCGCGAGGCCGCTCCAACCGTACGGTTGGTTGGCTCGCGGCAACTTGGTCGGGCGCATCGGTAATGTACGTTCGCGACATGCGATCGTGCCAGGTGAGTTTTTCTTCGTCAGCCAGGGCCCAGAAGAAACCCAGCCCCGCGGCACAGCAACTCAGAATCGTCCCAGCGGTGCGAACCCATTTTTGGACCGTGCTCGGCGCTCTCCCGTCAAAGGTCACAACCCGCAGCCGCATCCAGGTCATACCGGCGGTCTCGCCGATGTAACGCAGGTAGAAGGTCCAGTAGAAAAACAGCAGCCCCAGGAAGACGAAAAAGATCGTCCGGAAGCTCTCCGCGCCTGTCTCGAGATCGCCACCGATGCGATGAAAGACGCCGATGAAGACTCCCAGCGCCACTAGCACCACGGCCATGTCCAGCACCCCTGCGATCAGCCTCGCTTGGACGGGTGCGGTCCGGTTTTGTGCCTTCGATTGCTGCACCGGCTTCGGCGTTGTCGGCGGCGCGGGACGCTCTTCGACGAACAGATCCTTGGCAGCGGCTGCGTTGGTCCCTCCATTGCGGACAAGCGGCGGCAGCTTAGGACGAGACCGCTCAATCTTGCGCCAATGGGGGGCTGGGCTTGGGCTTGGTAGCGCCTCGTCTAGCCCGATTTTCGTTTCGGGTCCGTCGTCCGTTCCTTCCGGCGGCTGAAACGCAATCACTTTGTTACACCAAACAGGAGGCGGTCGCACAGTGGCGACGCGTTGCACCTTCGGTTTTTTCTCAGGCGCTTCTTTCGGCTCGGTAGTTTCGGCTTCTTCGCGAGCTTGCTGGCGACTGCGGTAGGTGTCGAGCTTGAGACTGAGTTGCCTCTTCCAGGGAGGGAGCGGTGGCGGCATCTCGCTCCGGTCGCCGCTGCTGAGCGGCGGCAACACGGCTGAAGCCCCAACGGCTACCGGCTCGCGCCGCCTCTCTTCCCGCGACGATCGCTCGGGGCGCCGCCCGCAATGCGAACAGCGACTCTCTTCTTCAGAGTTCCAGTACCCGCAGTGATTACACAGCATTGTTCGAATCTCGTCAGCCAAATCGCCTCAGCGGGATTGAGGCGTTTACGACTTCGGCCTGTCGAATCTTTCCGGTCGCGTTGCGGGAGAAGCAACCGTCGTAGCTTCCGTCCCTGTCCCCGGTGAACTTATCGGCAATTCACACGGAACCACTACAGGGCTTTGGCGACGTTTCTTTTAAAAATCTTACCATAGTTCTGTTCGAGCCCTGACACTTTTTTTCGCCGCAACACGGGTACCGGCCGTGCTAACGGCAACCGACTTGCACCATTTGGTAGCGTCTCAGTTTGATTCCCGTTAGCCGAACCGCAGGTCGGCAAGCGTTTCGCTGAACGGCTGAAGCCTGTACCGGGGAAGGACGCTCAAGCGCCCTGGCGCGGGTGTGAGGAAGCGGAAACCGGCCATCAATGGCCGGCCTACACGCGCTTCGCGCGGAAACCGCCTGAAGGCGGTTGGGAAACGTCGAGCCCTCATCGCTCTGGAGATCACCTAGTGACCCCGTCGGCATTTCGAAAGCAGCTTGAAGTGGTGCAAACTGAGGCACTACCCACCATTTGGTTGACTGCCATTTTCCAGCTGTGATAACTTGATGATTTCAAAGGCCCTTTTGCTCCACCAACGAGCACCCCTTCGTTTTCCCGCACTCAGAAAACTTGAAGTTCGAGCGTGCGCGGTGCGTCGAACCGCTTTAGAGCCGGTCTTTCTTGAAAGCCCATATGGCGCTTGCAATTGCGAACCGTTACGCGAGAGCGCTGGCCGATGTCCTTGGCCGGCCCGACTCCCCGCTACCCCTGGAAGCAGCACTCGAGCAGATCGAGTCGTTTCGCGATCTGATGATCGAATCGCCGGAGCTCAAGAATATTCTGACCTCGCCGGCCGTCGACTCCGCGAAGAAGCGCAACGTCGTCCGGGAGTTGTGCGTTCGCATCGGACTTGCCGAGCCCGTGCGCAACTTCTTTTTCATTGTGGTCAACCACAAGCGCATTGAACTGCTCGACACCATCATCGTGTCATTGCGCGCCTGGCTCGACGAACACCTTGGCATCGCTCGTGTCGAGGTGACGTCCGCCGTACCCATGGACACGGCTCTGCGGCAGGCACTCGCCGACAGTTTCGGCCGTTTGACCGGCCAACAGGTTCGTGCTCGTTTCAAAGAAGATTCCGGCTTGCTCGGGGGTGCCGTCGTCCGGCATGGCTCGACGGTCTACGATGGCTCGCTGCGAGCGCAACTCAACGCACTCGACGACGCACTCGCCGGAAATCGGTAAATACTTATGGCTCAAATCAGCGCACAAGAGATCTCGAGACTCATTCGTGAGCAGATCGAGAACTACGAGGGGACGGTCGAAGTTTCCGAAGTCGGCTCAATTATTTCCCTCGGTGACGGTATCGCCCGCCTCCACGGCCTCGAAAAGGTCATGGCCAGCGAGATGCTCGATTTTCCTCACAACGTAGCCGGCATCGCCATGAACCTCGAAGAGGATCAGGTCGGCGCCGTGTTGCTCGGCGACTACACCGACCTTAAGGAAGGCGATGAAGTCCGCCGCACCGGCCGCATCATCTCCGTGCCCGTGGGTGAAGCGCTCGTCGGACGCGCCGTCGATGCTCTGGGACGCCCGCTTGACGGCAAGGGCCCGATCGAGGCGAAGGAACACTACGCCGTCGAACGCATCGCTCCCGGCGTGATCGAACGTCAGCCCGTCACCGAGCCCATGCAGACCGGCATCAAGGCCATCGACAGCATGATTCCGGTTGGCCGCGGACAGCGTGAGCTGATCATTGGTGACCGCCAGACCGGTAAGACCGCCATTGCGATCGATACCATCATCAACCAGAAGGGCAACGGCGTTATTTGTATTTATGTCGCCATCGGCCAGAAGCGCTCTACGGTCGCTCAGGTCATCAAGACCCTCGAAGACCACGGTGCCATGGCCTACACCATCGTCGTCGTCGCTTCGGCGTCCGATCCCGCTCCGATGCTGTACCTGGCGCCGTTCGCCGGTTGCGCCATGGGTGAGTATTTCCGCGACAATAGCGGCCACGCCCTCTGTATCTACGACGATCTTTCCAAGCACGCCGCTGCCTACCGCGAGATTTCGCTGCTCCTGCGCCGCCCGCCAGGTCGCGAGGCCTTCCCTGGAGACGTCTTCTATCTCCACAGCCGATTGCTCGAACGCGCCGCCAAGCTGAGTGAGGCCAAAGGAAGCGGTTCACTCACCGCCTTACCGTTCATCGAGACCCAGGCCAGTGACGTGTCGGCTTACATCCCGACGAACGTCATTTCGATTACCGACGGTCAGATCTACCTTGAAGCCGACCTGTTCAACGCTAACGTCCGACCGGCCGTGAACGTCGGTCTCTCGGTCAGCCGCGTCGGCGGCAACGCGCAGACCAAAGCGATGAAGTCCATCGCCGGTACTCTGCGCCTCGAGCTCGCGCAGTACCGCGCTCTCGCTGCCTTCGCGCAGTTCGGTTCCGATCTCGATAAGGCCTCGCAACAACAGCTTCACCGCGGCGAACGCCTCACCGAGATCCTCAAGCAGGGCCAGTATCAGCCCTTACCGGTCGAAAAGCAGATCGCTATCATTTACGCCGGCACCAACGGCTATCTCGACGATCTGACGATCGCGCAGTGCCACCCTTTCGAGAAAGAACTCTACGACTATCTCGAAGCGCAGGGTGACGGCGGCGTGCTCGACATGATCCGCGACAAGCCGAAGATCGACGACGAGCTCAAGACCGCGCTCAAGACCACCCTGGCCGAGTCCAAGGCGGCCTTCCTCGCGCGGCACAAGCAGGGGGCTGCGGTCAGCTAGCATGCCCAACCTGATCGACCTGCGCCGGCGTATCCGCTCGGTCAAGAATACACAGCAGATCACCAGCGCCATGAAGATGGTGTCGGCGGCGAAGCTGCGCCGTGCGCAAGATCGAGTGATCGCCGCGCGGCCCTACGCCTCGTTGATGCGCGATATGCTCGGTAGCATTCTGGCGCAGTTGCCCGAGGGCTCCCCGGTTCTGGAGCACGAGCTACTGCAACGCCGCGAGGAGAAGAAGGTCTCGATCCTGCTCGTCAGCGGCGACAAAGGACTCTGCGGCGCATTTAACAGCAACGTCACGCGCTTCGCAACCCGCTTTCTTAGCGAGAATCCCGGCAGCGAGATTACGCTTGAGTGCATCGGCCGCCGTGGCCGCGATTTTTTCCGCCGCAAGCCGGTGCCGGTCAACCGCGAGTGGGTCAACCTGTTCGCCAAGCCGATTGAGTTCTCGCAGGCCAAGGAAATCGCCGCGGAACTCATGCAAAGCTTTCGCGAGCGCGAAGCGGATGTCGTCTATCTGCTGCACAACGAGTTCAAGAGCGCTTTGGCGCAAACGATCATCTTCCGCCGCTTGTTGCCCATTCAGTCCGCCGAAAGCGATGACAGCGGTACGGTCGACTACATCTACGAGCAGCCGCCGGAGGCCATCTTCGAGAATCTGCTGCCGCGTTACGTCGAGACCAATATCTATCAGGCAATGATTGAATCCGCGGCAGCCGAACACGCCGCGCGTATGGCCGCCATGGACGCGGCGACCCGCAACGCGGGCGAGATGATCGACAATCTCACGCTGCACCTGAACCGCGTGCGGCAGGCAGCCATTACCAAGGAATTGATCGAGGTCGTTAGCGGCGCCGGAGCAGCGCAGTAACAAGGGTTATCCCCCGGGCGGTCTCGGAAAGCAAGAGGATTTTATGGGTACGAACGTTGGCAAAGTCATTCAGGTAACCGGTCCCGCCGTGGACGTGCAGTTCAACGATGGAAAACTGCCTCAGATTCACGACGCAGTGCGGATCACGAGTGAGGGCTTCGATGTCCCTGACCAGATCAGCATCATCTGCGAAGTGCAGCAGCACCTCGGTGAGGGCCGCGTCCGCACGATCGCCATGGAGCCCACCGAAGGCCTGGTGCGCGGCATGCCCACCGAAGACCTCGGTGGCCCGATTAGCGTTCCCGTCGGCCCGCAAACACTCGGCCGCATCATGAACGTGCTCGGCGACCCGGTCGACCTGCGCGGACCCATCAATACGGAGCAACGGTTCCCCATTCACCGCGCCGCGCCGCCGCTTGACGAGCAGTCGACCGAACTCCAGATGTTCGAGACCGGTATCAAGGTCATCGACCTGCTTGAGCCCTATGTCCGAGGCGGCAAGATCGGCCTGTTCGGCGGCGCCGGTGTCGGCAAGACCGTCATCATCATGGAGCTGATCAATAACATCGCCCTGAAACACGGCGGTGTCTCGGTCTTCGCCGGTGTCGGAGAACGTACCCGTGAGGGCAACGATCTCTGGCTCGAGATGCAGGAGTCCGGCGTTGTCGACCCCGACGACTACAAAAAGTCAAAGGCCGCCCTCATCTATGGCCAAATGACCGAGCCGCCGGGAGCCCGGCTCCGTGTCGGCCTGACCGGTCTTACCGTTGCCGAATACTTCCGCGACGTTGAGGGCCAGGACGTACTGCTCTTCATCGACAATATTTTCCGCTTCACGCAAGCGGGTTCGGAAGTCTCGGCGCTGCTCGGCCGCATGCCCTCCGCCGTTGGCTACCAGCCGAACTTGGCGACGGAAATGGGTGAGCTCGAAGAGCGCATTACGTCCACCAAGAAAGGCTCGATCACCTCGGTCCAAGCCATTTACGTTCCAGCTGACGATTACACTGATCCCGCTCCGGCCACCACCTTCGCTCACCTCGACGCGACCACGAACCTGTCCCGCGAAATCGCGTCCCTGGGTATTTATCCCGCTGTCGATCCGCTGGCGTCCACCTCGCGTATTCTCGACCCGATCATCCTCGGCGATGAGCACTACGACACCGCCCAGTCCGTCAAGCAGGTCCTGCAGCGCTACAAAGAACTTCAGGACATCATCGCCATTCTGGGTGTCGAAGAACTTTCCGAGGAAGACAAACTCATCGTCGCGCGTGCCCGCAAGCTACAGCGCTTTTTGTCCCAGCCCTTCTTCGTAGCGTCACAGTTCACGGGTCTCGAAGGCAAGTACGTCAGCCTGTCGGACACCATTCGCGGCTTCAAGGAGATCCTGGAAGGCAAGCACGACGATCTACCCGAGCAGGCCTTCTACCTCGTCGGAACCATCGAGGAAGCCATCGAGAAAGCGAAGAGCCTCGATAAGGCGGCTGCGTAAACCATGGCTGAGAAGATCACCCTCGAAGTCGCCGTCCCGGAACGGCAGCTTGTCAACGAAGAAGTTGACGAAGTGCAGGCCCCCGCTGCGACTGGTTATCTCGGTGTGCTGCCGAACCATGCCCCCCTCATGACCCAGTTACAGGTGGGTGTCTTGTCCTTCACCGCCGCCGGCAAGACCCGCGCGATGGCTGTAGAAGGTGGCGTCATGGAAGTTCTCCCCGACTACGTCCGCATCCTCGCCGACGGCGCGCAATGGGGCGAAGGGGTCGATGTCGAGCAAGAAACGCAGGTGCGGGACGAAGCACAAAAGCGTCTCCGTGACCGCCCCGAAGGCGTCGATTTCGACAGTGACAGCCTGGCAATCGCCCGAGCCCAGGCCAGACTCGAAGCGCACGCCCGCATCACCTGATCCACCCCTTTCTGCAACTCCCGGACCCGGTCCCCATGCCGTGCCCCAACAAACGCTACACTATGTAGGTTTATTTGGGCGCAGGCCGACGACGGTCCGTGGAGAAACTGACCGTTCAATCCGTGGCCTGCTCCGGTGAAGGAGCAAGGAACTAGGGATGAAGGTCTATCAGGGAAGCGAGATTCGCAACGTCGGCATCGTTGGGCACCGTGACTGCGGCAAGACCAGCGCGCTAGCCGCTCTTCTATACACCGCGGGGGCGACAACTCGCTTCACGCGTGTGGATGAGGGCAACACCGTCACCGACTTTGACGAAGAAGAAATCAATCGTAAGGTAACGATCACTTCCTCACTGGCCTTCGTCGAGTGGAACAAGACGAAGATCAACTTCATCGATACGCCCGGTTACAACATCTTCATCAACGATGCGAAAGCCGCCCTGATCGCGGCCGGCACGGCACTCGTCGTGGTGGATGCCATCAGCGGAGTCGAAGTTCAGACCGAAAAGGTATGGAGCTTCGCGAACGAGTACGGCCAGGCCCGCGTCATCCTCATCAATAAGCTGGACAAGGAACGCGCCGACTTCAATCAGGCTCTCAAGAATGTTCAGGAGGTTCTGAGCAAAAAAGCCGTCGCCGTCCAGTTGCCGATTGGCTCGGAAAAGGGGTTCAAAGGCGTCGTCGACGTGGTTCATGAGAAGGCGTACCTGTACGAGCCCGATGGCGACGGTCGGGGCAAGGAAATCGATATCCCGGCCGACATGGCCTCCGATGTGGAGTCGGCCCGTGAAAGCCTGATCGAAGCCGTCGCCGAGTGTGACGACGACCTGCTCAATGAGTACTTCGAGAACCTGACCCTGCCCCAGGAGAAGGTACTCGCCGGATTGACCAAGGGCCTTCTCGATGAAACGATCTTCCCGGTGATGTGCATGTCCGCCATTCACAACATCGGGTCCGGCGCGATACTCGACTTCTTGCAAACGTTCACACCCGCACCCACCGTGCGACACGAGTTCCCAGCCGAAGGCGGTGTCACGCGCAAGATGGTGGACAGTGAACCCCTCTCATTGTTCGTGTACAAGACCGCCGCGGACGCGTTCGCCGGCCGTGTCAGCTACTTCAAAGTCGTCTCGGGTGTACTGAACAACGACGATCATATCGACAACTACGACCGCGACTCCGACGAACGCGTCTCGCGCATCAGTCTCGTTTTCGGCAAGGAACTCAAGCCGGTCACCACGGTGCACGCCGGCGATTTGGCCGTGGTCGCCAAGCTTAAGGACACACTCACGGGTGACACCCTCGGTGACAAGGCGCATCCGATCAGCTACCCGAAAGCCATCACTCCCGTACCGGCTATCGCTTATGCGATCGAGCCGAAGACGCGCCATGACGAAGACCGCCTGGGCCAGTCGATTCACCGGATTCTCGAAGAAGATCCAGGCCTCACGTTCTACCGCGACCCGCAGACGAAAGAGTTCCTGTTGGGCGGCAACGGGCAGCAGCATCTTGAGATCGTCGTCAGCAAGCTGAAGAAGCGATACCAGGTCGAGGTCGAACTCCACGCGCCAAAGATTCCCTACCGCGAGACCATCCGTGGCCGCGCCGACGTGCAGGGCCGCCACAAGAAGCAGACCGGCGGCCACGGCCAGTTCGGCGACTGCAAGATTAAGGTTGAGCCCCTTGAACGCGGCAAGAACTTCGAATTCGCGAATGAGATCTACGGCGGTTCTATCCCGAAGACCTATATCCCCGCTGTGGAGAAAGGCGTTCTCGAAGCCGCCGAAAAAGGGTTCGTGGCCGGCTACCCCGTCGTCGATTTCAAGGTGACCTTGTACGACGGCTCCTACCACGATGTCGACTCGTCCGAATTGGCATTCAAGCTCGCTGGACGCAAAGCCTTTCGTGCTGCGATGGAGAAGGCCAAACCTGCTTTACTCGAGCCCGTCATGCACGTCGAAATCGTCGCGCCGATGGACTTCGCCGGCGACCTCATGGGCGATCTCAACAGTCGCCGCGGCCGCATCCAGGGCATGGAAACGCGCGGCAGCAACCAGATCATCCGCGCCGAGGTGCCGATGTCCGAGATGCTCACCTACGCCAACGACCTCACATCGATGACTCAGGGTCGCGGCTCATTCACGATGGAGATGTCGAACTACGATTTTGTCCCGAGCCAGTTTGCCGACAAAGTCATCGCCGCTGCCAAGACCGGCAGCGCCGGCGTCGAAGAGGACGAAGACTAGAGAGTCACTGCCCTGCCGGGCAGAAACGTAGGGTCACGGCATGCCGTGACCGTGAATCCGAAGGCTCCGCCCGGCGCGGGTGTCCAGCCGGGTCTGCCGCGCCCGCTAAACTGAGGGAGATCGCCCGAGAGTCGGCCGCCAACCAGCGGCCCGACCTCGGTCACCCTTGCCGTCGAGATCACCCGGTTTCGGCCCCACTGGAAACCCGCCTTGCATATCCTCATTGCTGACGCCGTTGCTCCCTCTGCCCTTGAAGTTCTGCGTGCCGAACCCGGCTGGACTGTCACGGCCTCGTCGCCCAAAGAGTTCCACGAACATCTCTCCGAAGCCGATGCGCTGCTGATCCGCAGCGGTGCTCAGGTCACTGCCGAGGTGTTCGAAAAGGCCCCCAAGCTTCGGGTCATCGGACGTGCCGGGGTCGGCATCGACAACGTGGACGTCGACGCTGCAACGGCACGCGGCGTCCTCGTGATGAACACGCCCGGCGGCAACGCCATCTCCGTCGCCGAACATACGCTCGCGCTGATGCTCGCTTCCGCCCGCTCGATTCCCGCGGCGTCCGAGTCCACCAAGTCCGGCAAGTGGGAGAAGAAAAAGTTCCTAGGCACCGAGTTGAGAGGCAAGACGCTCGGGATCGTCGGACTCGGCAATATCGGCCTACTCGTCGCTCGCCGCGCCCGGCCCTTCGGCATGGAATTACTTGCCCACGATCCCTTCGTCAACCCCGACCTGGCGCGCGACCGCGGCGTTGAGATGGTTAGCCTTGATGAGCTCTTCGCAAAGAGCGACTACATCAGCCTGCACCTCTCGTTGACTGAGAAGACCCGCAACCTGCTCAACCGCGAAACCTTCGCCAAGCTCAAAGACGGTGTGCGCATCATCAATTGCGCGCGAGGTGAATTGATCGACGCCGACGCCCTCCATGAAGCGCTCGTGAGCGGCAAGGTCGCCGGTGCCGCCCTCGATGTTTTCCCCGTGGAACCGCCGCCCGTGGGCTCCCCGCTTCTTGCCGAGCCGGGAGTGATCGCGACACCTCACATCGGCGGATCGACCGAGGAAGCTCAAGAGACCGTCGGCATTCGCATCGCCGAGCAGGTTCGCGACTACCTCCGAAGCGACGTCGTTCTCAACGCTGTCAACATGCCCTCGATCAACGCCGAGCAGTACGAGCGCATCCGCCCCGATCTCGATCTCGCCGAGCGCCTCGGCTCATTCACCGCACAGATCGCGACCGGCCGTCCCAACCGCGTGCAGCTCATCTACTCCGGTAATCTCGGCAAGACCAGTTCCGGCCTCGTTCGTAACGCGGCCCTATCCGGCATCCTCAAGCAGTATCTATCGCAGCCGCCGAACCTCATCAATGCTAACCGCATCGCCGAAGAGCGCGGCCTCTCCATCAGTGAGAGTCGCCACGGACGTAGCTACGGCAGCGACTCGCTCACCATCGTCATCGAGACCGAGGACGGACAGTATACTGCCGAGGGCACCGTCTTTGCCGATGGCTCACCGCGCCTGATCCGCGTCGACGGCATCTACGTCGAAACCCGCCTCATCGGCCACATGGTCCTCACAAAGAACATCGACATCCCCGGCGTCATCGGCCGCGTCGGCACGCTACTCGGCCAGAACAAGATCAACATCGCCGACTTCTCACTAGGACGCGAAGAGAATCATCATCCCGCCGGTGAGCCCGCAACAGCCGTTGGCGTCGTCCGCGTCGACGAGCCACTTCCCCAGGCGGTCCTGGACAAGCTCCTCCAACTAGGAGCCGTCCAACGCGCCCAAACCATCGAACTCCCGGGGTGAGGCCGCGAAGGCCGTTAGGAACCCACTTCCCCCTCGGCTATCTCAATCTCCATCCGCAATAACCCCGCGCCGAAAGTCTTACCCTGGGCGTCCACACATAGCGATACCGTCCCACCGCCTCCGAGCGACTCGTGCAGTAGGAAATTCAGCCCCCCCAGGTTCGGCAACTCGAACCGCTCCACCTCACCGCGGCACAAGTCCTGAAAGTGTTCCTTGACCCGTTCCGGCGTCACCTCCCGCACGAGGATCGGGTAGTAGCGCTCCTCCCGAGCGATCAGTCCGATGTTCACCGTGTCGCCCTTATCGCCTGAGCGCGCGTGCGCAATGTCAATCAGCTGAATCCGCATAGCGTTCCTGCATTATCGGCCACCCCGCCGTGCCGAAGCGAGGTGGCCGGTGAATCAGCCCATCGGCTCACTGCTACACGTTGTAGTAGAAACGCTCGTGGACGATCTTTCCGTCCTTCCACTCCGCCACCGATACCTGTTTGACGTGAACATCGTTGCCGCTCACATCAACCCAGTCCATGACGTTCTCGTAGAGAGATACGTTGTCTCCGGCGGCGACCTTGCTTGCCTGGAAGTTCTTGAACTCCTTAACCGACGCGACGAACTTCTCTTCCCGTACGAGATTTGCCGCGAGACCGACGGTCTTTCCATAAGCCGGCTCCTCCATGACGACATCGTCGGCGTAGAACTCGTTCATGGCGTCCATGATTCGTCCCTGCCGCACGTAGTCGAGGAGCTCGTGAATTTTTACATTGTTCGTTGTGCTCATGCGTTTCCTCCCTTTCGTCGTAGTTCAGTCCTTGTTTAGTTGAGATCGAAGAGCAACACTTCCGCATCGCTCCTTGCACGCAGTTTGAGTGTCTCGCCGCCGTTCAGAGCACCGCCGTCGCCCGCACGGAGCTCTTCACCGTTTGCGAGGACACTCCCCCGGACAACCTGCATCCACCCATTTCGTTGCGGGCCGAACGAGTGTGAAATCGCCTGCCCGTTGTCGAATCGCCCCGCGTAGAGCGACACGTTCTGGTGCACCGTGAGCGAGTCGTTGCGTCCGTCTTGAGACGCAATGAGCACAAGCTTTCCGCGCTGCTCGTCTATCGGGAACGCCCGCTGCTCGTACCCCGGGCGCAAGCCGTTCTTCTCGGGGACGATCCAGATCTGCAGAAAGTGTAGCGAATCGGTTGTCGATGGGTTGAACTCGCTGTGTGTGATTCCCGTTCCCGCCGTCATTCGCTGCAGTTCGCCGGGGACGATCAACGAGCCGGTGCCCATACTGTCCTTGTGCTCCATCGCACCCTTGATGACGTAGCTCAAGATCTCCATGTCGCGGTGCGGATGCGTCCCGAACCCTTGCCCGGGCGTGACGCGGTCCTCGTTGATCACACGCAGAATACGAAAGCCCATCCAAGCCGGGTCGACGTATCCACCAAAGGAAAACGCATGGTGGCTGGCTCGACAGCCCCAGTTTGATTTGCCACGCTCGTCACTTCGTCGAATGGTCAGCATTGTCAGCCCCTCGCTTTATATTTGTTATTACGTTAATCGTTTACACAAGTATTGATCCCGAAAAAGGGGACTAGCGATCCCGAACCACCCCAAGCAGCTTCATGAGCTTCGCCAGACGCTTCTTGCCGACGTGCTTGAGCTGCTCCCTGTGGGTCTCCAGAACCGGCTCATCAAGTTCGCTGAGCAAAGCCAGACCGGGCGTTGTGATCACGACCTTGACGACTCGCCGATCGTCGGTCTGCCGCTCCCGGGCAGCCAGCCCCCGCTTTTCCAGCCGGTCGACCAGCCGGGTGATATCCGGGTCGCGATTGATCATGCGGTCGGCGATATCCCCGCAAGCGAGGCCCTCTCTACCTGCCCCCCGCAGAATCAGCAGGACGTTGTACGCCGTGGTCGTGAGTTTCTTCGGCTTAAGAAGCTGGCTGAACTCCGAATCAAGAAGCTCCGCCGTCCGCAGGATGCTGATGAACGCCTCCTGCTCCTGAACCACTCCCTTTCCGCCTTTGCTCGACATCGTATTCACACAGCCCCCGTAAACGTTACTCGGATATCCGTTACCACGACTATTGTCAAGTGATAATCCAAAAACAAAGACTCAGAGCCGCAGCCGTAAGGCTGCGTTGACCGATCCCACCAGTCCGGTACCGAGGCGCACGCGGCCTTCCATTCCTACACCAATGCGTACCTGAACCACCTCAACCTAACTCGGCAGGAGCTAATGACCAATAACGAGCCGCGCGGCTTCCCCTGTTTACCACGTGTCTGCTCAGCCTGTTGAACCACCGACTCAGTCCTCCTGTCGATGCACTGTGTTGAGGTGACCCGCCTGGTCTGACCTCGTCCCGTGAGACATTCTGAGACTCGGAAACGGGTGTGTCTGCCGCTTGTGGTCCGGGAACGAAACGGGCGGCGAGATCGTAAGTCGCTGATTTCCATAGAGATATTTGTTTCTCATGGCGCGATGGCAGAATGGTCCTCGGTGAGACAGCGGGCGGGCGTGTCTCATGGGTCCGGAGTGAGGCGCCAGGGCGGGCTTTGTCCGCTCCGCTGATCTCACGGATTTGCGCCGGTTTCGGTCGAAGCAAACTGGTCCGCTGCATTGGGTTCGGGTGGTTTTGGGCTGCTTGGCGGAAAATGGCGGATTCTGTCAGGCGGGGAGAGTTTTGCCGCGTGCTTTTGTTTGCGAACGTGCTCTGTGCCGAGAAGCTCGCCGTGAGATGGGTTGGATAGGGCACGGTTTGGGCTGCGGGTCGATTGTAACCCGGCGGGCGCGGGTTCGCCGGGTTTCGCGGGGCGAAGTAGTTGATTCGATGGCGGTTTCTGTTCCGCTCGGCCTGTGACCGGCCTCACGAGGCCCACGGACAGGCCGCAAAGCACCACCGGATTAGCGGTGCAAGCCCGATTTCGCAATAGCTATGTGTCAGCAGGGAGCTATGTAGTTTGTTTTGCGAGACTTAGTGGAGTGAACCCCAGAAGTGAGACAGGATAAAGTGGGACGTAATTCAGCGAATGGGAAAAGAGTACCCGATGGGGAGAAGGAAGCAGCGCTTGTTTGAGGCGAGATTCAAGGAAGAAGCAGTGCGCCGCATGCTGAACGGGGAGAGCATCATGAGGTTGAGCCGCGA
>Ga0315336_1003687_pt1 | contig 19834 bp, 14 predicted proteins | sample ASW5metaG_FD_204512 | JGI IMG/M metagenome (GOLD analysis project Ga0315336, IMG submission 204512) | Ammonia-oxidizing marine archaeal communities from Monterey Bay, California, United States - ASW #5 | ecosystem: Environmental > Aquatic > Marine > Intertidal zone | place: USA: California... | reverse complement strand
GCCCTGGAACCGGGTGATGTTCTCCAGCAAGGGACCCGTCGTGCGGCGCTCCAGGACCATGTTGTTCGACCCGTCGTACTCGTGGTCGATGTCCACGAAGCCGCCCATGCCCACCGTCTGCAGGCGAGTCAGGCGCCCGAGGCCGTCGTAGGCGAAGACCCGGGTGGTGTTCTGCATGCCCAGGCGCTCGGTCTTCCAGCCGTGCATGCGGCCGGTCTTCTGGTCGAAGGTGTAGCGGTCGAAGAAGCCGTTGGTGGCGTTGTCGCGGCGGGGGACCTGGGAGAACTCGGCCGGCTAGTAGTTCCAGACCCAGGGTTGCCCACCGGCGCCGGTGGTCCGGCTCACCTGGACCGGGTTGCCGATGGCGTCGTATTGGAAGGCCTCGAGCTCATCGTTGGTCTGGGCGTCACGGAAGACGGCGATGCGCTGCAGGAAGTCGTACTCGTAGAGGAGGGGCTCCATCGGGGTGATGTGCTTCTGGCGCAGGCGTCCGGCGTTGTCGCGATGCCAGTCGATCTCCCGGGTGGTGGTGGCGCCCACCAGCCAGTCGGATCCGGCGATGCGGGTCGGAACGGTGCGGGCGATCTCCTGGGTCATGAGATGGCGACCGGCCTGGCCTCCGAAGAAGCCGGAGGGAAGCCCGTAGTCGTCGTAGGTGTGGGTGATGTCCTGGCCGCCGCTGTCAACCCAGGAGAGCGTCGTGAAGTCCTCGAACCCGGAGGGGGTGTTGACTTTGTCGACCGTGGCGCCCTGGGCCACGTAGTCCGATGGGGTCAGGTCTAGAGAGCCCGGATCTCTTATCCCTTTCGACCTGACCCGCATCGACCGTGTAGGTCCGAACGGGAGAGCGCGAAGTCTCTAAGAATGGCCATGTCACTCAACCTCCGCCTTTTTCGCTGCTTTGCAGACGTCACACTTGAGGCTCAATGGACAATTCTTTTCTCGGAGAAAAGGACGAGGCAAGACGACCTGCCAAAACAACAAACGCTCTGTGTTCTCCCCTTCCGAAAGACATCGTGGGTGGATTCACGGATCGGACCGACTGAAGCCCAACTCGTGCATCCTGCAACGGATGCCGGCAAGGCCCTCCATCCTGTCTGGGTCCACCACAGACAAGTCATGCACCTGCTGCGCGAATCGCAGTTCACCCAACTCGCTCTGGACTGCTATTGCGACGGCGAGCGATACAAGCTCCTCGTCGACGTCGCCGACCTCGGTCGGACTGACCATGATGGCCATTCCTCCTGCCAAGGGCAAAATGTGGCACCACCAATTGGCCGTGGAGAACTGCACCCATTCGTTACCCGTCGGCAGGTTCAGCACCCCATTCCAGCGCTTTGGTGGCTTTCCAAGCACCACCTGACACCTCGACAGGGTGGGTGCGACGTTCACCAATCTATCTGCGGCTGCGATGCGATCCAGGTCGGCGCCAAAGGACACGGCGAACGCCCAGCCCTCGGTGCCATCTGGAGCTGGTCCGAGTTCCCACGATAGCCCGAAGCTCGCCATGCGCCCGTCAAGGTCCTCGATGACCTCGTCCTGGGGCAATTCGAGGCGATCCAGACTCGGATGAACCTCTTGCTCGAACCACTGCCAGAATTCCTGCCGCGCACGCAAAGTCATGTTTATCCCTGTGCATCATCGCTGCTTTGCATTGATCTTGCTGTCGAGGTTGTCAATGCCGCCCCGAAGGTCGATTTGGAATTGTTCAGCCTCCGCCCCGGCGCCGGGATCACCCCTTCACGCAGGGCGTCGAAGGCCCATCGTGCTTTCGCCTCCTTCGGTAGGGAGAGAAGGACTCGCGGATCGCGTTTGACTTCGACGAAGGCCACACCGAGTTGATCGGGTACCGCCTCCTGGCGTGTGGGCCCGTCCTTTCGGCATTGGACGAGGAGTTTCTTGTACTTCTCATTCTTCAGCTTCGGGGTCAGCCGCGACACGAGGGAGCACACGAACCGAGTTTGGTATTTGAAGTCTCGGACCTCGTTCTTCGATGCGTGCAGGTCCGAACAGGAGAGCGCGAAGTCTCTAAGAATGGCCATGCCAGCCCGGGCCTCTCGTGTCAGCAACGTTCAATTTGGACCACACCAAGCGACATCCCGAAGCGTTCTCCGGCTGGGAAACCACGATACCCCGACCGATTCACTCGTCCATCAACGATCCAGTTTCGCCCCTGTCCCAAGGGCGACCAAATGGGCCATCTCGCGCAATGCGGGTGCTGAATCCACGCTTGGCGCCGTCTGCCAGAACGAGTCGTATCGCATGGGAGAGCCGCAGTTCGACGGCGTCGCCGCTGCGAGCCCACACGGCGGCACACTCCACGTCGGAAGAATCCGCGATGGGTTGGTCGAGAGCAAACCCCTGCGGGCATGGAGGCGGACCGCCTTGGAATCGCTGCAGGTCAGACGCAAGCGAAGCGGGGATGCGGTTGTAGGCCCACACGGTACTTTCGAATCCATCTTGGTCTGGTCCGGTCAAATAGGCCCAACACGAGACACCATCATCCTCGACAATGACCCAACGTCGTGACTCGGGATGTTGGTTCGAGAAGAGGATTCGTCCATCGTCGCTTGGGCTCATACCAGTTGCTGTCCCTACAATTCACGCCAGGCAATAGCCGATGAGCGCTCGCGCGAGTCGTTCAGGAAGGAGCCGAGTTAGCAAGCATCCAGTTTGATCAGAATGCGGTCGATCACATCGTCCATGTCCCCCGCCAGATCGTCATCTGTTGCCAAATCTCTCGCACTCTGCAGGGCTCCCAGTAGTGCCCGGAATACGTGGAGGTCGTCAGTGTTTGCAAGTCGGGAAGCCAACAACACATTGTAATGGTGGGGATTCCTCATCAGCGAGTCGACAAGAAATGGCGTATAAACTTGAGGCGAGAAGCGCTCGATGAAGCTGACGATCGGACCGGGGGTGCCAAAATCCTCTTCCGAATTCTGCTCAATGAGTTCTAGGAGAGCAGGGACGAGCGGTAGATTTGCGTCGGTGCCGTCAAGCGCTCCAAGGACGGGGCCAGCCTCGAAGCTGAACCAATCGCCCACTGCACCTCTGACGGAGTCCAAGATCGCCTCATGCTTCGCATTTGTATTCATGATTAATACCCATAGTGTTCGGCTGCGGCCTTCGCAGCATCGCCGATCTTGTCGACTTGGTCATTGGGAACGGCGGGATGATTCCGGAGAATCTCAACGTTGGCGTCGATATTCTGCATTGGCGTCTGGGTCCTGGGATCGAATGCCCTCTGTGCGGCATTGACCTCGGTGTGAACGCGATCGGGAAGAGCGATGACGGGGTTTTCTCGTGAGGCCGGACCCGCCCCACGGCGATTGGCCAACCCATGCTCCTTCATGTTGGCATGCTGCCACACCTCGTGCCCCTGAAGCCCATCACCTGTTGCCGAGCGCTTTGTGAAGTCCGCATAGCCGTCATCCACAACCTCGAAACGCTTAACTGGCCCACACCCATTATGGACGAGGACGCCTTGACCTTGGCTCAGGGGGGCCCGCACAAAGTAGTTGTGGACGTCTTCGACCTCGAAGTTGAACACGTCGAGGGCCCCCATCCGCCGATTGACGGACATGACCCGAGCCTCTCCGTCGCCGACGGTCCGCAAGAGGGTCCCGACTTCCAAATCGCCCAAAGGCACATAGTCGCCGACGGACTCAACCCAAAAAGGATGCTCTGGCGTCCCCGTGATTGTCTCCGGACCATTGGGCGCCGAGACGACCAGGTCGATGACCTCATCGGCATCTCGAACATGGGTCTCGTAGACCCGCCCGAGAGCGTCACCAGCCCAGTGAATCTCAAGGTCGCCATCGCCATCCGCGTCTACGGTGTTGAAAACTCGAGCTTGGAAGGCAAAGCGACTGCCCTCGTTCACGTCGTACAACCGGGTATGCCCAGCGTCCTCACTGGACCCCAGCACAAGTACCCAGTCGTCTACGCTAGGCAGGCGACGAACCGAGTCTGCCAACCAACTGGCATCCGCATCGGCGAGGTCATCGGTCGTGGCAGATCCGCGAACCTCAAGCCCATCACCGGTAAGCCGGAGAATCCGCCCGGAATCAATAAAAGTGTCCCCTACATTCAGGTCGGCGCCAACCCCGTCGAACCACTGCGCCGTGCGTACGTCGAATACCTTCACGGACTCATCGGCCGCGGGTGGATTCGGCTCGACATCGCACCCAATGGAAAGCGCCGCGCAGGCGATCGCCAATGCCTGCTGACCCCTCTTCACCCGCGCTGTTGCCAATTCGACCCAGCCGCTAGCCAGAGTGGCGGACCCGCTCTCTGGCACAGCGGCTACAACGACATCACCCCGTCTCACATCTTCGATAGAGGTAGAGCCCGCCGGAGTGAGCACCTCTGTTCCGGCCACGAAGCACTCCCCGCCGGGAACCTTCGACTTCATGCCGAGCGACATCTTCGAAGTTGGAGCACGCCCAGTCACCAGACCAAACAGCAGCGGCTCGGCATGAGCGATTGCCCTGACGCCGCCCACGACGTTCCAGAACGTCGATTGCGGGTTCGCAGCGAGCTCACTCTGCACCCTCTGCCCGAGCGCCTGGTCCGCCTCGCCCATGCCCCAGGCAGTCACGACAACGCTACTAAGCAATCTCACTGGATTCATGCCGGAGGAATCCTCGTACCCAACGGGATTCGCCGCCGCGTAGACCCCGGTAGCTCCACGTGGGAAGCCCTCTAGACGCCCGACATGAAGCAGCGGCTCGGGCTGCAGCCACATCCCGTCCCCCAACATGTGATGCCGCTGCCCGCGATGCACAATCCCCCGCGCCCGGTCGGCCTCCCCGCCGTGAACCCCGTCGATCTTCCAGTCCGAACCCTGAAACAACCCCGGGATCCGATGCCCATAGACCCCAGAGACCTCAAAAGTCTGCGGGAGCCCGTCCGCGTCCAACACCTCCAGCGCATGCCCGTCGGCATCCATGTGAATCCACCAGATCTCCCCGTCCACCAGACGGGCCATCGGCAGGACCTCCTGGATCAGGTTCCCGCTCACCAGGTCGTGCCGTGAGCCCTGGAACCGGGTGATGTTCTCCAGCAAGGGACCCGTCGTCCGGCGCTCCAGGACCATGTTGTTCGACCCGTCGTACTCGTGGTCGATGTCCACGAAGCCGCCCATGCCCACCGTCTGCAGGCGGGTCAGGCGCCCGAGGCCGTCGTAGGCGAAGACCCGGGTGGTGTTCTGCATGCCCAGGCGCTCGGTCTTCCAGCCGTGCATGCGGCCGGTCTTCTGGTCGAAGGTGTAGCGGTCGAAGAAGCCGTTGGTGGCGTTGTCGCGGCGGGGGACCTGGGAGAACTCGGCCGGCTGGTAGTCCCACACCCACGGTTGCCCACCGGGGCCGGTGGTCCGGGTCACCTGGACCGGGTTGCCGATGGCGTCGTATTGGAAGGCCTCGAGCTCATCGTTGGTCTGGGCGTCCCGGAAGACGGCGATGCGCTGCAGGAAGTCGTACTCGTAGAGCAAGGGCTCCATCGGGGTGATGTGCTTCTGGCGCAAGCGCCCGGCGTTGTCGCGGTGCCAGTCGATCTCGCGGGTGGTGGTGGCGCCAACGAGCCAGTCGGATCCGGCGATGCGGGTGGGGACGGTGCGGGCGATCTCCTGGGTCATGAGGTGGCGACCGGCCTGGCCTCCGAAGAAGCCGGAGGGAAGCCCGTAGTCGTCGTAAGTGTGGGAGACGCTGGCGGTGCTGTCCTGGCCTCCGCTGTCGACCCAGGAGAGGGTGGTGAAGTCCTCGAATCCCGAGGGGGTGTAGACCTTGTCGACGGTGGCGCCCTGGGGCCAGGTGGTGTGGATCGGGCGGCCCTGGAAGTCGTAGAGGTAGGCGAAGGAGGCCGTTGCACCGAGGGACCAGGTGCGCTCCACGTCGGAGGGTCGGCCGAAGGCGCCGAAGACCTCGGGGGCGTAGGTGTAGTCGGTCTGACCGGACGGATCGGTGGCCTGGGTGACGGCTCCGAGCCAGGCGGTGTCGTAGGTCCAGGTGTATTGGTCGGCGGCGGTGACGCCGTTGGTGGTGTTGCGGACCTGCTTGGAGGCGACGCGGCCGAGGTCGTCGTAGCTGGCCTGGACGACGAGGCGGTCCTCGATGGTTCCCTCGTACATCTCGATGGGGAACTGTCCGTCGTAGACGTAGGCGTAGTAGGGCTTGAGGGTGCCTCCGAGGGTGCCGGGGCCGCCGCCGACGCAGACGACGTCGGTGAGGGTGAGGCCGGTGTCACCGGTGTCGCCGCCCTCGCAGGCGGGGAGCTCGGAGACGGGCACGCGCCAGACCTGCCGGGTTCGGCCGGCGCCGTCGTACTGGTAGTGGTGCTCGTTTCCAGCGGCGTCCTGGAAGATGGCGACGCGGGAGCGGCCGTCGTAGCGGTAGACGCCGGTGCGCTGCATGGTGACGCTGCCCTGCTCGTCCTGGCCCTCGTGGACCTCGACGAGACGACCGTGGGTGTCGCTGTGGGCCTCGTGGATGTACCCGTCACCGTCTTTGGTCACGACCTTGCCGGGCACCGACAGGTCGATCATCGTCAGGCCGAGCCCGGTGGTGTGGTCTTCGTAGGTGCGCCGGGTGGCCCCGAAGGCGTCGACGTCGTTCCACGAGCCGTAGACCGTCGATCGGGTGCTCGCGAAGTCGTTGGAGAAGGCGGAGATCTCCCGCGTCCGGCTCGAGCGGACCACGGTGCCGGCGATGTTGGGCACAGAGTCGGTCACCAGGAAGCCGTCGTTCGCGACGTTGGGGCTCCACTCCTGGATGGGGCTTCCGAACCCGTCGAGGACGGTGTGGGAGACCGCGGTGGTTCCGGCGTCGTCGGGGCCGGCGTAGTCCCAGGCGACGCTGGTGATGTACTGCGGAGAGGCTTCTTCGTCGTAGTCGGTGGTGCTGGTCAGGAAGGCGGCGCCCCCGGCACCCTGGACGTAGGTGGCCACGGTGCGGCCGAGGCCGTCGTAGGTGGTCGCGCTCTCGACGCCGTTGGGATCGACCGTGGCGGCGACGCGACCCATGGGGTCGTAGAAGGTCGACGACACATGGCCGAGGGCGTTCTCGGTCTCGGCCGAGGCGGCGCCGAGGTGGCCGAAGAGCGTGGTCGTCGAGGTGGTTCCGCGGGGATCGGCGGACTGGTCGAGCTGTCCCCGCGGACCGCCGTAGCGGAAGGTCCAGTCGAGGTACTCGTGGTCGACGCCCAGTGTCGCGGACCCGACGGCTCCGGAAAAGACACGCTGGGTGGTCATCTTTCCGTCGGTGACCACGCCCATCGGCTGGTCGTCGTAGAAGAACTGCGCCCGCTCGATGGTCTCGATCTGCTCGGTCACGTAGTCCCAGGCGACGGTGGACTGCTCCGAGGTCACCCAGAGGCCGGCGTCATTGGAGATCCAGGAGGTGGTTGTCACCAGATCGTCCTCGGGTGTCTGGCCGTCGTGGCGGGCCTCGACGACGCGGCCCAGCGCGTCCCGGTACAGCCATACGTCGACGATTCGCTCCTCGGCAGCGGCATCCTCGGGAACATCGATGGATCGCCGGTGCGAGACCTGCGCGCGCTCCATCTCGCCCTGACGCCAGTCCCAGGGCACGAACTCGTTGTCGTAGGCACGCGGGAGTTCAGCACAGGCCGGTGCTCCGCCGCAGACGCCGCCGATAGCATCGGGGATCTCGATGTCGTACTCGGTCTCGACGATCCAGGTCTCGGAGAGCACAGGGGCAAAGGGCATACCGGCGACCAGATACGGGAACTGGAAGTCGGTGCTGACGGCCCGGCGAATCGGGAGCTGGTAGTCCCGGGCGAGGAGGTACTCGACCTCGGTCATGGAGACGTCGCGGTAGACGCCTTCCCCCAGGAGCTCGGGGTCGTTCCGGGCCGAGACGGTGGTGACATGCTCGAAGCCGTAGCAGATGCCGCGCTCGCAGACGCCGTCCTCGTAGGAGATGTCGGTGGTCGAACCGTGACCGGTGATCGGGTCGATGACGGTCTTGGAGAGGACGAGGTCCTTGTGGTTGGCCATCCGGTGGTTGCCGCCGGCGTCTCCGCTGGGGAAGACCTCTGACGAGGGTCCCCAGGAGAGGGATGTCTCAGCCCCCGTGCCGAGCTGGATCCAGGTCAGCAGGCCGGGCCGGCTGTACTCGCCGTAGGTCATGTACCAGCCGTTGTCGGCATGCCGCTCGAGCCGGTCGGGCAGGCCGTCGGCGTTGAAGTCGCCCACCTGGACCACGGGCACGCTGTGGGAGCCGCCCTGGTAGACGTAGTCGTAGTAGTACTCCTTGTCGTCTTCGGGCACCTGTCCGGGGGGAAGCCCGTTGAACGCCAGCTCTTGCCAGCTGTGGTTCTGGCCGAGGTTGTGCTGGAGCGGGGTCGGCAGGTCGAGGCGGGGCACGGTCTCGAAGCCGTTGCCGAGGTTGCGATACCAGACCTCTTGCTCGGCATCGACGAAGTCCTGGCGACCGTCTCCATCGACATCGAAGAGGCCGACGAGCTGCTCCTGGTCGGCGCCCTCGCGGCCATAGTCGCACCGGGATGCCGCCTCGTTCTCGGCCTGGGGTGCGGGACCGATGTCGAGGGCCCCGACCTTTTCCTCGATGCGCACGTACAGGCCGCCGATACCGCCCGGTGCCGGCGCCGGGCAACCGTGTAGCTGTGTATGACCCTCGTAGGACTTGGTCATGAACTGGTAGTTGAGCGCCGCGCCATCGGGGTCCTGGAGGTCGGGCACGGTCCAGTTCACCGAGTCTTCGAAGCCGTGGCCGTTGCCCAGGAAGACCTTCCAGCGGTTCCGGTTCCCGGTGTTGGCGTTGACGAAGTCCACCAGGCCGTCGGCGTTGAGGTCGATGAGGCTGGTTCGACCGAAGGTGTAGTCGATGGTCGGGGTGACCCCCTGCCACTCGTGCACGCCGTCGATATCGATCAGCCACTGGTCGAAGTCCACCCGACCGTGGGTGCCTCCGGTGGACTTCATGATGCCGACGACATGGGCGCCCCACCTGACCGGAAACTCCTCCCAACCGACGTATTCGCCGCCCAGGGCCAGGTAGACGTCGATGTCGGCCGGCAGGACGTGCACGATGTCGAGGTAGCTGTCGCCGTTCATGTCGCGGAGCTCGACGACGGCGTCCTCGAAGGCGACGACATCTCCATCGCCCACGGCGCCATCGACTTCGCCCTGGGTGTAGGTCTCCATCTTCGGATTGCCGCCGATGCGCAGGTACTCGAAAGGGGCCTCGGCGACGTACTCGGGTCCGAAGCCTTCCGGCCCGCCGAACCAGATGCTCCAGTCGGTCCTCTCGATGCTCCGCTTGATGTCGTCGCAGAAGGGCGCCGGCTGGTTGTCCACCTGATCGCCGTAGGGAAACGGGTCCGGCACTTCTGGCACCGCGATGTAGTCCACAAACCCATCGCCGTTGAGGTCGATGAGCTGGTTCTTGGTGATCGAGACTGTCTCGTCCTCTCCGCAGATCAGGCTCGAGCTGTCGTTGGCGGCGAGGAGCTGGTCTCCGGGAATGCCAGACGTGTCGAGCACCCGGGCGTCGAGGTTGAAGCGGCCGGTCGGATTGAAGGGATCGAGCACCCCTTCCCAAGACAGCGGGTTGTCCAGCGACAGCGGATCGACGAGTCCCCAGGAGGTCTGCCAGCCGCCCAGGCTGGAGAACAGGTGGTCGGGGATGCCGTCGCCAGAGATGTCGGTGAAGCTCTCGTAGTTGCGGGACTCGCTCTGGGCGCCGACGGAGAAGGTGTCGGTCTGACCGAGCCCCCACGCGTCGGTGCGGACCGGAAACGATGTCGTCGCGTTCCAGTCGGTGTAGTTCATCGTCGCGAGGACGCGCAGGCCATCGGCCTCGCCATCGGTGTAGCCCCGCTGATCGACCTGGTAGAGCACCGTGTGCCCGTTGCCCATGGCGCCGTACTGAAAGTCGTAGCGAAGTCGCTTTTCGTGGGGACTCTGGTCGTCGGTGTGGGTGAAGACGTCGATGGTCGTCAGGTGCCGATTGATGTGTTCTACAAAGCCCTGGCTGGCATCGGTGGTCTGCTCCAACACGTCCACGGTCCAGTAGTCGAAGACCACCTCAATGTAGGGATTGTGCTCGTCGTAGGGGGCAGGACAGCCGACGCCCTGGCAGTGGCCGTAGTGGATCTCGTCGAGGTAGGCGCCGTCCCACAGATACTCCATGGCGTTGCCGTCGACGTCCTCGACGTGGCGGACCCTCCACTTCGTGGGCTCGATTTCGTCATCGTCCCACTCCGCGTACAGTTCGTGCGGGCTCGACGGCTCGAGAATCGTCGTCAGCCCGCCACTCTGGACCGTCCACTCTCGGGAGACCTCGTCGTAGGTGGCGACAACCGCCGCCGGCTCGTTGCCGACGTATTGCCAGGACTGCTGGTAGCGAACCAGGGATCCACTCAATCCGCCGCCGGAGATGAAGTGCATGCCAGGCAAATTGGCGTAGGCAGCCGCCGCGGCGCGACCGGAGGGCTGCTCGATGGTCATGCCCGCCGAGATCGACCAGCCGTTGACCACAGTGGTGTGGGCCCCGCCGGACGAGCTGTAGTTGACCGAGACGCTTGGCGCGACGATCGCCGGCGGCAGCTCGAGGCCAAAACCGTAGGTAGCGTCGCCTTTGGGGCTGCTTTCCGCCGCATAGCGGGACGGCGCCAGCGAGCGGGACTGGGCCTCGAAGAGCGACGCCGCGGAAGGCACGGTGCCGTCTCCGGCGAAGGAGAGGCCCAGATAGGACGACTCGAGATCCTCCCCGTTGGCGGGGGGCGAGGACGCGAGCAGGGCAATGAGAAGAATTCTTGGGAGCGCAAAATCGGACATGGTGTTCACCTCCCGATATGGCTACCAATCCTCGACGCCCGGCGGACAACTAAGGCCTCTAGATTTCCGCCCTGAGCCCGATCTTTTTTTTCGCACTCCCGGCTCACAAGGATGAGCGCACCTGCTTCAGCCGGTCTGCTGCTGGCAGATCGGCGTCCAACCTGGGAGCATTGCGGAACGGGAGAGTCACATGATCGTAGAGGCCAAGTCGGGAAGATCCAAATGTCGGGGATGCCGGCAGAAGATCGAGAAGGGCTCGGTGCGCTTTGGCGTCGTCGACTACACCTTCAGCAGCAAGGGCAGCTATTCCTGGTATCACCTGGCCTGCGCGAAAAAGAAGGTCGATCACCTGCTTCAGGCCTTTCTGAAGACCGCCGATGGCGAGGTCGTTGCCGCCGTTCGAGCCGAGCTGGAGGGCCCCGCGGTGTCCGAGGAGCTCGAGCTGTCTCCGGTGCCGGAGTGGCTGGAGGCGTTGAACGCCATGTGGCGACTTCGCGTGGAGTCTCTTTGAGCAATGGCGGCTGAATGGCGGAGACAAACGACATTTCTTTGTGTTCGATGCCCTGGTCTGGTTCGGAGATGCAGAGCGGTTGCCGCTGCCCCTGGGAGAGGTCGTGCAGGAGTGGTTGCGCAGCCCTAAAGCCTCCGCATCCCGGCGGTATGGGGAGCGCGGGCTGAAGACCCTGCGACGCATGGGAAGCGATGCGGCCCTGCACGCCATCCAGGGCATGGCCCAGCGATTCGCCTACAAGGGAGGGCACAACATCGCTCTGGCGGCCCTTCGTACCGAGGCGATCGCCCGGCACCTCACGCTGGAGCAGCTCGAGGATCGGCTCGTACCGACCTGCGGCCTCAGCGCCGGCGGGACGCGGGTGTTCGACTACGGCCCTCGGCAGATCACCCTGGGATTCGACGGCAACCTCGAACCCGTGTTCCGTGAGGAACAGACGCGCCTGGGCTCACGCCTCCCGCGCGGGCGAAACAGCGACGACGACGCACTCGTGGAGCGCTCACGGACCGAGTGGAAGACCGTTCAGAAACAGCTTGGAAAGCTCCTTCAGATCCAACGCCGCCGCCTGGAGCAGGCCCTCGTCACCGCGCGTCGGTGGCCCGTTGACGAGTGGCGTGAGCATTTGTTTGGCCACCCGTTGCTCACGGTCGTGGTGCGGCGGCTGGCGTGGGCTCAGTACGACGGCGCCGAGCTGGTCGGCACCTTCCGAATCGACGAGACCGGCGACCCGGCCGATCTCGAGGACGACCCCTACACGCTCTCGGCGCACCCCATTGGTCTCCCCCACCCTGCCGATCTCGGAGACACGGCGCTGGCGTGGGCCGAGATGTTCGGCGACTACGAGGTCATCCAGCGCTTCGACCAGTTCACCCGCCCGCTGCGCGAACCGCAAGCTCCGGGCATGTATCCGTGGGGGGACGATGGCGAACAGCGCATTGTGGGCGTCGAATTCCTGGACCTGGGGAGTGGATCGCAGATGCGTCTCGCCGATGTGCCGGCGCGGGTGCTGAGTGAGTGCTGGTCGGATGCGGACGCCGTTGGCGGTTGAGGTCGGTCTGGCACATCATCCCGGATGAATGCGAAACGGCGCTCCATCCGCGCTGATCACCCGGTAGTGGCTCGGCCTCTGGGCGGGGGTGGCAACGAACACCGTGACAACGTCGCCTCGCGTGCCGTACAGCGGCGGCTTGTCCCCCATCAGGTGCAGCGTCAGCTCGGAACCGTCCGGTCCCATGACCTTCACCAGCGTCGCGACGAGCTGTCCATATTTGTGGCTCGCCTTGGCCGATCGGACATCCAGCTCAGAGATCTGGATGCCCTGAAGCCACATGAACCACGTCCACGAGACGCGCGGGACCACATCGGCGACAAAGGCTATCGCCGCCGCGCTGATACCCCCGAAACCCATCAGCAGTACGAAGATCGAGACGAACGGACTGTCCCAGGGAGCGGGGTCCCGGACGACCACGACGATGGCGAACATTCCGCCCGCATAGATCACACCCCACGCACCGGCGAAGAGCGCCTGGCCCGCGATCCAGGACGGGCGAAGTCGGGTGTCCAGGCGCGCCAACACGACCTCGGGCGCGGCCGATCGGTCCGGCTGGGTGAGGGCCAGGGCCAGCACTGCAGTCAGGGCGCAGAATGCCGACAAGATCCCGAACAGCACCATCGGGTGTTCGATGGGGGCCGGCAGGGGGTCGGGCACGGGTTGCTGCCAGGCGTAGGCCATCAGACCAGCGCACACCACGCCGACAACCACCGCAAAGACCAGGGCGCCGCGCCTCCTCATTGCAGGACCTCCACCACCTGCTCTCGCAACCAACGCTGCACCCGGTCGTGCTCCGTCCGCTCGTGCCAGAGCAGCGACACCGGAAAGGGCGCCATCGGAATCGGCGGGTCGACAACCGCCAGATCGGACCGCCCCCGCACCAGGCTGGCCGCGGTCGTACAGACGTGGTCGGTCCCGGCCACCACCGCGAGCGCCGTCGTGAAGTGGGGAACGGCCAGGGTCACCCGTCGCTCCAGCCCGCGCTCCTGGAGCCGCGCGTCGACCCGACCCCGACGGCCGCCGGTCGGCGAGACGATCACGTGTGTCATGGAGGCCCAGACCTCCGGAGTGAACGGCTCTTGCAGCATCGGATGCCCGGTGCGAACCACACAGACCCACCCCTCCTCGTAGAGGTCTAGGCGGTGCAGATCCATGCCCGCTCCGCTGAAGTGCCCGATGGCCAGCTCGGCCTTTCCCTGCCGGAGAAGTGCCTTTCGGCCGGGAGGGCCCCGCTGGAGCACGTCGAACGCCATCCCCGGGGCGAGCGCGCCCAGGACCCGCAGGATCTCGGGGAGGTGCACGGTGCCGATGTAGTCGTCGGTGACGAGCCGAACGCTGGCCTCGAGGGTGGAGGGGTCGAAGGCGTCGGGAACCATCAGCGTCTCGAGGTGGGTCACGGCGCCGCGAACGTGCTCGAGCAGGCGATGGGCGGTCGGAGTAGGCACCATGGCGCGACCGGAACGGATCAACAGCGGGTCGTCGAAGTGGGTGCGAAGCCGCGACAGCGCATGGCTCATGGCCGGCTGAGAGACCCCGGCCCGGCGGGCGGCGGCGGTGACACTCTCCTCCTCGAGCAACGCGTGCAGCGCCACCACCAGGTTGAGGTCGATGCCCGCCAATACATGCATGACATCAATACTAACGCATACAAACCATCCATTGGATGGATTAGTGGAGGGACCGCTAAGTTTATGGAAAAGGAGGGAGCATGCGCTCACCCATCATCGAAAATCAGGTCTGGGGACGAATCGAAATCGCCGAAATCGGCGGGTTCAAAGACGTAAAACTGTACCCCGGCGGCGCCAGGGCCTGGGACTGGCGAGAGACCGGAACCCATCACAGTCCGGGGATTCAGCGGGCCGATGCCGAGGAGCTGGTCCAGGCCGGCGCCGAGGTCATCGTCCTCAGTCGCGGCCACCACGAGCACCTGCAGGTCCCGGCCGACACGGTGCAGTGGCTGGAGTCGCTCGGCATCGAGGTCCACGTCCTGCCCACGCCGCAAGCTGCGGAGCTGTACAACCGGTTGGCGCCGAGGCGAAAGGTGGGCGCCCTGCTCCACTCGACGTGCTGAACGCGCGGCCGTGAGGCAATAGATCGCCCAAGGGGTCAATCGCTCGCAACACTCTCGGTCCAAACACCCTCGACCTATCTATCGTCGAAGCCGACTTCCGTGGTCACGATGTGGGACGACGCCTCCACACCGGTGTCAACGGCGTCGCCGGTGTCAAAGGCGTCGCCGGTGTCGCCGGTGTCGCCAGTGTCGGTCCGCTGGAAGGACTCCGGCGAGGCCGCCCCGCCGAGAAAGTACGGCAGGCTGCAGCCGGTGAACGCCAACGCGACGATGCCGGAGAAGAGGATGTTGGAGAGGGTTGAACGGGTGGTGGTTATCGACACGGTGTCCTCCGAACGGGGATGAAGAGCGCCTTGAATGGCGTGCCCCGATATGCATTGGCGGTCGCGTCCCCATTTCGGGACGGGATGGCCTTCGGACCTTGCCTCCCCATTCTCGCCCTGGGAAGATACGGAAGATGATGGGTTCGCAGGATTCAAAGCTCTTCGGGGCATTCCTCCTAAAGAGGCTGGGTGCCCCCTCGACCTGGGTCACGGCAGCTGTCGTGGGCACCTTCATCAACCTGTACGGGCTCGCGCTGGTGCCCTGGCTGCGCGGTTCCGACCCCGTCACGAGCTTCCTGGTGCAGCTCGAGGCCACGCCTGCGGTGAGTCTGCTCTCCATCCTCCTGGGCTACCTGTTCCCGGTGGGCGTGGGGGTGTACTCGTCCGCGTCTATGTTGTTCGCCACACGACACACCGCCTCGCTGGCCGACTTTCCCGACCGCAAGCCCGACCCGGTGTTCCGGGTGGACGCCGACGGAGTGGTGGTCGACGCGGGGCGGGAGACCTCCGCGTTGTTCCAGGAGCACGGCGTGCATCGAGCGGCCGACATCCTCGGCGCCGGCGCATGGCGCCAGATCACCGGGGAAGCCGCCGGAACCGCGGTTGCCGGCGAGCAGATGGTGATCCATTTCGAGCGGGCCGATCGCTGGTATCTCGTCGCCTGGGCTCGGGGGACCAACGAACACCTGAATCTCTACCTCACCAGCATCGCGCCGGAGCTGGCCAGTCGCCTACCGGAGAGTCCCGATGCTTGAACCGCTGCACGAAGTGGCCCTGGACGCCCTGCGAGAGGGTTTTGCGGTGTTCGATGGCGACGGGCTCACCCTGACCCAGGCGAACAAACGGTTCCGTGAGCTACTCCAGCTACCCGAGGACCTGTCTGGCCTGGGAACCCCGCTCGACGCCATCGTCCGGCACCGGGCCGAGCGCGGCGACTACGGCCCGGGTGACCCCGCCAGCCACCACGCGACCTGGATGGCTCGGGCGCGCGAGCCCGCCGCCGACGAGCACCGACTCGACCACGGCACCCTGCTCGAGCGGTTCGTGCCGATCCCAGGGCGTGGACTCGTGCTGACGGTGGCCGACAACCGACGGGTGCACGAGGCCGAGACCAAGATCGCCCGGATGGCGAAGTTCCCAGACGAGAACCCCAACCCGGTGCTCCGCTTCGATCCCGAGGACCGCCTGAGCTACGCCAATCCGTCCAGCAGGGACCTCTGCCAGCGCGCTGCATGTGTGCAGCCGGGCGATGCCGCGCCGGCACAGTGGCAGGAGTGCTTTGTCCGAGCACGCGACACGGGTCGTCCTGTGCCCCTGGAGTACGCCCAGGCGGGGGCCGTCTACTCCATGTTGTTCGCCCCGGTCTCCGACACCAGCGAGATCAACGCCTACGCCTTCGATATCACCGAGCGAATCCAACATCAGCGCGAACTCGCCCAAGCCCGGGATGCGGCCGACCGGGCCAACCTCACCAAGAGCCAGTTCCTCGCCAACATGAGCCACGAGCTGCGCACGCCGATGAACGCCATCCTCGGGTTCACCAAGCTGGTCATGCGACGGTCCAAGGACGTTCTGCCCGAGAAACAATACAACAACCTCGGAAAAGTCAGGGTCAGCGGCGAGCACCTGCTGGCGCTGATCAACAACATCCTGGACCTGTCCAAGATCGAAGCCGGCCGGATGGAGGTGAATCCGGCATGGTTCGACCTGCGCCGGCTCGTCGACTTGTGCGTGAAGACGGTCGAGCCCCTGATCAAGCCAGGGGTCGAGCTGAGGTCCGAGATCGGGCCCGAAGTCGGCGAGGTCTACGGAGACGAAGTCAAGGTCAAGCAGATCCTGATCAACCTGCTCTCCAACGCCGCCAAGTTCACCGTCGAGGGCTCGGTCACATTGGCGGTCGCGTTGGATGGCGACCAGGTCGTGGCGTCAGTCCGCGACACGGGGATCGGCATCGCGGAGGACAAGCTCGAGAAAGTGTTCGAGGAGTTCTCGCAGGCCGATGGGAGCACCACCCGGGAGTACGGCGGCACGGGTCTCGGACTCACGATCTGCAGGCGCCTGGCCGACCTGATGGGCGGCGACATCGCCGTCGAGAGCGCGGTGGGCGAGGGCTCTACCTTCTCCGTGCGGTTCCCGGCACGGCACGGCGATGCCCCGGAGCGCCCCGCAACCGATACCCAGGCCGCCCCTGCGCCGACCAGACCCGAGAAGCGCCGCGTCACCGATCGACTCGTGCTGTCCATCGACGACGACCGCAACGTCGTCGACCTGGTGCGCCAGAATCTGGCCGATGCCGGCTACCGGGTCGTGGGCGCCTACTCGGGAGCCGACGGCCTGAAGAAGGCGCGGCTCCTCGAACCGCACGTGATCCTCCTCGACGTGATCATGGGGAGCAACGACGGCTGGCAGGTCCTCCACTCCTTGAAGACCGACACCCGCACCAAGAACATCCCCGTGATCATGATGTCGATCATCGAGGAACACTCTCTGGCCTTCCGGCTGGGGGCGTCTGGCTACCTGTCCAAGCCGGTAAGTCGGGAGAGCCTGCTTCAGTCGGTCGAGAACGTGTGCGGCAAGGGCGCCCGGGTCCTGGTGGTCGACGACAACCCCGACGTCATCGAGCTCCTGAGCCAGATCCTCAGTGAGGAGGGCCACACGATGATCGCCGCCCGCAACGGCGAGGAAGGACTGGCTCGGATAGCGGACTCGAACCCCGACATCATGGTGCTCGACCTGATGATGCCCGTGCTCGACGGCTTTGGTCTGCTGGAGCGGCTGCGGGACCTGGGGGGCCACGACGACCTGCCGATCGTCATCCTCACTGCCAAGGTGCTCTCCGGGGACGAGGAGCAGGAGCTCAGGCGACGGGTGCACAACATCGTGACCAAGGGCGGCAAGGTGCGACAGAGCCTGGTCCAGCAGATCGAAGCGATTGTCGGAGCCAGCCGCGCGGGAGGCAAGGCATGAAGCGCATCCTGATCGTCGAGGACGTCGCGCTGAACCTCGACTTGCTCGAGCAGCTCCTCGAAGACGAGTACGAGCTCCTGTCGGCCGACAATGGCGAGGACGGCGTAGCGCTCGCCATCGCCGAGCGCCCGGACCTGATCCTCATGGACATGTCGCTGCCCAAGATGGACGGCTGGACGGCCACATCCGTCCTGAAGGCCCGGCCGGAGTTCGCAAACATCCCCATCATCGCGCTCACCGCCCACGCGATGCGCGGCGACGAGGAGAAAGCCCGCGCGGCCGGCTGCGACGACTACCTGACCAAGCCGGTCGACGACGACTTGTTGTACGAAACACTCGACCGCTGGCTCGGGGATTCCTGATGGCCAGGATCTTGATCGTCGACGATCAGCCGCTCAACGTGGACCTGCTGGAACAGGAACTCGAAAGCCTCGACTACGAGACGGCCGCGGCCTACGACGGCCAAGAGGCGCTCGACCAGGTCGAGGCCTTCGGTCCCGATCTCATCCTGCTCGACGTGATGATGCCGGTGCTCGACGGGTTCACGGTCTGCAAGATCCTCAAGGCGGACCCCGAGACCGCACTGATACCGATCATCATCATGACCGCGCTCGACGATGTGGACGACCGGATCCAGGGCATCGAGGCGGGCGCAGACGACTTCCTCACCAAGCCGGTGAACGAGCGGGAGCTCAAGGCGCGGATCGAGACCGCCCTGCGGATGCGTGCGGCGATGCTGAGCCGAATCTCCGACGCGGGGAAGAAGGGGGAGCACTACGAGAAGTTCGTGCCCCAGGCAGTGAGGCGCCGGGTCGAGGCCAACCCCGAGAACCCCGAGCTCGCGAAGCGCGAGGAGGATGCCACGATCCTGTTCCTCGACATCGTCGGCTACACGCGCCTGTCGGAGCGACTCTCCTCGTCGGTGCTCTCCGAGCTGGTCGAGCGCTACTTCTCCGTCTTCATCGACCACCTGCACGGGTATGGCGGCGATATCGTCGAGTCGTCGGGCGATGGCCTGATGGTGTTGTTTCAGGATCCGGACATCGTCGCCCACGCCAACAAGGCCGTCGAAGCAGCCAGGGTGATCTTCGAGGAGACCAACCGGATGAACGGCGAGGGCAGCGGCCCCCCGATCGCCCTGCACATGGGCATCAACTCTGGGCTCGCAAATGTCGGATCGACCCGGTATCAAGGCCAGAGCGGCTCACGCTGGGTGTTCACTGCGGACGGGTTCGTGGTGAACCTGGCCGCTCGGCTGGCCAGCGTGGCCGAAGCGGGCGAGCTCTGTGTGGCCCCAGAGACCGCCAAGCGCCTGGCAGAGCTGTGGGACTTCGAAGACCTCGGTCCCAAGGCGATGAAGAATGTCGGGGAGCCAACCCGTGTGTTCCGGATGCGCGGTCGCCGAACCGTCGTGAGCGACAAGGCCTCCCTGGTGGTCCTTCCGCTGGACAACCTCGACGGGACGGCCGACCACGTGCTGATCGCCGAGGGGTTGGCCGAAGACTTGACCGCCGACTTCTCGCGAATCGAAGGGCTGCTCGTGATCGCCGCCGGCTCGGCCCGCAAGTTCGCTCCCTCCGACGATCCAGCCCAGATCTGCACCGAGCTCGGGGTCGACATGGCCCTGGTCGGGAGCCTCTGCGACGCGGAGACCGGTGTGCGTCTCGAGACCCGGCTGGTGTCCTGCCACGGGAAGGTCGAGTGGCACCAGAGCCAACGGTTTGCTTGGGACGACATGTTCGACGCCCGAGATCGCATCGTCCGGGAGGTGGCCAACGCGCTGGAGCTGGAGCTCACCGAGGCCGACCGGAGCCGACTCGACCAACGCGTTCGCGTGCATTTCGGGGCCTGGAAGCAGTACAGACGGGCAGTCGAGTCCCACCTCCAGTTCACCCGGGAGTCCAACGCGCTCGCCCTGCGCCGCCTCGACATGGCCTTGAGGGACGAGCCCTCGTACGCGCGGGCACTGGCCATCAAGAGCCGCGCCACGATGCTCCACTCCATGAACGACTGGGGCCGGGACCCGAAGCTTGCGTTGCAAGAGGCACACGTGCTCGCACTCGCCAGCCTGCAGGCCGACCCGAACGAGGCG
>Ga0315336_1003686_pt1 | contig 19835 bp, 16 predicted proteins | sample ASW5metaG_FD_204512 | JGI IMG/M metagenome (GOLD analysis project Ga0315336, IMG submission 204512) | Ammonia-oxidizing marine archaeal communities from Monterey Bay, California, United States - ASW #5 | ecosystem: Environmental > Aquatic > Marine > Intertidal zone | place: USA: California... | reverse complement strand
CCAAAGCACCGACTGACGGAGAGCGCGGATCAATCCGCTTTGACCGTTGGCCACGTTCGCCTTGATACGTTCAGCGATGCATCGTCGTCGCAAAGGCTACGCCTCTCGATGAATGCAGACCACGCACATGTCGTCCCGCTGAGGGTGTCGGTCACAAAAGGCGTCGACGTCGTCGACGATGTCCTTGATCAAGCCGTCGACGTCGTTGGCCGCGTTGACAATGAGTGAGCCGAGACGATCGCGCCCGTAGATTTCCCGATCCGCATTCATCGCTTCGGTAATGCCGTCAGTATAGAGCGTGAGAAACTCACCCGGGTTGAGCCTGAGTTTCGACCCCTGGAACTTTTGTTTGGGCGAGACGCCCAACGGCATTCCCGAGCATTCCTTGGGCAGCGAGCGGATTGTTCCCTCGGTCGTTCGCACCAATGGCGGTAAGTGCCCCGCGTTCACCACGGTGAGTTCCGTGTCATTTGGATCGAGAATGACGACGACAAACGTAATAAAGCGGAACCCCAGACCGCTCGATGCGATTTCTGCGTTCAAGCCGTCAACGGCTTCGGCAATGGTCGGCTGCGTGAGCAGGTGGAAACGCGTCGACGAGTACAGGCGAGCCATGAGCAGTGCTGCAGGAATCCCCTTGCCGGCAACATCGCCCATCGCAACGGCAATGCGGTTACCCGGCAGGCTGAGATAGTCAAAGTAGTCACCACCGACGCGCAGCGCCGCCTCGTAGTAGTCGCTGAACTGAAATCCGTCCAGCTTCGGGCGTTCGTCCGGCAGAAACCCAAGTTGGACCTGGGATGCGAACTCGAGGTCGCGCTGCATCTCTCTCTGTTCGAGCAAGTCGTTATGCAGTTTGGCGTTTTCGACAGCCAAGCTGATTTGGGATGTGACGCTCACTAGCACGTCCAAATCGTCTTGAGAAAACTGTTGTCTCAAGTCCATTGAATCGAGCTGCACGACACCAAGTGCCTCACCGGACTTACCGATCAATGGCACACAAATCATCGATTTGATTTTAAGATCGGAAATGCTTTCACTCATGTCGAACCGCTTGTCGCCGACCGTGTCGGCACTGAGGATCGCGTCGCCAGCCCGCATCGCCTGGTGGATGACGGTCGTGCTGATGCGGACCGAAGTCTGTGACGCTTCATTTCGCGATCGCGTGGCCCGCACTCGCAGTTTGCCGTCGTCGCCGTCCTTGAGCACGACAAAGCCTTCGTCGGCCTGCGGGTAAATAGTGAACAGCCCGGAGAGCGTGTTCTGCAACACATCATCGAGATTCAGCACACTTCCCAGCGAACGTCCGATTTCGAGAACGGCGCGCAGTTTGGCTTCGGGCTTGACGTTGAGCCGAAGATGATTCACCGAACGCGTGTTGATGGTGCTGACGATGGACGAAGCGTCAGGCGGGTCATCGAAGAATTCATCGCCGACCGGCAAGCTGGCCGGCACGATGAAATCATGGTCGACCGCCGCCGCGCCACTGGTCGTTTCGCGTTCGTCGACATACGAGATGTCGTCGGTGGGCGGCATCTGATGATGAAACTGAAAAACGACTTCACACACTTTGATCGCGTCAGCTTCCCTCAGTTCGGTCCGGCCTTCCAACCGCTGTTCGTTGAGGCGCGTGCGGTTTCGGCTGCGCATGTCCTCTATGTAGTAGCGGCCATGACTTTCGAGAATCTGCGCATGGTGGCGGCTGACAGCTGCGTTGTCGAGCACGATTTCACAGTTCGGATGCCGTCCAATGACGACCCGTTCACCCGTCAACTCGAGTATCTGTCCCGGGACGCTGCCCTGGATCACCTTTAAGAATGCCACGTTTGCTCACTATGCCGAATGGACGGGGGGTGCGTTTCAGAGTCGCCGTCACGAGAGTCCGCACGACGCCGGTGATGATCTACCGCGTGTCGACTTTCGCCTGCGGACTGCTCGGCGAACGACATTTGCTTGCTCCCGTGAGAATGTTCCAGTTGAAAACGACGATTTCACGCGGACATCACAATTCCACATAGTTGGGTGTGAGTCCGTCACTCAACTCCGTACCGGCGGGCGGGAAGGCAGTCATCCGTGCGTCACTTCTGCCCACTGGTGTTTTGATCTTATACCGAAACTGTACGAGGCGGTCGGAAAGCCTCACCGATGCGTACCGCTGTTCGCTGATCGACTATTCGTTGAGATCAAGTCTGGCTGGGCCAAACGGGCCTTCGGCGATTGTATCGCCTGATGAAAGCGACGGTCAACAAGCGGGATCGGTCTTGCGGGATTCGCCGGCAGAATCCCGCAGCAAATCCCGACGAGCAGTAGCCCGATTCGCCAACGCAATACTGCACCGCCTTGTGCGTCAATCAACTTGCGCTTCAATCAATTCGAACGAAACGATGCAGAATTCCAATTGCGTACGAATTCAGCAATCGTCTCCGGCGAGCATCAATCGAGACGGCAAGACCTGCAAACAAAGCCATCACATCCGCTTTCTCGTTCGGTCACTTGATGAAACTGCCACCGTCGGTATAATACGTCGCGTGCGGCGGAGTCGCCCGGTCACGTAGCATTGGGCAGCGCCGTAACGATACGAGTAAAGAATTTTTTTGAGGCGGATTGAATGGCTGACGGCACGATCAAAAAGTTGACAGACAAGGGGTTTGGATTCATTTCCACTGACACTGGCGAAGACATGTTCTTCCACATGTCGAATCTGGAGGGAATCGCGTTCGAAGAACTCCACGAAGGCCAACAGGTTACCTACAACGCCGGCCAAGGGCCGAAAGGTCCTCGCGCCGAGAATGTCGCACTCGCCTAGGGTGCGTCTGACGAACCGTAGCGACTCAGATGCTCGTGCTGCAGTATCAAGCGAGCCTTAAGCCGCTAAAGAAAAGCTAGACATCGTCTTGTGCGGCGTCAACCTTGCGAAACCGGGTTGATCGTACTCTGACAGAAGAAGAAGCCGGCGCGTATTGCGTCGGCTTCTTTTCGTATAGAATCAAACAGTTCTCCATACAGACCACGCGATTGTGGGTACATTTGCGCGGATGTGTTGGTGGGAACCACGCCGGCCGCGCGATGCGTCGCTCGGATCGGTCACCGCATCGCGTCAGACGAGTTCGCGAATCGGCGACCAGCCGGTCATCGTCTGTGCGATGTCGCTCGGAACGCCCGGCACGACGCGTAGCTCGCCAACGTCGAACAGCGTGTGCAAGATTGTTGCCAGCAGGTTCTTGATGGTGACCGGATGAGAACTCGGGGCGCCGGCGTCGCGCGTCGAACGGCCGACGACCTGCCCCATTTTCAACCCGCCACCGTAAAGTAACAGTGGCGCAAGGTTGCCCCAGTGGTCGCGGCCACCCCGGCTATTGAGTTTCGGCGTGCGTCCCATTTCGCCACAACACACGAGCAAGATCCGATCGCTGAGCCCACGGGCGGTGACGTCCTCAATGAAAGCCGAAACCGCGTGGTCGAAGGGAACGCCCATGTAGCCCATGCCTTCTTCCACGCCGGCATTGTTCTGGTCGGCGTGCATGTCCCACACGAAATTCGTCGTCACCGTGACAAACCCGCAGCCGCGTTCGCACAGCCGCCTGGCAAGCAAAAGTTGTTTGCCCAGGGTTTTTGCGTTGTCGATGTATCGTTTTCGATTGTTCCACCGCGTGTCAATCTGTTCCGGCTTAACGAGCGGGCTCGTGTCGTATCGGGCGACGACTCGCGGATCTTCCTTCGAAAGATCGAAGGCTTGGGCGGCGCCACCCAGAATGACGTCGTACGCCTGCCTGCGAATCGTGTTCACACTGCCGAGCCCTTCGACTGTGTCGAACGACTTGCGAAAATCATCGAGCTGAGCGAGCAGCTTGCGGCGGTCGTTGACGCGCTGCATGGGCATCGAGAGCGTCATGTTCTGTTGCATTTCGCCACCGGCGCCTGGAACAAACGGAGCATTCGCACTGCCGAACGCGCCCGTTGCCTCGAAATCTCCGAACTCCTTAATGGCCGGCATCGTGCTCGCGTCGACCGACTGCGGATAGAGAGCCGCGTTGTTTGGTAGACCGGTTAACGGGTGGGTCGTGCCCGCAACGCGAGAATAGATCGAGCCGATGTTTGCTTGAAACGTATCGCGATGGACAATCGGCTTAATGTCGTGGCGGCTGTCACCGGTTGTAAACGAGCGGACCACTGAAAACTCATGCGCGAGTTGCGCCAGCTTCCTGAACGTGCTGCCGAACGTGACGCCGGGAATCGTGGTCGCGATTTCGCCGGTCACGCTGCGCACGCCCGCGGGAGCCGTCATCTTGGGGTCGAACGTCTCCGTCTGGGATGGACCGCCGTGCATGAACAGAAAAATCACCGATTTGTCGGTGACCGGCCTCGACGAACGAGCTGCTTCGGCTCGGGCCTTGATGAGCTCGCCCAACGACAAGCCGCCAAGTGTCAGGCCGCCGACTTTGAGGAACTCGCGGCGGCCATGTCGCCCGTATCGATCACACAAGGTGAACATGCAAGCCTTTCTCCACGGGTTCGCGGCAATTTGATCGACACAATGACCAGAGACACTGCATGATAGCAGGATATCCGAAACCGGCAGCGAAGCCAATTGGTTCTGGCGTCAATTCCAGGGTTCGCTGAGACGACGTATTCGAATGGGCGTTGGCGATTAGCGGGGCCGCTTTAGGTCCTTTTTGAGGGGAATGTCGCAGAACCTGCCTTCCAAGCTCAGTCGGGTTGCCCGCCAACTCGGTCATCGAGGACGAAGCCACTCGCGACCTTCGTGGAGCGGTCGAACCGTTTCGCCAGTTGAACGTCGGCTCGATGTTCGACGGGCCTGTGTGACACGCCACGTTGTAGCCGGTGTCGATCACCGGGACGCGCGCAGCCGAAGCTGGTCACACCATGGAACAACGACTGGCCAACAAGCTGCCGCTGGCAGCCCAACGAATGGGGATCAGCCGATGTGCCGCGTCGGCCGGGCTCGTCAGCGCACGACTGCTCGCCCGACGTCGTCACGTCCAGCGGTGCGACTGGGCTGAGTGTTGCCGGATTTAAGCCGGCTGTTCGACGAATCTGAGGCGACCTGCGGCTGCGTGACCGTGCTGGGTTGGGGATCGACGCGTTCCAGATAGATCATCAACGAGTCAATCGCGTGGTACATACCGCCCGGCTCCAACGACTTGCGGCTATGATTGATCAGATCCCGAGCGATAAGATCGACAGCACGGCGCACCCACGCTTGATTGAGTTCATCCTGTGGCAAGGCGACCATCAAGAACTCGAGAGCATGTCCGGTTGTGTTGAGCCGTCTGTCGACGTCGGTGGAGTGGCCTCGGCCTTTGAAATGGTTCGATGAGAACGAGCCGTCCCGGTTCTGCATCGCCCGTGCCAATTGCACGTATTTCTTGACGTGCATATGCGCTTCGAGCCATGTGCCACGCAGACTCTCGCCCGATTGCAAATGAGCATTGCGCGCACTGGCGATCGCGAATAAGCCGTGCAGCCCGCCGCAGGCGGCTCGAGTGACAGGCTTGCTCATTTGAATGCGCACAAGCCGTTCGATGCTCCACGGCTCGCCGTGTTGGTTGACCCATTCGCTGTCAGGGTCGAGGTAGTAGGCCAACGCCCACAACGTCCAAGTGATCTCCTCGCGGTTGTTCACTTCCATCTTCGCGTTGTTGACCATGTCGGCGACCGTGATTGTCTTTCTGCCGACCTTGATCTCGAACGTCGTCGGCAGCTTGGCCAATGTGAACAGGGCGAGAAACTGGTTTGGGTGTCCCTCAAACGCGTAAGGTTCGGTAAACGGATGCGCTTTGCCGCCGTGGCGCGTCAATTTGAACCATGGGTCACCCTGAAATGACGGCCCTGATGCAATCCACTCCAATGCAGGCACCTTTTTGCCATTTTTCTTGAGCATCAGGTCTTGCCGCAGGCCGACAACGCCGTGAGCGATTTGCCACGGCGTGTGTTTGTCGGCGGACAGGTATCGACGTTTCGAAATTGTGATCGCCTTGTGAACCCGCTCGACGAGTGGGTCGGCGGGCTTAGCGGGCACAATGGGCTTTGCCGGCATGTTGGGTTTGGCGGCTTCAACGGGCAATTCGGGCCGTGATGCGACGACGGGGATCAACGTGTCGTCGACGCGACTCAACGCGGCCGGAGCGCGGGGCACGTGCTTCTGCGAGTGCGGCGCGGACTGCTGACTGTAACGATTGCTTTGATGGGCGCGGCGAGAACCGTAGCGCGAGAAGGGGAGAGCGGCTTGCGCTGCGCTAGTTCCCGGCATAGACGGTGCCAGAGACGTTAGCGTAGTGAGAACCGCGACGGCGCCGGCAAATCTTGGGAAAACGCGAATTCGTTCAATCATGGTAGGTCAGTCATTTCAGTTGGTACGTACAGGCTTTTCCGATATGGCTTCGGTGCAGGAACATGAGATGGTAATAGGGGCAGAGAGTCGAGTATTTCAGACGGCGGCCGGTGTGATTCTCGTTCGAGCGCGTCGCGCAACGGCTGACATCGATCGATATTCGGCTGATCGGTGCTTCCGAGGCGCAAAACGAGTTTGTGGCCACACGTCCGTTGTGTTTGAATCGTCCGTACCTATGCCTGTCGTGCAGGTTTTGGCGAACTCGCCGTGCAGCAACTCTATCCGGAGCAATCCAAGGGATCGTCAAATTCGACACAGAATCACTGCACAGACGAGCGCATGCGACAACGCACGCCTTTCCGACCAAATCTCGCGATGAAACATGTACTTACGACCACTATCCGTCGCCTCCGAACGACTTGCATCTGATGGGAAAACTGCGTCTACTTATTTTTCACAGGATAAGTTGCTAAAAATGAAGATCTGATGCTTGCCGAGCACGGCTTGACCGTCAAAGTGGTGCCGCTGCTTTTCACATCACTCTGCCGCTAGGACAGGATGACTCAAGGCTGATGTCCGACGATCTGACCTTCATGATGGGTAAGTACGAGGCCCGCATACCGGTTGATCGCAGCTATTCTGAAAACCATCTTTGGCTTAAGCCGGAGAATGGCGGGTTTCGAGTGGGGTTTACCGATTACTCGGTTCGCCTGCTTCAGGACGTTTATTTCCTCGACTGGACAATCGACGCGCCCGCCGAGGTGCCTGCAAAAAAGACGATTGGAGAAATCGAGAGCTCCAAGGCCCTCTCGAACCTATACGCACCATTTGACGGGCGGATCGTTGAATTCAACGCTCAGTTGCTCGATGATCCGTCGACAATCAACACCGATAATTACGGTTCCGGCTGGCTGTTCGGATTCGAAACCGACGCCGATCTGCTCGACGCTCGGCAATACGTCGCGCATTTGGAGGGTGGCTGGGAAGAGACTCAGCGGCACCTCAAGGGACAATTGAACTGAACGTATGGCTGATCTCATTGAAAGATCATCGACATTGGTGACAAACGGACGGCGGAATCGACTCTAATGGAGTCGCGGACATGGAAGACATGTGTGGCGACAATCCGTTGCATTCGGATTGGACGATCTCGCGGAAGCGATCAAGTGTCGTTCGCCGAGCAGTCCACAGGCGAGATTTGACACGCGGTAGATCATCAACGGTTTCGTGCAGATAACGTGACCGGCAATCCGGCACACAACCCTGTACCGGGCAACAACCGTAAACATAGCTGAATCAACTTGGGATGATACGATCATGGCCGGCAAGAAACTCACGGTTGTCATTTCGCAGTCTCAGAGCAAAAACCCCACCCACCGACATATCGAGGAAGAGATTGCCGCCGCCCTGATTACGAATGCCGACGTCGACGTCTCGCTTGTTCCCCACCTGTATGACATGCATGCCGAGCACACCGGCATGCTGTTCTTGCGAACGGTGCCGGGCGACCTCGTTTTCCTGTCGTGGCTGTATCCCCGAGCGGCCCGCTGGACTTTGCATCGCCAGGGCGTCATGGGCCATGAAGGCATTACGCTGTTGAAGTCGGAAGACGAGGAAGGCGAAGAAGATGTCGTCGACGATCCGGACGGCAACGAAAGCGATGAAGAGTCGCAATCTGCCGAAACGCTCGGTGGCGGCGATGTGCCGAAAAGGAAAATTTATTGCATCGACCTTCGCAGTCACTCAGATCCGCAGGTCTATCTCGACGAAATCACGCGTATCGCGGCCGAAAAGGCCGTGCAAACTGTTGATCTTATGGGGTGGATCAAGGGTGACCCCAAGCAGGAACAGCTTCAGCGGTATCTGCAGCCGGAAAATCTCCTAGCCGCAACTCGCCCGGAGAACAGCAACGGCAACGGAAATGGAAATGGAGGCGGCAGCGGAGCCTCGTTCCAGGTTCCCGAGCCGACGAAGCGACGCTGGTATCCGGTCATCGACTACTCGCGCTGCACGAACTGCATGGAGTGCATCGACTTTTGCTTATTTGGCGTGTATGGCGTTGACGTGCAGGATCAGATTCTCGTCGAGGAACAAGACAACTGTAAACGTGGCTGTCCGGCATGCAGCCGGGTCTGTCCCGAGAACGCGATCATTTTTCCCGGCCACAAAACGCCTGCAATTTCAGGAGCCGACGGAGAAGTTGCTGGCTTGAAGATCGATCTTTCTAAGCTTTTCGGAGGTTCTAGTGCGGTTGAAACGGCGGCTCAAGAACGGGACGCCGAGCTGGTTGCCGACGGTCGTGACGCGGTCGGCATGACTGTCGGAATTCCTAAGCGGCAAGCGAACAACGCTCCCGCCCAGCGCGACCAACTCGATGACCTGATGGACGGTCTGGACAATTTCGATTCATAAGAAGTCGGTTTGCTGTCTAGACAATTCTCGCAATTTGATTAAACAGCCTTCGTTTGGTGCAAATCGTGCAAAACCATGCCCCCGTTGATCGCGATCGGCTCGATCGCTGTTACGATGTCGCGCGAACGACGCTCCTCGCGTCGCGCGACGGCGCCAGTCACTGGACGGGTACGCTCTCTCGATCGGCTTTGTCGACCGCGACTGCCGCAATGGCGCTTGAATTGGTCGCCAGCGAACGCGAATCGGGGCAGAGCGCCGCCGATTCTCCAGACAGTACGTCCGGCGATGCGCTTCGCCGGCTCGTCCAAGGGGCGCTCGCCTGGTTAGCCGAACATCAGAACGACGACGGAGGGTGGGGTGACACCGAAAAGAGCCTGAGCAATATCTCAACGACCATGCTGGCACACGCCACTTTTCGCACTGCGGGCGACGGCACGACGTACGCTGGTACCGTTTCCGCTGCGAAAAGGTATATCGACCAGGCTGGGGGCGTCGGCGCACTTCTCAAGCGTTACGGCAAAGACAAGACATTTTCGATTCCCATTCTGACTCATTGTGCCTTGGCCGGCGTGGTCGATTGGAAAGCGGTTCATCCGTTGCCGTTCGAACTGGCGTGCCTTCCACAGCGGTTTTACAAGACCGTTCGACTGCCGGTGGTCAGCTATGCATTGCCGGCGCTGATCGCCATTGGTCAGGTCCGTTTTGACCGTTTGAAGCCTCGGAATCCGTTGTTGAGGCTCATCCGTTCGGCGGCGAGAAATAGGAGTCTGCGAAAACTGGCAGCGATTCAGCCCGAAAACGGGGGATTTCTCGAAGCCACTCCGCTCACCAGCTTTGTGACGATGAGTTTAGCTGGCATGGGGTTGTCAAATCATCCCGTTGCCCAGCGAGGCGTCGAATTCCTAGTCCAATCCGTACGAGACGACGGCAGTTGGCCGATCGACACGAACCTCGCCACCTGGGTCACAACACTCAGCGTCAATGCGTTGGGCGATGATCTGCCGCAGGACGACCGGGAGCCGATCAGGAATTGGATTCTCGGGCAGCAGTACCAGAGCCTGCATCCCTACACCGGCGCCGATCCGGGCGGATGGTCCTGGACCGATCTCCCCGGTGGCGTACCCGACGCCGACGATACACCCGGAGCGATCCGCGCTCTGCTCACTCTTCGATCGAGAGATGCCGCTGCCGAGTTTCCCCTTGCAGAACGGCAACAAATGACGCAGGGCATCGAGTGGCTACTCGGCCTACAGAATCGCGACGGCGGTTGGCCCACATTTTGCCGCGGCTGGGGAGCCCTGCCGTTCGATCGAAGTGGATCCGACATCAGCGCGCATGTCGTGCGGGCAATGATCCATTGGGGGCAACATCCGGCATTCGTCGAACAGAGCGACCTCATAAGAAGAACCCGGCGTGCCGTCCAACAAGCGTTCGATTACCTGCAGAAATCTCAGCGAAACGACGGTTCCTGGCTGCCGCTGTGGTTCGGCAACCAATTTGCAACGGATGACGAAAACCCGACCTACGGCACCGCCCGCGTTCTCGCCGCGTATCACGATGCCGATCGGCTCGTCGGCGAACCGGCGCGCAAAGCAGCAAGTTGGCTCACAACAGTTCAGAACGGTGACGGCGGCTGGGGTGGTGCCGGTGGTGTCGCTTCGAGCGTCGAGGAAACCGCGTTGGCTGTCGAGGCACTCATTGCGGTCATCCCGGAAAGTGAGGCAGTTGGGCGAGGTTTGGAATGGCTGATGGACCGCGTCGACGACGAATCGTTCGCCGAACCGACCCCGATCGGTTTCTATTTTGCCAAGTTATGGTATTTTGAAAGATTGTATCCACAGATATTTATGGTTGGAGCCTTGGGCGCTGCACGACGTCATTTTGCGTCAACAGCACCGGACGGTCGGCCGCGTTCACGGCCTAAGACCATGCGACAACCTGCTTTCGGTTCGTAGCGGGTTGCAAGAACGTGTTTTGTGAGCCGAACTGCGCTGGTTGTTTAGGATTGCACTGCTTGCCCTAACGGAGTGAAAGTCCGGAAACGACTGTTTCCACGGGTCGATGTGAAGCAGATCATCGCCCCGGAGCAGACAACCGACTTGATGAGGAACGAACTGTGTCCGTTGCACCGATTGATTCACGCAATGCCGAAGGCGAGAACGGCCCACGTCGAGGTGACGCGCCCGCGCCTGTAAAACGGGCCAAACGTCGCAGCACAAGCCACCTCAAGGCCGTGCCCGAAGATCTTTCACTGCGTGAACAGATTAAGACCGAAGCCGAGCGTTTTGTTGAGAGTCTCGACAAGTCCCGGCCGTTTACAAAGGGCGAACTCGAACAATTCTCCCGGTCGCTTTTAGACGGCATGAAGTTGCCGGAAAAGTACCTCGGCTTTGCGATGGTGCTCATCGGCAATTTCTTCTGGAAACGTCAGTTCATGGCGATTCCGTATGAACGCCGGCTTCTGCTGTTGCCGCACTGTCTCAAACACGCCGAAGGCTGCCCCGCCGACTACGACGAGTTCGGACTCGACTGCGAAAAGTGCGGTGCGTGTTCGATCGCCGACTACAAGGTGCGGGCCGAGCAACTGGGATACAAGGTGTTGGTGGCCGAGGGTTCGCCCATCGTGCTCAAGATCATCGTTTCGGGACACATCGACGGCATTCTCGGCGTCGCCTGCTTAAACGTTCTGGAAAAGGCGATCGACAAGGTTCTCATTGCCGGTGTTCCGTCGTACGCCATTCCCTTGCACTCGGGTGACTGCAAAAACACGACGCTCGATGAATCGTGGGTGTGGGACGTGCTCGAGAAGTACGAACCGCTTTCCGAAGCGCCGACGAGTAGCTACGTTCCCGTCATGCGGGCCGCAAACAATCTCTTCACGGACGATTTCGAACGACTCTTGCCGCGAGTTAGGAGCAAGACGCCGGAGTCGGCCCAGTCACCGTTGGGCCGCACCGAAGACATTGCATTTGATTGGCTCGCCAATGGGGGCAAGCGTTTTCGCCCGTTCATAACGCTGGCCGCTTACAACGCACTGGAGAGCGAGCACGATCCGGCCACTCTGAACGGGACTGGAGTCGTGTTTCCCGATTCGGTACGCCGGGTCGCGATGGCGATCGAAGCGTTTCACAAAGCATCTTTAGTTCACGATGACATCGAAGACGACGATCAGTACCGTTACGGCCAGGAAACGCTCCACCATCGTTACGATTTGGGAACGGCGATCAACGTCGGCGATTACCTGATCGGGCTCGGATATCGGCTCGTAAACTCGTCCCGCTCGGAACTCGGCGCGGAGGTTGCTTCGGATGTGCTGGAGCAAATGTCGAACGCCCACATGAAGCTCTGCGACGGTCAAGGGGCGGAAATGGCCTGGCAGTCAACGAAGGACGTCCAGGTTAAGCCGCTCGACGCACTGCATATCTACGCTCTTAAGACGTCTCCCGCATTTGAAGCCGCCCTGTACGCCGGGCTGCGGATGGCGGGGGCAGTCGATGAGTATTCTGAAATCGTCTCACCGTTCTGCCGTCACGTCGGCGTCGGATTTCAGATACTCAATGACTTAAAGGACTGGAGCGGAGACGACGACAACAAGCTGGTCGCCGGGCAAGATGCCCTGGCACTTCGTCCCACGTTGCTCATGGCGCTAGCTTTGGACGCTGCCGAAGGCGATACCCGAAAAGAGTTGGAAGAACTCATCACCGGCACCGAGCCCGACGGGCTGCGGATCGGCCGCATGCGGCGCGTGTATGAGACGTTGCGCGTGTTTGAGACCGCCGAAAAACTCGTGGACAAATCGCGCGCCCGGGCAGAGGCCCTCGCCGATGACGTCAAGCCTGATGCGCTTCGGCGACTTCTCTATTTTCTGGTCGACACCGTTTTGGCATCCGAGGACCCGCCGCCAATCGATCCCGACATTCTGGTTTCATTACCGATTGCCGGCGAGACGAACGGCTAAGAGTGCAACGAACCGCGCAGCGCGTGGTTTCACGGTTGAATGTTCGCGCTCTTGTTCCGTCTCCGTCGAGAGAGGGCTAGCGTGGGCGGAGGCATGTCCCTGGATTGACCCTCATCCTAACCTTCTCCCGAAGGGAGAAGGAATCTGTCGATCTGTTCGCCGTACGCTTATTCGAACTTTGATTGGCCCGGCGGGCATCAGTTTCGATCGGTTCCGGGGTCCCAGCCCGCCACAACCGCGTCGGGGGCGAGCACGAAGATTTCGACTCGACGGTTTTGTTGTCGCGACTTTTCATTCGTGTTCGGTGAAACTGGCTGATACTTGCTGTAGCCGGCCACTCCCATCCGTGCTTCCTTGATTCCCATTCCCGTCAGTGCCAGGACCACCGAGTTGGCCCGGTTTGTCGAAAGATGCCAGTTCGTGGGGTGAGCCGACTTTGTCGTCCGTTTGATAATCCGTCGATCGTCGGTATGGCCGACCACGAGAATATTGAGCCGTTCGGCGCCAGCGCTGTTCATGATGCCGGAAAAATCAGACAGCAGCGGATGGGCGCCACCTTTGATTTTTGCACTGCCGGAGTTGAACAGCACGTCTGAGTGAAACTTGCTGACCCCGGTGTAAGGATCGAACTCGAACTCCGGATATTTCTTGGCAAGTTCTTCAAGCTTGCGAGTCGCACTTTCGGAAAGCGGATTATTGGCGTCCTGCGGCCGATTCAGCACGTTGATGTAGCGGCGATGCAATTCGGACCGTTCAGAATTGAGGTTGGACAGCCGATGGTTGGCCGTGTCGAGTTGAGACTGCAAGCTGTTCAGACCGTCCTCGTTTGCCAACGCGTTCTGGCGCGCTTGGTCTCGGTCCGCCGCCAGAGCCTGATTCTGTTGGGCGAGTTGCATGGAACGAAACTGGCTTCGCTTGAGCGCGTGGTAGGGAACCACGTTGCATGCCGTTTGACCGAACATCAGCAAGCCAAATAGACAGGTGAATGCGATACGTGCCGACGCAGGCATGGAAAGGCTCCTTCCAGAGCCCTCACAAGACGAACACCCCGCGAACGGATCAGTTCGGCGCACAGAGAACTGTCGCACCGGACGTACCGTGAACAGGGCAAGGCCTTTACGAGGACTATGCCACGAAATTAATGTGTTCGATCTTGATGGATAGGTGGAGAGACTTGAGTACCGGAAATGCGTCGGTTCGAGTTTCCCGCAAGAACCGCGCAGCCCGGTGATTGGATGCGGCGGTTTATAGCGGTTTGGGCTCAACGTGCCAAGAGGAGTTTGAAGAAAAATGTGGATGTTTCTTCCATATGCTGCCTCGCGATGCAAGTGCTGACGTGTGACGGGTTTCCCCGGCCAAGGTGTCGCGGGTGCCCTACAACGGCTTCCGTTTTCCTATCTTGGCCATATGTGCCGAATCGCTCCGCTTTCCGTATTGAATTCAGCGGCTAGCGTCCTTGCGCGGCGCTGACAACAACGGGGACCAACTCGTTTACTGGGTTTGACGTGTTTCATTCTGATCCTGGTTTTTCAAGTTTTCGACGTCCGTGCCGGACGATCTGCACACGAGCGATGGGAGTGGCGGCAATGTTGCGGATGTGTTTATTCATTTCCGCCCTGTCCAACGTCTGCATGCCAACGCTGGACGTGCTGGCACAACGCAGTTCACGGGCTGTCGCAGGGAAATCACTGGGCGTAGTCCTCGAAGACGGCGACCGGGTCGTGTTTTTAGGAAACACGCTGTTTGAACGCGCTCAGAAATACGGGCACCTCGAAACGAGGTTGATTGCTAAGCACGCGGGCAAGAACATCATCTTTCGGAACCTCGGTTGGAGCGGGGACACGGTGTGGACGGAGTCGCGCGGCATATTCGACGAGCCGAAAAAGGGCTACGAACGAATGCTGGCGCACGTCAAGCGACTCAAACCGACCGTCATCTTCGTCGGCTACGGTGGAAACAAAGCCTTCGCCGGCAAGCCGATGCTGCCGAAGTTCATTGCCCAATACAACACACTGCTCGAAGCCAAGGACCACCGCGTACGTGCGGCCGCGACGCGCGTCATCGGGCATTGGTATGACCACATCCCGGCAGTGCTCGACCTACTCGATCGCCGTGTACACGACTCACACCCTCGCATGCGTCTGGAAGCCGTCCGCGTGTTGGGTGGCTTGTCTGATCCCAGGGCGATTCTCGCGGCTCTGCCCTGATTGGGTTCTTTGTCGGAGTCGTTCTCGCGGAACTGTTTTTTCCAGCTGATGCAAAGGGACACCCCATCCCTATGTCGGCCGCGCCGGGATTGTTAAAATCGTTCTGGGACCTTTGATTCTCGTACTCGTTTCGCATTACCGGGCGTTTCGCACTCCGCGTCCAGATACCGCATGGAAAGCGGAAGAGTGATCCCCCATGAAAACTGCGTTCGCAGACCTAACATTCCTGGGCAAGCTGTATTCGGTGAGTTGCTTGTTTGCCGCGTTGGTCATCGCTCTCGCATTGGCCGGCGCCGCAGAATTCTTCTTCGCCGGCTTGAATATCGACGAGGCAATCGCGCCGATGTTTTTTGCCAGTGCCTTCGCCATTTATTGCGCCCTATTTCGCCTCGGCCTGCGTTTTTTCGAGCGACGCTTGGTGCTGAGTGAAGAGGAACGCACCAAAGACCGAATCGATGTACTGGGCACTGCTCTGATTGGGTTCGTCGTTGGTGCAATTCTGACAGAACTGGTTAGCCCCAACTATGTCAAAGGCACGCACCCCTATGTCGCCCTCGGCGGAATCATCGGCATTATCGCGGGGCCTATGCTCACCTTGATCGTTTCCAAATGTGCGACGCTGCGAAAACGACGTCAAGAGTCGGCATCGAAAGCGGAAGAGTGACCACGCATGAAACTGCGTTCGCAGACCTGACGTTCTTGGGCAAGCTGTACTCGCTGAGCTACCTATTTGCCGCGCTGGTCATCACTGTGGCATCGGCATCGCGCGGTCAATGGGACGGAGACTGACGAGGTCGTATACTTCATCAGCGGCCTGACGCCGAAGGTGCGCACGATCGCCAAACACTTGCGGAATCACTGGACAATCGAGAACCAGTTGCACTGGTCGTTGGATGTCACTTTTGCAGAGGACTCCAGCCGAACACGAATGGGGCGTGGCCAGGAAGTGGCCGGCGTATTTCGCAGACTCGCGCTCTCAATGCTCAAACGAAACACGACAGTCAAAGCAAGCCTGCGCGGGAAACGCTTGATGGCAGGCTGGAATACTGACCTGCTGGAAGACATTCTCACAGGAAAATAGGGCCACTTTCATACAATTGCCCTCGCTGCTCGTGGAGAGGCGATTTATCGGCGGGCGGACCTATCGTGCCTGAAATGTCACGCGATCGGCGGTGGCGGCGGGAAAGTCGGGCCCGACATGGTTAGCTTGGGAACGAGCGCTCAGGTCGACTACATCATCGACTCGCTGCTGGCTCCTAACAAAAAGGTCAAGGAAAACTACCACACCCTGGTCGTTCTCACCGATGAGGGGAAAACCATAGCGGGCATCAAGGTGCGGCAGTCAGAGAGCGAGTTGATCCTGCGTGATGCCGATGACCGTGAGATTGCGATACCGCTTGATACCATCGAAGAGCAGACCCCCGGCATCTCGATGATGCCCGCCGGTCTGACCGAGAAACTCACTCGAAACGAACTCGTCGATCTCGTGCGGTTTTTGTCGTCGTTGGGGAAACCGGGTCCATATGCGGTGGGGAAATCGCGCGTCGTCCGGCGTTGGCGTGCGCTTTCACCGACAAAGGACGCGATGCGAAGATTACAACGCACCCGCTATTCGTCGGTCACCGATCCGGCCGACGACACCTTCCGCTGGGATCCCATCTATAGCCACGTCGACGGGGCACTGCCCGTGGGTGAACTGCCCGAATTTCGCGTGCGGTTCCGCGTTCGTCCCGACGAGCGTGGCGTGGCTTTCGTGCGGGCTGAGCTGAATGTGACAACGGGTGGCCGCTGTCGGCTGCTATTGGGTTCCGTCGACGGGCTCACGCTCTGGGTCGACCAGAACCCTATCGACGTGAAATCGACAACCGACCTTAATTTGACGTCTGGAAGGCATCTCATCACGTTTGCCATCGACCTGGGCCGGCGAGCCGAAGACCGGCGGGTGGAACTTATCGACCTCGAAGGCTCCCCGGCGCGGGCGCAGATTGTCGGCGGAAAGTAGCCGTCGGATACAAGGCACCATCAGCGCGACAAAAAACCTCCCATGCGATAGTTCACATGGGAGGTTTCTTATACTTACGGCGGTTGGCTGCGATCAACCGGCTCTAAAATTCATCTCACACGCTTCCGGCAGGTGCCGCTCATCCTCTAGACGAACTATGGGAGCGCCACGGCCGGGTTTCGAGACGGATCATGGTTGCCGCGCGTCCGGACCGACGATTCACGCTACTTGTCTTTGTCACCTTTATCGGCAACATCCTTCTTCTCGCCATCTGCACCGGCATCAGCCTTCTTATCTCCGCCGCCAGCAGCACCGGCCTTCTTGTCACCGCCGGCCTTTTTATCGGCCGCGTCGCCACCACAACCGACCGTGAACATTCCGACCGACAGAATTACCAATAACGTCATCAACTTCTTCATCGTGGAGTCCCTCTCACTCAGGTGTCATTTAAGTCTTCAGATGTCCCGCAATCTCGGGGACAGCCTCATCGTTGAGGCGGCATTGTCCCTGTAAGATGCGCACAGAGACACCTATATTCCCGTCAGTAGACAATTATTCAAGTGCCAGCCGCACGAATTCGGCGACAAATTGCGAATTTCCGTTTCGTTACCACAATGCATGGCCGTTTTCACAGGCATTTGCCTGTTGAATATCGTCCCGTTGTGGAGCGACGTCCGCCGAAAGACAAGATGGCGAAGCAATCACCCTTGAGAGACGGGGCGATTGGGGCAACCTGCTTCATGTCCATGCTCTCGCAACATCGTCCCGGAAGCAGCGGAGCTAGAAAAGAAAAACACCGAACCTGGTCGTGTTGGTCTTCAGGTGGATTCCGCGCGGATCGATGCGAACGGTGGCCCCAAGACTTATTTCAAAAGCCGGCCGACCCTGGCGCTACTCATTGAAGGTGGTTTGCTTCGACGAGAACTCCGTCTTCCAGGCTCGACTCGGGGGCGAGGATGACATCGTCTCCCTCGCTGAGGCCTTCGAGCGCCTCGACATCGAAATCGTTCTCCAAGCCGATCTTCACCGTTCGTAGTTCGGCCATGCCGTTACGGACGACGAACACCTGCCGGTTGCCGGTGGCATCACGCAACAGCGCCGAACGCGGCAATTTTAGCGCATTTGTCTTCTGATCGGTGTAGATTTTGACTCGCGAACGAAAGTCCACACCGAGCGTGCGTCCCTTCTTTCGGAGGCCATCAAGCACTCCGGGGGCAAACTCGATAATGACGAGCACACGCTGTTGTTCGACGCCCAATGAAGAAATCTTCCGAAACCCCTTGGGATAGACTTGGATCACCGTGCCCGCGACGACTAGCGGCCCCACGCCGGGGCCTTCGATATCGACGTCGTCCCCGACGTTGATGGACACGGCGTCTTGCGTGAGGACCTCGGCTTCGATTTGAATGTCGTTCAAACTGCCAATCTCCATGAGGATTTCGCCCGCGGGCAGCACTCGTTCGTTCGAAACGCGCCGACTCAGCACGACGCCGTCAATTGGCGAGACAAGCGAGGCCCTGTCCCGGTCGCGTTGTTTTCGCTTGCGCGTCAGGTCGGCTTCGCCCCGCGCGATGTCTGTCGCAGAGTAAATCGCGTCGATCGCCTTGACCAGCAACGAGTCGCGCTCGACTTCAATTCGGCTCTCGACGAATAGCAACTGGGCCTCGCTGATGATCGACGCCGTGATCGCGTTGTTCTCCTCGAGTGTCTTACGGCGATCCAATTCAACGTCGGAGTATTCTAGCTTGGCTTGACTCGCCTTCACCTTGGCCTTGGCTGAAAGTAGAACGCTTTCTAATGAATTGAGGAGATGATCGAATTCGTCGATCCGCGACTGAGCTTCGGCCAGTTCGGTGTCGAGATTGTCGGCTTCCAACTCGGCGACGATCGTTCCCTTTGCGACTTCGTCACCCTCCCGAAACGTGATGGGTTGGATGCGGCCGGCAAGCGGCATTGTGATTCGAGTGACGTGGGGCAAGCGAGTTTTCGCTCGCTCGTGAATGTAGACGCGAACATCGCCCGACGTGACTGTGGCGACGTCGACGGCGATGCTCGAGGTCGAGGCGAAATAGAACCACGCACCGCCGATCAACACCACGAAAAATACGATCCATATCCAACGTGACATCCCCTCATCCTTTCCGACGGGCAACTGTTGCCGCGTTTCAGATTTCTGATTGCCCGGCATTGCTCTGGCATCGTGAACTGCCGAAGTCCGACTCTCACTCTTTCACGTTGAGGGCGTCGAGCCAATCGAGATTCATAATTGTGCGGCGCACGGGAATATGTGCCAACAACGTAAACACCAAGGCCAAAACGATCGTTAACGCCCAACTGAGCGGCGAGATCACAAATGGCAAGCGGAACAGGTCTGTATCGATCAGTTTTCCGTATTCGATACACATCCAATAACCCAGCGGAAGACCAAGTACCGCGCCAATCAGGTTCAACAACAAACTCTCTCGCAAAAAGATCGCGCCGACCTCGGCCGGCGTGTAGCCAAGCACGCGAAAAGTTGCAATTTCCTGTCGCCGCTCCGAAAGTGAGATCAACGATGAATTCATGACGCTGCCGAAGAAAATCAACCCGGCGAAACCCGTCATCACCGCCACGGAGACGAGCAATTTGTCGACTAGGATTTCGTCGAGTTGGTGCTTGTTGTCGCGGATGGCGCTAACGCTCTGTACGGCCGGAATTCGTTTGAGCCGCCGATAAAAACTGAGCGTTGCCGCCGGTTGGGGGTCCACTTTCACCTGCAAGGACGAGACGGACCGCGATTCGCCGACCAGCCGGTTCAGATAATCGAAACTCGCGTAGACGGACATGCCAATGAAGCTGTCGGCCACAGCCGTCACCGTGACGGGAACGGGATCACGCCGTCCTCGGATCGGCTCGACGTTGATT
>Ga0315336_1003685_pt1 | contig 19838 bp, 23 predicted proteins | sample ASW5metaG_FD_204512 | JGI IMG/M metagenome (GOLD analysis project Ga0315336, IMG submission 204512) | Ammonia-oxidizing marine archaeal communities from Monterey Bay, California, United States - ASW #5 | ecosystem: Environmental > Aquatic > Marine > Intertidal zone | place: USA: California... | reverse complement strand
ATCTTCTGAAAAATCTGCTGAAAAATCTTCTGGGGGCGGGAGAAGAAAAAGAAGAAAATCTAAGAAGAAACGTAAATCTAAAAAGAAACGTAAATCTAAAAAGAGGAACACTCGTCGCAGAAGATCTTAGAGACTATTACTAATTGGTCTATTCAGTAAGAAATCATACTGATTCGCATCTGCCCTCTGATTATTGAAGAGGCCTGGTGGATTAATAGGTTCATTAAATTGTTTTTCCATAGAATTGTCATTTACATAACAATTACTATCTTTATTGTCTGAAAGATTAGGAATACCATATGAATTCCATTCTACTTTATATTTATCACAGAACATAGGAGATTTAATATTAATCTGATTTTCAGGTAAATACATCTCAACATATCCCGATAAATCTTTTTTCTCTAATTCTTTCACTGTTTCGGGTGAGATAGATGAAGGGAAATATAAATTTCGTAGGCTATTCATTGAAACCACGCTTGTTAAATCAATATTGGAGTATTCCAGAGTAGTTTCGGGTACAGAGATAACCTCAAATGAATTGCGATAGAAGGAATCAAATAATTGATCAACGTTTTCCTTGAACATATTACCATCAAATAAGATTCCGGTATCATTGAATTTTACATCATATTTATTAAGAATAGTTGGATTAGATCCAGTCTGAAGATTGATATAATTGATATAGATTTCGTTATCAATGATGACAATATCGGAGATTAGCCGAATCGTATAATAATTTTTGACATCATAGATAAAAAAATCAATAAAATATCTTTGATTCTTATTGCGACTTACCAATCCATATACATTTTCAATCTGTTTAATATAATAATCATTTTGAGAAATTTTGTTGATCTTATTGATTAAATCCTTTATGATCGCCGATAATCTATCTTCAACCGATTTATCAATCGTATTTTTATTGTAGATATACGGGGATAATTTACCATCTAATTTGATTTTAGATCCAGAAGAAACACTATTTAATATTTTCAGTAATCTATGTTCTGGCTTTACGAATCCAATATTGGTTGAATTATTATCGTTTTGAAGATTATTAAGTAGTGGTGTATCTGCATAAGTATTATTCATTTGTGTAGAGTAAAAAATTATTAATATAATCCCTAGAAAGACAACTAACTTAGTATTCATAATATAGTGAATAGATATAAATTATTTCTTCATTAATATCTTATCCCGATGTTCGTCTATAAATTCAGTAATAAATTCATATGCGGTTTGGATATTTTCTTTGCTTCTTCCTCCAGTAATGATGATTTTCCCACTCTTAAATACGGCGATTGTAATTTTTTTACATGTATTATCTTTTCCTTTGCCGTCACAAGGCTTTTCACAATCACAGATACCAAAATTCTTTACTAACGGATTATAATAATATTTTAAATTTACTCCAGGATAAGTACACGGTTCAAATGAAGACATATATCCATTCTGAATGATTAATCGGTGTAACGATTCACGATTAATTTCACTATGAATATCAAAATCACTATTAATTAAAACTGTTTCCAACGATCCAATAGCTTGAATTTCTTCTGTTTCAAATATTTCAGATTTAAATTCAGATGATAATTCATTGAATTCTTTAATTAATGTTTCAAGCGTGGTTTCACCGATTTGATACGAATTGATACCAGTCATTTGAATTGTCCCATTATTAAATATCTTCACATTTACTCTTTTGTTCGCCTTAAGGCTGTTAAAGAGATGAATCGTAACCTGATTGTAAAAATATTTACGATTTTCACGCTTCTTTTTACTGAATTTCTTGTTATTTACACCCTTATTAACATGAGAACCATGTTCAATATATAAGAAATTATCATTTATCTCTAATGTTTTTGATAGATTAGCTAAATCTATCTTTGTATTTAATTTACCTATCTGAACCATCGCGGAGATATGTAAATTTTCTGAAAAATGTGACATTTACTGATCAATATAATTAACTAATAATTCTTTTAAATAAATCAAATTTATTTTTTAGCGGTTTCTTCAACAAATTTGGCGTATTTTAATAATTTTGGTTCCGTTATTTTGTTTGACAAATAATTAATAAGTCTAGGTAGTAAGATACGTGGATTCAAACAACGATAATGAACATACAAGATACACCACGTGATACAAAAACCAGTATTTTCATCGGGATCAACATTTGTCTGAAAGCTAGTTAATCTTTTATGATCAACCATATTTATAAATGTATGATCTGGTAATAATTTTAGAAATGTTTTTTTTAAAATTTGGACTTTCTTTAAATATAAACCTTTGAAATTACCGATCCCACTATTTTTATTTTTACGATACCCATGAGGTTCAAAAAATTCAATTGTTTTATTATGATTATTTATAAGTGCTATATTCGCATGATTTCCTTCATTCGTCGTAATATTAATAACAACCAAGGTAAATTGTTTTTTACCCAATTTAATATCTTTCTGATAAATCGGAGTTATCTTATCATTGATACAAATTAAATCAATATAGACAAAATAAGGGGATAAATTTTTCAAATTAATCTTATTGAAAAAATTATCCATATTTGCATATTTTTGATAATGAAACTCTATATTACCCTTAGTAGCTCGTGTTCCCAAGCTTTTTTTCTTTGAGAAAGGAACATCTATAATTTTCCGAATAGATTTATTACCATGAGCTAACTTATTCTCAAAGTCTACTTTTGTAGTTTTTTTCGTTTTTTTCGTTCTTTTACCCATATATATTATGAGATAATATTAATTTAAATCAGAAGTATTCCCAATATCTTCAATAGTATTATCATCCCGATCAATCTGTTTCGCGAGTCTTTCTTGTCCGGCTCTGGTCGCTCTTGCCATCATTTCACTTTCCATATCATCAGAATCATCATCAGAATCATCGTCTTCATATTCTAGACCTCTTTCAACACGGTCTCTATTCGCATCATCATCGGGACACAGCATAAATGTTAAATCTTCCATTGCATCCTTCAATCTATCGCGATTCATATTGAACATATAACCAGCCTTGATCATAGTTAGGATAAGACTTTTCATATCTTCATAGTCACCAATAATAGCACTGGAATCAACGATAAAGGTGCGAATTGAGTTATGTAATTCATTAACAGTAACCATTTTTAAATCTTTCATTTTATAAAGTTATTTTATAAAAGTTTAATTAATCAAACGTATTTTCTATATCTAATATAACTATGCTAACTGAAATATCAAACGATTTAATTAAGCATTTCCTAGGAAAATCTGATATTAATTCGTTTCTGAAAAATAAATTAGTTCATCAATTATATCAAAATCTAAATTCTCCTTATCAAAATACTAAAATCAGATTTTCACAAAAGACAGGTCTTTTTCCTACTTCCAAATTTATAGCGAATTCATTGAATCAAAAGTTAATTCAGAGAACAAATATTATGTGTTTACAATGGACAACGAAGGGTAAGCATTCGGTTAAAAATACACTGAACATCTATTTAGATGATGAAGAAAATAATCAGCCTAATACTAAATTATTAGTTGATGCGATTTCATTTATTACTTCTTTCTCAGATAAACCAAGAAAGATAACAATTCATCTCTGTCTCTTACCCGATAAGAAAAGAATAAGAAAAAATCAAAAGAAGTTAACACAACTGAATGTAAACTCAGGATCAAATCATTTCTCTGATACTGAATCTGAAATATGTATCTTTAGAAGAGAAGAAGCGATTAAAGTAATCTTTCATGAGATTATTCACGGCCTAAGATTTTCCAGGTTAGGTTCTCACGAAGAAATTACCAAGAGATTATGTCAGAAATATAATCTAGGATCAAAAGATATCTTAGTTGATGAATCTTATACTGAAATGTGGGCGAAAATCATGAATTGTTATTTTATTTCTTCCTTAACTAGCTCTCAAACGAAATTTCAACATTTCAGTACATTACTCGCCTTAGAACAAGAATTCAGTATTTATCAAGGGAATAAAGTGAAACAATTTGTCCGTTTGTCAAAACAAAAAGACTTAGATAAAGATACAAATGTAACGGCATATTACTTAGTCGTTGGCGAAATCTTTTGTCAATTCCCAAATTTTTTAACGACTTGTCAATTAGATCCCTATATAAAAGATACCAACAAATGTTTAGAATATCTCTATCACTTAGATAAACTTGATTCAAGAAAGATATCTCATAACGATCCTTATTACAATACGATGAGAATGAGTGTTGCTGAGTTAGAGGTCTAACGTCTGGATCTGCGTCTTCTAGTTTTCTTCTTCTTAGATTTTCTCTTCTTATATTTTCTTTTATAAGACCCCCCTTTCTTCCCTGCTAATCTATTCCACGGTGCTTGCGATCCGGCCAAAAAAAGTACTTTTTCAGATTCCTCCGGTCGCCAATCACCTTTAGGGTGATCGGCCCAAGGATAGGTAAGAGCCATTCGTGTAAAAAAATCCATTATCTCGGGTTCTTTAAAATCAATCACTCCTTCGTGGAATCCACCATCTGTGAGTTTTTTTTTTATAGCAGACCACACGGGTGGTTTTTTGCCACTTTCAGCCCATTCGTAGAATATATCTCTCAGTATTGGAAGGAGTTCATCGGCCTCCTTACTTTTACCAGTTACATTCGGAGCTTCTGATTCGGGTTCATTTACATTAGATCCATTCGGATCACTTGCTATTGAATCTATGAACCTTATCAGGTTAAAATAATTTATCAGATCTGATTCATTTCCACTAGATACATTCGGATCACCTGATTCGGGGGTTTCACAATGTTTACAATATAGACCACACGTCCCTTTACACCTTAATCGCCCTGTTTGTTCTGAACATTTCTTGCAAACTGGTTCCATTACCTTTCCCATCTCGTGATATTTATCTGAAACAAACGATTCAGTTTCTGCTAAAGCTGGTGTGGTTCCCGTCTCTAGTGGGCCCCCAGTCGTACTCATATTATATATACCATAGATTTTTTTTTATTTAAAATCTGTTATGAAAAACAAAATTAAGTTATGAGTAAGTTAAGAATAAATTAAGAATGTAAATTATGATGATAATCTAAGTCTAGTTAGCTAATGGGAACGATCTGTTTAGGCGTTGGTCGGGTAGACACCGTCCTTGTTGGGGAAGTGAACCTTCATGTATTTCTGAAGGTTGAAGAAGGTAAGATCATCATCCTTGTTCATCTTGAGGAGCTTGCGTAGAGAAGCGTCGGGCTTGATGTGACGCTTGTCAGCCGGGTCCTGAAGATCCTTGGACTTGCAGTACTCATGAATTTTCCTGGTGACATCCGTCCGAGAGATAAGTTCATCTTTCTTGAGACCGAGGAACTTACCCATCTCGGGGGAGATCGGACCCTCCTTCGCGAAGCCGGACTTCGGAGCATTCGGATCGCGGGCCTTTCGGGGACGCTTTCCGTTCGCTCGCTTGAGCAGAGCCTTGTGATCACGGTGAACCTGCTTCTCGAGCTTCTGTACCCTGGACTTCAGATTACGGATAAGGGTTAGGGCGCTGTCGAGCTCAGTGACAACAGTGGAAAACTCCTCAAGGTAAGGAGTATCAGAGACAACCGGTGACTCGGTAGTTACCGGAGCATCAGTTACCGGAACTGGAGCCGGAGCATCAGTTACCGGAACTGGAGCCGGAGCAGGACTCGGCTTGACTGCAGTCTTGGTAGCTTTGGTCTTCGGGGGGGCTTTGGTCTTCGGAGGAGCCTTGGTCTTCGGATTAGTAGTCTTCTTGGTAGCAGGAGGCATTATTATTTATATTCTTAAAATTTATTTTTTTTATCTCAATCAACCGCACGTAGTAGTATAATCTATAGACAAATCATTTTTTTAAATAGTTTAAATTTGACACCGTTGATTATATGATTATGCAAACAATAATGGACGAAATTTGGAAAACAATAACATATGCGCCAAATTATGAAGTATCTAATCTTGGTAATATCAAAAATAAGAAGAAAAATAAATGTATCACCATCAATTATGAAAGACTTAAAAAAGACAATAAAAGAGCAAGACCAGGATTATCATATAATGGAACGATAAAGGGCTATTATTTACATCGTATTGTTGCTGAACACTTTATAGATAATCCCGTTAACCTACCTGAGGTGAATCATATTGATGGCGACTTTTACAATAATAAACTTGATAATTTAGAATGGATCTCAAAGTTAGATAATATGAGACATGCTTCAGAGAATAAATTAATGAAGAGATATACTAGGACTGTTATCATTACACATAAAGTAACTGGAGAAGAAAAATCATTCGATTCGGTTACAGAGTGTGCTAAATACTTAGAATGTAGTATATCGTCTATCAGCCAAGCTTGTAATAGTAAAAGAATTGATAAGATTTGGGAAATAAAATATGAAAAGGAAAAAAAGAAAATTGAAGCAAATGAAGATATTATTTGGAAAGAATATCCCGAATGTCCTAAATATTTAGTTTCCAATACAGGCGAAGTAAAACATAAAAATAAAGATACATTATTAATGGGATCAAAAGTTAATGGATATCGCTTCGTTAATTTCCATCCTGGAGCCGGGAAAGGTCATACACCTAAAATGAACCGATTAATTCATCGTATGGTAGCCCAAACTTTCTTAGAAAACCCCGATAAAAAACCTGTTGTAAATCATAAAGATACAAATATTCTAAACAATCATGTGGATAATTTAGAATGGGTTACTTATAAAGAAAATATGAATACAGAAGAAACTATTAAGAATCTTAAAAGGGGTAAGAATAGTAAAATTATTCATCAAATATTAATTGAAACCAGTGAAATTATCAATACGTTTTATGGAGCATCTGAAGGGCAAAATCAAACAGAAATAGATTGTAGAAATATATTAAAAATATGTAATTATTATTCAGGGAACACAAATTATGGAGGATATAAACAAGCATTTAAAACTTATCAGAAAAAATATATCTTTATCTTTGATGAGGATAAACATAAGATTGAAGAATTTATAATTATAGCTAAAAGTGAAAGAACTATGGCACGGCGTTCAGTCTGCTCTACCGCTACAAAAGTATATCAACTTAATAAAGATACAGGGGAAATAATTAATACTTTTATTTCTGGTGGCGAGGCTTCACGCACATTGAATATTGGAGTGAGCGGTATAAACCAATGCTGTCAATATTATAAATATAATGATGATAATCGTCCTAAATGTTATAAATATTGTAAACAATATAAAGGATATATTTTTAAACAATCAGTTTAAGCTCATCATAAATGATAACCAATCGGCGTGAGCTAGATAGCACGGCTGAGAAACCATTCCAAAAGCAATTAGGAAATACATGAATCCTAATTTACGATCTGAATCGGTTTCCGCCTGAGTAAATTTCATTACTTCACGCAAGATTAGCTCTTGTAAATCCTCTTTTGTATTATAATTCATAACTTCAATCATTGGAGTCTTGAAAATATCAGCTAGCGGTGGACATATATTTCGTTTCATTTGTTCACTTAATTGACTCCTAAAATTCCATACATCTTCCAATTGTTTGTATAATTCTTTTAATCTCCTCAAGCTTAATGAAGTAAACCATTCAATATGACAACTATAACCCGATTGCTCAATAAATGAAAATAAATCTACGGTTTTTTGTTTTATCGTTTCTTTACGATCTCTTACAATTGAATCGGTTAAATCCTCGTATGTCGGATCAAGCTTCATGGTTTGAATCTTATTCTTAACATCATCAACTATATTCTGAGGTACCGGCTCAGTTGTATACGGATTTCCAAATCCCATATGAAGTAATTTATCCAATGATCTGATATCAAATCCCCATCGGATGCCACTATTATCCACATAGGAATAAAAAAAAAGTTTCGGAACATCTTTTAATTCATCATATGTATAAAAATCTTCATCATTATTACATTTCATTTCTTTATTTGTCTTACGAATAATTCTCCCTCTGAAAAGTGATTGAATTAGAATAATTTCTTTAGTATGATCAAATTCATGATATCCATTAATCGTTGTAATATGTTTCTTAATTTCTTGGAATAAATCTTCTTTACTTGAAAGTAATGATTTTCTTCTCATTTTATTTTTACGATATTTTACTAAATCATTCTTAAGATAATCTTTACTTAGCCCAGTGAATCTATCTCTTAATATTTCACCATTAACTATTAAAAATTCCCTGCGATGTTTATAACAATAATCCCCATAGTTACATTTAAATTTACAGCCCTGAATTGAATTATCTGAATTATCTGAATTATTAACAAATTTGCATCTTTCGTTCATTATTATATTCTTATTGAAAATTTTTTAAATAGGAATCAATTAATTGTTCGCCAATTGAAATTATTACTTAAAAATTTGATTTGATATAATTATTAGATTACATATCAACGCAACAAACAAACAAATAAACAGACAACAGACAGACAGACAACAGACAGACAACAGACAACAACAGACAACAGACAACAACAGACAACAGACAACAACAGACAACAACAGACAACAACAGACAACAACAGACAATGGCTGATTTCACACCGATTCTCGCTAAGGACTTTGATGCTTCAAAGGTGAGCTTCACTTATGCCAAGGTAATGGGATCAGGAGCTAAGCTCTTCTTCCTTGATTATGACGGCGGTCCTCTCTTAATTCAGTCCCCAGAGATGTCTCTGACATTTGATCCCCAGATTTTTGAGGATGGACCCAATGCCAAGTATAATGTCAAGTCTTCGCTCAATCTATCCAACGAGCAATGTAAAGAATTCTATGAAAAGATGGTTACATTTGACACTCGCCTCAAGGAGCTCGGAAAGGAAAATGCGGTAGAATGGTTCAAGAAGAAGAATGTATCGGATGATGTGATTGAATCCATGTTTACAGCGACGGCAAAGGATCATATTGATCAGGAAACGGGTGAACCCAGTGGCCGCTATCCCCCTACATTCGGTTTCAAGGTAAAGAAGCGTGATGACAAGGTCATGTGTCGTTGCTTTGATGAAAACAGGCGGGAAATTGATCTTAATAATAAAGAGAGCGATAATTATATGCCAGTTGATAATGTTCTAAAGAAGAATACTTCTGTAAAGGGTCTCTTCAAGTGTGATTTTGTATGGCATTCACCGGGTAAGTTTGGTTGCACCTGGTCTGCGGTACAACTCAAGGTAAAGATCCCAAAGGGATTTGATGAATTTGCTTTCATTGAGGATGAAGATGATAAGGAAGCCGAGTGTCTTACTGAGGCCAAGTTTGTGGAGACAGAATCCGAGGAAGAAGCTTCCGTAGAGGAAGCCTAGATTGTGATAGTAAATAACTTATTGTATGAATAAATCACTGTGTAAATAATCAAAATTATGAATTAAATTAAATTTTTTATCTCTAGAGATAATCTCATTTTTCACCACCTCTTAATCTTAGAACAAGATGAAGAGTTGATTCTTTCTGAATATTATAATCAGCAAGAGTTCTACCATCCTCTAACTGCTTACCAGCGAAGATTAATCTCTGCTGATCGGGAGGAATACCCTCCTTGTCCTGAATCTTAGCCTTAACATTCTCAATTGAATCCGAACCCTCAACCTCTAAGGTAATGGTTTTACCAGTTAAAGTCTTTACGAAAATCTGCATCTTACTATACTGATTTAAATAATTTAATTTTAAATGATTTATAATCTCGCTAGAGTCTCAAAAGCGATAGGACCATACACACGATTATTTAATTTCTTTCTCTCTTTTAACATTAGTTTATAACTTATAAACCGAAATGTATCTTTTTTATCTTTGTTCCGTTGCCTACAACGAAAAGAATCACGAACTCCATTCAAGATCACAATATTGTTATCCGGGGTCTTAACATACATCTGAATCATTTTACTATAGAAATAATGAGTAACATTTTTTTAAATGATATCTAACTAATCAAAGCTAATCTCAATCTTATAATGATTCATTTTTAAACCTCTAGTAGCCGATAGCGATAATTCTTGTCTTTTCTTTCTAGATCCTTTTTTTTTATCTGAATTTTCTTTCATCAATTTTAAAGAAGTATTCATATCATGCTCAATCTCTTCTTTATATAATTCAATATAATCAGTCACTAAATTTGAGATAGCCCATTTGAAGAAATTTAATTGGCCGATCGTGGTTTCTACTGAATGATCATCATCTATCTGAAATAATAAACGATCTCTTCTACAGAATGGATCAAATCTTCTCTTCGAATAAGCTTTCAATTGCGATTTATAAGAATGAAATACATTCATATTATTTCTGTATTTGTTTTCAACATCATCAAATGAAGGATCTCCTTCTATATCTTCATAAATAATGTAATAAGAATTATTCTTCTTAGAATAATTTGTAATAAACCAATCAATTGATCGCAACGAAATTTTTGAATCATTTAAGATACCAATTAATTTATCGCGATTATATGGTTTCCTGTAATAGTTGTGTAAAGACTCTAATAATAAAGTATCGTTTATCATATTCTAAAGATAGTTAGTTAAATCATTTAATTTCTTTAAATGATTTAAACGCATGCATTTTTATCTATGATTAGTTATATGAAAAATAAAACGATTAAGAAATACAAAACTGATTATGTTGTTGCGATTCCATCTTACAAACGATATAATGAAATCACCAAAAAAACTCTACCAACTCTTAAGAAAGGGAAAGTACCCGCAGATAAAATTTATGTTTTTGTAGCGTCAAAGACAGAGGAAAAATTATACAGAGAAAAGATGGATACAAAAACCTACTACAAAATAGTAGTCGGTAAAAAAGGTTTAGTCCCTCAAAGAAGATATATCAGCCAATTTTTTAGCGAAGGAACTCATATCGTATCCTTAGATGATGATGTCCAAAATATGATTCGGTTAACCAAAGATGATAAACTGAAACATATAACAAACCTAGATACTTTTTTTAAGAAAGCATTTCGTACTCTGAAAAAGAAAGATCTATATTTATGGGGTGTTTATCCCGTTAAAAATAATCTCTTCATGAAAAGAAAGATAACAACCGATCTAAGATTTGTTATCGGAGTTGTTCACGGATATATTAACAGGCATTCAAAAGATTTATATCCTAGCCTCAAATCTGTAGGCAAAGAAGATATCGAACAATCAATCCTATTTTATCTCAAAGATGGTGGTGTTCTTCGTTTTAATGATATCACATTTAGTACTGTATTCAACGCCCCAGGAGGTCTTGGTACCGATAGATATCAAATGAATAAAAACGCACAAGAGTATTTAGTGAAAACTTATCCTGGGATAGCCAAACCTAAATTTAGAAAAGATGGAACTCCCGAAATTACACTGAATAGAAATCCGGATATTTAACATTTCTTGAATCCGGATTGAATACATTCTTTGATCCTCTTATTTAATCGCTTCGTCGCTTCCTTCATCGTTTTAGGACGAGGCTTTAATTCTGAACCATTCAAATAAATCTTATTGTTCTTTTGTTCATAAACCTTCTTGATTTTCTTACCATTTTTTTTAATTTCATATGATTCTTTCCTCTCTGAAACCGTCTTACCATTTACCATTCTACTACTACTACTTTTAGATACCATATATCCAGCACCACCTAGTCCGGTCGCCGCTATGGCCGGTCCAGCCCAGCATGGGAGACACAACGGTAAGAAACCTCCTTTCTGAGACTTCTTCTTAGTATATTTTTTCATATTCTTTTTGTTTTCTCTGATCCAAACCTTCATGGACTTATTCTTAGGTTTCGTTCCCTCTAATCGCTTGTATTGATCGCGTGACATACCTTTAGGGACATCATCAAACCAAAATGGATACCCTCCCTCCTGAGACTTTCTTTTCTTCTTTGTCTTCTTTGTCTTTTTCTTCTTATCATCGCAAGTAATCTGATAGCAATGAATTTCTTCCTCACACTTACACGGTTTACAACGACATTCTTTACATCTCTTATGACTACGCTTTGTCTTCTTTTTCTTCTTCTTATGGGACGCCATTTTCACTAAATTAAATATATCAAACATTAAGTGATAAATACCATTTTTTCCGAATTTTTTATTTTTAAAATAATCAGGCCAATCTTTATATTTCCTGTATTCCGGTAAATTCAGCATTTCTATAGTAATTCCCTCTTCGTCAAGAAAAGCCATAATCCCCCCTATTGAAGCAAATTCACCTTCCCCGTGTATTAAATCTCCCATAAAGTCTGGATCATCTAATCGATTATTTAGTCGTAAATCATTTGGGTCCAGGCCTAAATTCTTTAGAAACTGTATATAATCATTATCGTATAATAATTCACTTAAACTACCCGGTATTTTTGAAAACACCTCTGTTTGACCCACAACAGTCCTCTTTCTACTCATTCACTATAATATTCTAAATAAAATAATATGCGTAGTATTATATGGAACAATGGATAATATATGCTGGAATCGCAGCACTCCTGATTGCTGGCCGTGATATGTTCACTAAAACATTCTCTAAAAAATATTCTTATATTGAACATCTTTTATATTACTATGTCCTGTGTGGAATCTTTATTATCTCGCTTGCCATCTATAAGACTAAAATGAAAGGTGAAAAGATTAAGATCATAGATGGTGAAGATTTATGGAAATATGCTCTTGTAGCAGCTATCAGTGCTATCATTATTGCCCCTTGTCAGGTATTAGCCATAAGTAATTGTGATAATCCTGGTAAATCGGCTTCTATTATAAATCTAAATGCCATTGTTTCATTCTTTATTGCGGCATATTTTATTAGCGGAGCAAAACTTGAACTGAAAACATTCGTCGGAATAGCCTTTACGGGTCTAGGTATTTATCTAATCATTTAATTTATCTAATCATTTAATTTATTGATATAATATATACCCTGTAAATAAGCATCCGATAAATCATCCTTTTTCTTTGAATCATCATATAACTTATGAAAAACACTATCAATATGTGAATTCTCTCTAATCATGTAATCACAATACTTGACCGCCAAAAACTTATTACGCTTATATGTTTCCTTGATATCACATTCAATCTTAGGACCTGTATATACCTTGAGTTTATTACGAGCATTAATCATCTGTATGTCTTTGGCCAAACCATTCATTAAAAAATAAGAATAAATAATCATTTGAACGCTTTTCATTGTAGGATTTTTCAAAGCGGGTTGATTCTCAATACAAACTACATCCATATTCAAAAAGTTTTTATTCTCATCTAATTTTTTGACGATCTGATTACCCAATGACAACATCCGATTCTCTAACTTAGGAACATTTCTCATTTTCTTATCTTTATACAACTTGATTTTACAATGACTAGTACATAACTTAAAATCACTATCCTTAGTCATCTTTGTCGCAGTTTTATCACAACACTTCCCTTTATTAACATGTTCACACGTAGGATCAACAGATATATTAATGATATTCCAATCATCAATGGTTAAATTATCGGTATCTAATAAACAATACGCGAGATTCTTGATACCAACATCAAATGATAATATCTTCATATTATCATTTTTCATAAAAAGACTTTAAATAAATAGGAATTAATTATCTTCTTCTAGTTCTTCTGGTGGAAGTTCTTCTCTTCTTAGTTCTTCTCTTCTTAGTTCTTCTCTTCTTAGTTCTTCTCTTCTTAGCCCTTCTTTTCTTAGTTTTTCTTCTCTTACCACCACCCCCCCTGCCGAGATTCTCCTCTTCCCACGACATTCCTTCACCGTATTTATTGGCGTCGTCCGCGTCGGCCCTCTTGGCCCGGGCCGTGATATCGTGAGTACTCTCTTTAGCTGTGGCGACTTTACCTGAAACGGTTTCGAGAAGGAGTTTCGAGATATCATCGGCGAAATTGGCGACGACGTCAGTGTCGGTATTCGTTTCCTTTTTATTTTCATATAATTTCCTCAACGCCGCACTTATATCTTGTAATCTTTTATTATCCATGTATGAGGGTTCGCGCGCAACCTCTTTTTTTATCTTATCTATATATGTTGCTTTTATTTGTTCGTCCATTTATAACATACCTGTAGAAATTTTTTTTCTTAGAAAGAGTATCCAGAAGGAGAAGGATCACCACCCATCATGGATCCAAATCCATTACCAAGAGAGTTAGACTGATTGGTCATCTTGGGCAGAGTAAATTCCTGCTGAGGCTGAGTTGGTTGAGGCGGAGGAACCTCGGGCATCGAAATCTGAGGAAGAGAAGGTCCCTGACCAGATAGGAGCGGTGCCTGCATACCAGAGCCGTAACTAGCAGACATCTGAGGCTGTTCTTGAGGGGCGTTCTGTAGAGCCGAAGATACATGGACGTACAAGAGAACATTCTGTAACATAATGTAAATAACAGGGAAGATCAAAAAGATCCACGCCAACTCAGTCTTGTTGTACTGACATAAACCATACATCGTTGCTCCTAAGACCAACAAGAATTTAAGTTCCTGAGCCGAATACAAATTGTAAAGATTCTCCATCTTCAGAGTACTGTAACGACCCAATCTTTGTCTCGTGAAATAAATACAGACCAGAGACATCAGCAAGATGATACCATAGATAATAACCGGAGAACACATCTTGGTCGTCAAAAGTTCATTTACTTCATTCAAAGTTTCCATTTATATTTAATGAAAATAAAAAAATAAGGATAAAAAGACAATAAGACAAGAAATAAATTTGATTTTGAGATTGATTGAATCACTAAAAACTTACTAAGACAATCATGTGCTTCACAAAGCGTGTCAAGAGAGAACAAAAAAGACCCAAGGTTTATCGGGTTCACCCCAAACCCACACCACCAGCCTTCACAACCGATGAAGTGATTCAGTGTCACGGGTGTTATAGTAATTTCTCATTAACAGATATAAAGATTAATTGTGCGGGATGTGATAAATTCTTTCATTGCAAGATCGCTGGCACCTGCTATGGAAAACACTGTACCTCTGAATTCGGAACGAATCAAGTTCATCGCTTATCGTGGTGTATCAATTGTGTACCTGGGATACCCGAAAATAAGATTCGGACGAAGAGAGAAGATCCTTGTATCTGTAAAAAATGTTACGATGATTAATTATCTCTTCTTAGAACCCTTCTTAGATCTCTTCTTTGTCTGTTTCTTCTTTTTCCGAGATCTCCGGTGTTTTTTAAATCCTCTTTTTCTCTTTTTACTTTTTGATGCTTTTTTAAATGTATTTTCTAATTCGTAGTGAGATTCCCAACTCAATTCACCCATATCTAATGGACCTCCAAATTCCGTAGGTTTGGGTCTAACATCATTTGGATTGGTAAGATTAACTGTACGTATCCTCTCTACAATTTTTCCGTCTTCTGTTTCTTTATAATAAGCAACCCTTACCATATTATTATCAAATATATCCGTTATTTGACCATAATGAAATTCATTGTCTTCACTATCTTTAACACCCACTACTGTGTCTTTTTCTATTTTTTTCCCCCTAAACAAATTCAATTTATTTGGATTTGGATTACGTGGATTTATTTTATCTGATTCCATTTATAATATATATATAATATCTATAATATCTATATTTATTCAAAGCCTCTGTATTTGTAAATTAATGTCTTTAGATTCAGAAAGATAATTTCACTATTCTTTTTTGTAATCATAAAAGTATTATCTAGAGTATTCACAATACTTTGATGAACTGACGCAATCTGAATTAAATTCGGTAGAATAATATCAAGATTATCCTCAATCTTATTTTTCTTGTATATCATTAGATATTTATCCTCATCTAAATCAAAGAGACTCTTAATAACATATCTATAAAACCAATATTCTCTATCATCTTCTTCAATCATGAAGATCTTCTTTTCCATTTTATTCATCTCATTCAAGAACTTAATTGAATTATCGTAATATCTCAGAGACCAAGCTAACTTCTGAATCTTGATTGGAATAGAGATATCATTTATATCATTTTTTCCAGAATTTATCCGCCATGATAAATGATCGGTATTAATATTCTTGTTGATATCCTTGATTATAGAGTAGCTTTCACCTAACTTAACATGAGACCCGACCAGTTTAGGTAGATTACCCTTCATCAACTCTAAATAATTCGGTATCCCATGAAAGATAATATTACCTTGATTATCATGACCTCTCCTCCCAGCACGACCACTCATCTGTAAATAATCAGATGTTGTATACTTTGGATCCTTATATCCCGATAGAGCAACAGATCTAATAGGCAAATCAATTCCTAAGCAGAGTGTTCTATCTGAGATTACAATACCCAATCGCTTTTCACTCATTAATCGCTGTAAGATCCAATTATATTCATCTGGCATCGAGGAAATATATAGCCCAATACCTCTCTTTAATAATTGAAAGACTGGATTTTCATAAGCTATCGTTGTCCCGATAGCATTCTTAATTTCCCTTCTGATATTTTTGATCTCTTGACCGCTCATCGGTTCCCCCCGACTGAAACAATAATCAGGATGTTTCTTGAAAATATCTTGATTCCTAAAATCGGGATTAACAACGAATTCCGATAGTTCTCTCTTCAGATGAGAAATACATCCCCTTGAATTTTCTAGCGATTTACATTTATCAATACATCTTTCATAGAACGCTCTCATATCAGAGATATATTTATCTCTCTGTTCTTTATCATATTTATTCATCTTTTCATTCTTTTCTGTCCTAGCATCCTTTGTTTTAATCTTGATTGAATCAGAATAAATTTCTCTCTTCTCCAGATATTTCTTATATATCCCATCTTTCTTCTCCAGAATTTTATAATGAAAAGGATAATTTAATATTTCTTGATCTTGTAAATCTTGATAAACCTTAAGAGCGATCTCATGTGATATCCTTTCTTCCGTATGAAAATATAACATCGGTAAAAGATCTTTCTTCTTACACTCCTTGAAGAATGGAATGATATCAGATAAATCAGTTTTTTGTGTACTATTCTGAAATTTGTAAATAATAGAATTGATAGAATCAGGATTGGATTGATATAATTCTTCAAGTTTAGCTTTCATAAATTGTTCATAGTCTTTTGTATCATCCAGAGTTAATAATTTATCTGTCTGAAAATAAATATCGGGGCTCATACATTCAATGAATTCATCATCATCTACTTCTTCCTCTAACAATTCATAGAGAACAATACAATCATTCGGTGTAAATGAAATATTCTGAAATGATTTAAAATCCGATACATCTAAGCATGATAACGGATGAACTTTATTTAGTTGATCACCATAAATCCAACGTTGCTGATTGATAAATCGTTTATTGTATTCAATATACTTAATTTCTTTGTTCAAATGAATCCTTAGAAATATTCCCCTGAGAAAATCTATATTCTCAATTGTTGCTGATAGAGCCAGAAAATTACACCTAACTAATTTAATAATATTCTCATAGCAAATACTTTCATTTAAATTATGAATTTCATCAAAGACAGCATAATCAAACGCAGTTCCTATCTTCGGTAAATATTTTTCAATTATATCGGGTGTTCCTATAAAAATATTTGTTCGGGAATCATATGATAGATGACCCATATTCTCAACTAAGTAGTGAACTTTATAACCCATCTTGATGAATCCGGATCCAACCTGATAGGCAACGGGTTTCGCAGGACAGACATATAAAATCTTGCTATGAATTAGTCCTGCCGCCATAGCAACAAATGTTTTACCGGCTGAAGTCGGGGCTCTCACAAGAACTGATTTCTTAGCCCTAATATCCGAAATAACATTAGCCTGCCATTCATCAAGTTTGCTGATACCCCTGGACCAGAAATTTAAGGGAGGCAATAAATGACTTAGCTCTTTCATCATGTATGTTTTATAATCATATTTCTCTAATTTCTTATCAAGCTTCCCAGATAATTTGAGATATTCATCCGAATTCAATAAATATTGTTCTTCACCATATTTCAAATTGAAATATAAATTCAAAATATGAGACATATAATCATGTTTCTTTTCTTTTTGTTTCACAATGAAATGAGATAATAATTTCATCTTATAGGTTTGTTTCCCCTCTATCGTTTTTAAATTATCAAAATGATCATACATATTCTTATCATTTAAATTACGAAATAAGAACTCAATCTTTTGTAAATCATCCTCAACTTGTTTCTTCCCCCTAATTTTATTCTGTTCTTGAATTATTAAATCTTTCTTCTTGATAATGTTCTTCTTTTTATTTTTTATTTTCTTTTGATCCTTAGGATCAGGCTTATTTTCTAAATCTTCAATCATCCATTTTAAATTCACTTTATTACCCTGTGATAAATCACGAATAAAAACATTAAATGTAGTAGAGTTATGGGTTTCCCAGTGTAGACTTTCCATATGTATTCACTTAAACTAATTAGTATATTGTTTAAGTATTGTAAAATCAAATTTAACTAGTTTACTTAGATGACTTTTTCTTAGCCTTCTTGGTTTTTTTATCCTTCTTGGTTTTTTTATCCTTCTTGGTTTTCTTGGTTCGCTTGCGTTTTTTACGGAGTTGTCCCTTACGAGAATGGATCTCCGCACCGATTCCACGAACCGGTCCATATGAGATGGGTTTCACAGGGGTACGCGTAAATAATTCCTCTGAACCATCAGCTGAGAAAAGAACTGAATCATCTTCTTTTGATTTTGTTCTCGGGATAGGTTTCACTTCTACCTTCTTAAATAAATTCTCTGAACCATCAGCTGAGAAAATGACCGGATTACCCTCTCTTTTTAATTTTTCCATATGTTCTTTTCTTTTAAATAATATGGCTTTGTTTCTAAAATGGTTTTTCATGAATTCACTATTCGTTTTAGCCGGCCTCACATCTTTACGTTCAGGCTCGGGTTCGGGTGGACGTTTATCCGCGTTTATGGCTTTTGATGTCATATATTATAAAAATAAAAAAAATTTAGGCGATTTTGGTAACACTTACCTCTGTTTGGAAAGCGATAAATTTATCTAGATCCTCTTCTAGTCATCTTTCTAGTCATCCGCCTAGACTTGCGTCTCTTAGTAGGCCCCTTCTTACGTCTCTTAGTACGTCTCTTCTTACGTCTCTTAGTAGCAGCACCCCCCCCGAATAAACCAGACCGCTGTTGTCGTCCCACTTGGGCAGCTAACTCAGCAAATTGACTCGCGTTTCCGGCCATACGACTTGTCTCTTCCTCCAATTTATGGCCGCTACCTAAATTCGCTACTGCCTGTCCCATTGCTGTCGTGATGGCCGTTCCGGTCGTTCCAGTCGTTCCGGTCGCGACCGGCTCGCCAGTCCTCGGATCCCACGCCGAGTCACCTTTCTTTCTAGCAAGGTCTGTAAGAATTTCATGAAATTTATTTGCTCGTTCCTCTTCTTCAAATGCCATCTGCAGCGTCTCACCCTCTGGCGTATCCAGAATAACCGTTGGTAGATCTCTCTGTTTAAACTTCCCGAAATAGCCGTTCTCTGTGTCCTTAGAGACTGTACAGCCACTGACATCTTGGACGGAGCTACCGCGTTTCGCACCGACCGTTGGTAAGCTATCATCTGATCCAGAACCGAACCACCCCCGGTCTGCATCGTAAAAGTTAAGAGAGTAGCCCTCTATCTTGACGTATCTTTCGGGCCACGTCCTGGCCGTTGGCCTCTGCTTATAGCACAATGCCCCCTCTGTCACATAGTCGGGCCATTCGTCCACATGGTAGGGGTTGGTTTTCGGCTGAACCGGTTCTTGCGGGGCGCGACCAAACTTTGAGGCCGTGTAGGCAAAGTTTCCCGCACCCGAAGCCGGTCTGAATCCACTTCTCCCCTGAACGGCTGCGGCTGCGGCAGGGTCACTCGCATCCCTCGCACC
>Ga0315336_1003684_pt1 | contig 19843 bp, 17 predicted proteins | sample ASW5metaG_FD_204512 | JGI IMG/M metagenome (GOLD analysis project Ga0315336, IMG submission 204512) | Ammonia-oxidizing marine archaeal communities from Monterey Bay, California, United States - ASW #5 | ecosystem: Environmental > Aquatic > Marine > Intertidal zone | place: USA: California... | reverse complement strand
CGGCGGAAAATGCGATGACGAGCCGGTCGACATCTGCATGGACCGCGGCGCCCGTGACCACCAGGCCGGGCCGCGCTGGGTCACTGATATCGAGCGCGACCTCGGTCATGGAAACTGCCGGGTCACCGTAGGAGAGGATCAACTCCGGCCCGTTGTCGTCGACCACCGCGACCGCATACAGCTCGGGCCCATACCAGTGCGCGTCCATGTACAGCACATTGTGGCCGCTGAAGATCTCGTGGGCTGCGGGACCGAACACCCAGGCGTCGGCGTTGCTGTCGACTGCGTTCACCCAGCCCTCGCGGAAGTTGCCACTCTCGAGGGCGACTCCGCCCCAGGGTTGCAGCGCTCCGACGGTCAACGTCTCGAGGACGGGATCGAAGTCGTAGTTGGTGCAGTTGAAGCCGGTCTCACACAGGACGGTGTCGCCGATGTCGAGGATCCCCGGGTCGGGTTTGGTGTGCCAGAAACAGGCGCCGCCGGGGACGCCCGCGGGCAGGACAGGACCCGGCCCCAGGGCATCGAATGGCGCCGGGATGACGCCGATTCCCTTGAGTGTATGCAGGGTATCAACACCGCAGGAGGTCGCCCACGGCTCCTCGTTGGTGTCGAGCACCAGGTCGACCGCGAGGCTGTCGTAGGCGATGTTGGTGCCGGCATATTCGAGAGTTCGCATGATGTAGGCCGACTGGACTTGCTCCCACTCCACCTCGCGAGCGACGAGGTAGGTCCAATTGGTCGCCGAGTGGGTGTAGGCGGTGGCGGCCCAGAACACGTCTCCGACCGCGACAACGTCGACGGCATTGCCGAGGGGTTGGGGATTGGTCGCCCCCTGCCAGAGCGCCGGCGTGCCGATGGGAGTGGCATTGGTCCCGCTCGTTCGGTCGAAGGCCAGGGCAACGCCGACGAGTACTGGCTGGGCCACCCCGAGATCGAGTTCGTCCGCCGACGTCACCAGAATGTAGTGATCCGTCGTTGCGGCGAGTCGTGGAGGACGAGGGTTATCCCATGAATATCCGCCGAATGTGAATCGGGCTGCGTCGCCGTCATTGCCGCAGTCCTGGTCGACGCCGTCGCCGAGGATTTCAATGCCTCCCGCCCCGATGAGGGGGTCGAAGTCGTCGCAGTCATTGCCGCCCCAGGCGTCCGAGTCGACGCCGTCCTGGTCGCAGTCGTAGTCCGACAGGCCGTCGCAGTTCGCGTCGATGCCGTCGTAGCAGACGTCCAGTGCCCCTGGGAACACGGTGTTGTCGCCGTCGTCGCAGTCGAGCCCTCCGGCGAGGATGGCATCGACGCCATCTCCGTCGACATCGGTCACGTCGGCGCCGTTACAATCCTGATCGATGCCGTCGTAGGGGACCTCTGGCGCACCCGGGAAGATGTTGACGTCCCCATCGTGGCAATCGTCTCCTCCGGCCTGGTCCCAATCGAAGCCGTCTCCGTCGTTGTCCAGCAGGTCGACGCCATCGCAGTCCTGGTCGACGCCGTCGTGGGCTTGCTCCATGGCACCTGGGTACGCGTCGGGGTCGTCGTCGTCGCAGTCGTCTCCTCCGGCCTGGTCCCAGTCGAAGCCGTCTCCGTCGACGTCGATGAGATCGGCGCCGTCGCAGTCCTGGTCGATTCCGTCGTAGGGAACTTCCTCGGCGCCGTCGAACACGCTCGGATCGTCGTCGTCGCAATCCGCTCCACCGGCGACCTCGGCGTCCTGTCCGTCTCCGTCCACGTCGCCGAGGTCCTGCCCGTCGCAGTCCTGATCGACGTCGTCGTAGGGGATCTCCGTCGCGTCGACGTGGATCGAGGCGTCATGGTCGTCGCAGTCGGACCCTCCACTCAGCTCAGATGCGTGGCCGTCCAGATCCAGGTCGGTGCCGTCGATTCCGTCGCAGTTCTGATCGATGTCGTCGCCGACTTGATCCGTTGCCGATGGGTTGATGGCCGCGTTGCCCTCGTCGCAGTCATCGGCTCCCGTGAAGCCGTCGCCATCGATGTCGGTGCCCGAATCCCGGTCGGGGTTTCCCTTGTCGCCGCATCCGATCAGTGCGAACACAAGTGCAATGCGCCACATGAGACCTCCCGCAGCCATGGTACTCCGGACGTGGTTCAATGCGGCGTGGTGGATGCACTCCAGTGGGTTGTCGGCACCGTCCCGTCGGAGCCGGTCTGGCGCTTGCGCGTCGCGCATTTGTTCGCGCTCGCCTGGCTGATGTTGCTTCTGGTGTACCTGCCGCGCCGGTGGGAGCCGTGGGCCGCTGGGCTTGTCGCGCTGGTTCTTCGCCTGGGTTTGCAGCCGGCACATCTGCTGATGGGTGGAGCCTACCCAGAACTCCGCGGCAACGCCGCCACGGGGCTGTTGGACGTCGGTCAATATGGCCCGACCTGGAGCGCGATGCTCGGTCCGGCCTGGTTGCTCACCGGCGAGCCGATGGTCCCGCTCCTTGTGAATCCGTGGATCTCGGCGCTGACGGTGGTGGTCGTCTGGAAGCTCGTTCACGACGCAGTCGATGGGCGCACCGCCGCATTGGCTTCGGGATTGCTCGCGGTCCTTCCCCTTCCCATCGCGTTGGCGCGAACGGAGACGATGTTCGTCCTGGTCGCTCTGCTGCAGGTCGCCGCGGTCGCGGGCGTGTTGTCCGAGGAGCGCTCCGGGCGGATTTTTGGTGTTCTAAGTGGATTTCTCCTGCTTCAACTCCGGCCTGGACAGGCGGTGTTCTGCTTCGCGCTCCTCGTCCTGTTGGCTTGGCGAAAGGACTGGATGGCCTTGGCGTTCCTCGGAGTTCCCGTCGGCGTCTTTGCGGCGGATCTGCTCTCGCGAATGGCGCAGTCGGGGGTCGGTTCGGTGCCCGGTGAACTGACGAGCCTGGGGCGCCTCCTGGTCCCGCACCATTGGGTGGGTTTTCATGGGAGGTTCGCGACCCTCGATCCGTGGATTACCCCCTTCGGAGTTGCTGTAGTCGCGGCCGGCGCGCTGGTTGTCCATCGCTCGCGCCCCCAGGTGCAGGTGCCGATCTGGTCCCTATGCTTCCTGGCAGCTGCGGCGCCCTACCTCCACCTGTTCAGGCACACCGATGTCACCCGCTTCCACATGCCCTCGCAGAGTTGGTTGGTCATCCTCGCGGCAGTGGCGCTGGCCTCGATGACTTCTCGGATTGCACGGGTTGCCGCGGCGGGAGTCGGGTTGACTTTCATTCCAGCGCGTTCACCCCTGGGTCCACAACCTTTCACGTGGCAGGCGGAATACGAAGTTTTCCAGCCGGCGATCGAGGCGCTGGAGAGTACTGCCGTCGTGCGTCATCAGACGCTGGAGCGCTACGAGGGCCAGCGGGCGATGTACCTCGACCGGCTGCGACCCACGTTCGTCTCGCTGCTAGATCGCCCCATGGAGGTCGGAGAGTACCTGTGGATCGGGCGCTTTGGACCGACACGTGAGGAGACTGGGTGCGAGCTCCATGCCGTCATCGAGGAGACGATCGCCGTTCGGCACGCAGAGATCGAGTACCTCGAGGGAGATACGCGCGTCGTCGGCCTCTACCGTTGCCTGCAGATTCCCTGATTGGGGACGAAGAAGGGCGCGCCCGATATGGACGCGCCCAGATTCCCAGAGGGTCGGGAATCAGTCCGCAGAGACGCGGTCGTCCTGCAGGCAGCTGGGCGGATCGCGCTCGACCACCTCGGTCTCGCCCTCGCTCTCGAGGACCAGCGAGAAGTAGTGCACTTCTTCGGAGCGCACGACCGCGACGGTGTGGCCGTTGCCGGAGACCTCGAGATCGCCCTCGCTGTCCGGCAGGTCGCTCGAGCCCATGATCGTGCCGTCGGCGCCGTCGAGGCGGATGAGGCTGCCGAAGCCATCGGTGCCCTCGGCGAGAACGAGCAGTTGGCCCTTCTTGCCGCGGGTTGCGATGGAGCCGATGGGCAAGCCCACGTCGGCGGTCCAGACCAGGTCGCCGTCACGGGTGTTGGCGACGATTGTGGTGTCGCCGGTGGTCGCGGTGTAGACGTGGTTCAGAGAGGGGTCCCAGGCGACCAGATCGCCCTCGACCATCTTCTCCGCACCGCTGGCGTCCATGACGTAGACGCCATCGGGGGTGGCGGCGTACAGCGCACCCTTGCTGCGGTCGACTTCGACCTGGATGCCGTCGTCGCAAAGCAATCCGGGAACCTGGGATTCTTCCTCACCGCGCTGCACGAAGCAGGCGTCGGCGTCGCCGCGGAGCATGAGCATGCCACCGCTGGCGTAGCGGGCGGCGCGAACGCTGGAGACGGCCACGTCTTCGGTGCGCAACCAGCCCTCGGAGTCGATCTTGTGAACGGCTGCGACCGATGAGGCCAGGGTGACGCCCTCGAAGTGGTCGAGGATGCGCTCCTCTTGAGTGGGCAGGTCGGCGTCGTCGATGGGGCAACCCCATTCCGTGCTGATCGTGCAGGTCATTCCTTCCATACCGACGTGGCTATCATTGCCATCCTCGGTGAAGACGACGCCGTTGGTCACTGCGTCGAGGGTGGAGACAAATCGCAGTTCGTTTTCGCTCTGACACGCGGAGGCCGCGATGGCGATGACAGCGATGATGGAGGCGTTTCTCATGTGGGATCTCCCGTTTGGGTGCTCGGCTGTTGATGACGCCCCGGCGGGTGTCGGATCGATCGGCAACGCGGCCCCACGCCAATGCTGATCGACCCACTCGTCGTGGCGTCACCTCCTAGATGTCTTCTTCTCGATAAATGGATCGACTTTATTTCCGATTGTGAAGACAAGGCTGTTTTGAACTCCGAAACGGGAGAGTGAGCCAGATCGTCCGTTGGCTGCGAGGAGCTCGATGTTCGCCAGATCGACGGAGGCCTTGGTCACCAGCCGGAAGGCCCACCAGCGACCGCCGACGAGGCGCAGCGACGACGCGCCTCCGACCTTGGGCACCGCGACCTCTCCGAGCCGGATGAAGTCCTGCTGGAAGTTCCGGTAGGCGAGGCCGACCATGGGTCCGAAGGAGTAGATCTTCCCGAGTCGGTAGTAGGCGGTGAAGTCGGTATCGAAGCCGGAATACTCCGGCCGGGCTCCGTTGAGGTAGGCCTCGTGACGGGTGATGATCGACAGGTCGAGGTGGGCGGACCAATTGTCCTTCCAAGCGAGTCGTGTCCCAATCGTGACCAGCCCGCCGGCACCGGTCTGGGGGCGAGTGGCGATGCCTCCGCCGAAGTCCAGTGGCGCCATGGTGGTTCGCTTGCGACCGTCCTTCTTCCCCCGCTTTCTAACCGGGGCGGTGGTGACCTCCATCGCCTCGACAACCGGCTCGATCTCGAAGTCGTCGAAGAAGGGGTCCTCGTTGGTCTCGGGAGGATCCGGTTCAGGTGTCGGCGCCGCGGACACGGGAACCGACATCGCCCGCATCAGACCGCTGGCCACCAGCGCAACCTGCTCCCTCTCCGCTTCGGTCTTCGGGGTGCGGACCTCGGCGGAGCGCGTGGCGCCCTGCCCGTCGTACGCTCGCAGGACCCAGTGGGCGCCGTTGTCCTCGATGTGGATGTGGGGCCGAACCTCGCCGGTGTCCGGAGCCAACCCGGCGAACTCGAAGGCCGGAGCCCAGACATCCGGGTCTTCTCCAGGAGGGAGTTCAACTCCGGATCCGGCGAAAGCGGTCGGCGCGATCCACAAGGAGATCGCCAGGAACAGTGCTCTTGGGCGCATCGATCCTCCAGCGGTGAGGAACCGCGTTCACTCAGTAGATGTCGTCAGCCGCGAATCTGGATCAGATCAATCGGCTGCGATTCGATCGTCTTGCAGGCAGGCGACCGGGTCCTTCTCGGGGAGGTCCAGCTCGCCCTCGCTCTCGAGGACCATGGAGAAGAAGTGCACTTCGTCGTCGCGAACGATGGCGACCATCTTGCCGTTGCCAGAGACCTCCAGCGATCCCTCACTGTCGGGGAGATCCGAGACGCCCAGCTGCGACCCGTCGACGCCATTGAGGCGGAACAGGCTACCAAATTCGTCGGCTGCTTCGGCGAGTACGACGACCTGGCCCCGGTTTCCACGGGCGGCGATGGACAGGATGGGCAGCCCGAGATCGACCGTCCAGACCTCGGCGCCGCGGCGCTTGCTCGCGGTGAGCACGGTCTCTCCGGCGGTCGCCGTGTAGAGCTGCCTCAGAGCCGGATCCCAAGCGGCGAGATCGCCGTCGCTGACCTTCTTGGCACCGGTCATTTCGATGGCGTAGACCCCATCGCTGGCGGCGGTGTACAGGGCGCTGTCCGCCCGATCGATCTCGACATCGAGATCTTCGGTGCACAGGTTTCCGGGGACAGCTGTCTCGTGTGCGCCTTGCTGTACAAAGCACGCGCGCGCGTCGCCGCGAAGGACCATCAGGCCGCCCGCTGCATACCGAGCCGCGCGCACGCTGGTGACGCTGATGTCGGCGTCGCGCTGCCAGCCGGTGGAGTCGATGGTGTGCAGTCCGCCAATGGATGTGGCCAGGGTCTGCCCCTCGAAGTGATCGAGGACCCGCTCTTCGGTGGTCGGCAGGTCGGCGTCGTCGATGGGACAGCCCCACTCGGTGCTGACCGTACAGGTCATGCCCTCCATGCCGACGTGGGTGTTGTTTCCGTCGTCGGCGAGCACGACGCCGTTGGTCTCGGCGTCGAGGGTGCTCACGAAGCGGAGCTCGTTTTCGACCTGACAGGCGCCCAGTGTCAGGGCCGCTGTAGCGATGATTGAGGCGTTTCTCATTGGTTTCTCCCGGATGCGGCTACAGATCGAAGATGAGACAGCTGCCGAGGTCGACGACTTCTGGATCCGTTGCCATTCTCGATACGAGCTCCTCGGCATCGTGGCCCCATACGATGCAATCGGTGAGCTCGTTGCGGTGATTCCACACGCGCATGGCAAAGGTTAGCTTGGAGCGGTCGGTCCCGCAGTCAAAGACTGTATTCATGTTCGGAATCCACTCGAGTTCGGCGGTGGACCCGGGGATCGGGCCGAGCTGGAGGCGGTCCCAGCGACCGTTGGGGTGACTGTCCACGACATCCATGATGTGCTGCTCTTCCCAGCCGGCGATCCCGGAGGTGTCGACGACGTCGAGGGCGACATTGCGGGTCCAGCCGTCGGTTTCGGCCTCCCAGAGCCAGGTGCCGACCTCTTGGTCGCAGCTGACGCTGGCCCACTGGATGAGCACGGGCCCGTCGAGGTCACCGTTGTCCCTGAATCCGGCGGAGTCGAAGCTGTCTCCCCACTCGAAGGGAGGGGGAAAGCGAATGATGGTCGTGCAGCCCGTCAGCAGCGCGATGAGCAGAGTCGGGATCATTTTCCCCCCAGGCCGTCGAGGGCGTTCTGGGCGCGCTGCAGGTCGTCGCTCTCGAGCTCGGCCACCGCTTGTTCGAGGAGGGTGCGCGCCCGCTCTGGCTCTGTCGGTGCCAGGCACTCGGCGAGGAGGACAGCGTCCATGGCGAGCTTGTCCGTGGAAGGGACCTCCTGGAGGGCTTCCAGGTGTGGCATGGCGCGGTCGCAACTCTGATAGAGGGCGAGGCGGCTGGCGGATCGTTGCATCTCGGTCTTTCGTGTGGTGTATCCAGCGTCCAGGTAATTCTCGGCGTCGGCGAGCGCTGCGGGCATGTCACTGGCTGTAAGGACCTCGACCCGCCGAGCGAGGAGCTCTCCGTGCTGTGTGGTTCCGATCTCGGCCATCTCCAGGCCCCTGTTCACGATCTTCAACCTCTCTTGTAGCGAGGCGCCGGTTTCCTTCAGCATGTCCGCGCGGGTCTCCATGCCGGCCGCCGTGAGGGGCAGGCAGGTCCACGTCCCGATCTCGTTGGTCACGTGGGCGTCTTCGGAGTCGGCCAGGACGCAGTCCACGGCGACCCGACCGTGGGTCACATCGATGGTCACGCCGGTTCCGTCTCGCTCGACGGTGAAGGCCGTTCCGATGACCTGGATGATCGCTTCGTCGGTGACGATCGACAGCTCGGTTCCCGTGTTCGGGGCGACCTGAACGGCGATGCGTCCCCCGTCCCACTGCACGGTCACGTCCTGAGAGGTCCCGGAGACGGTGCCGTGTCCGGAGAACTCGAACTGAACCTGGTCGCTCCAGGTCAGGGTCTCGGTCGCACCCGAGGCGTTCAGGGTCAGCTCCCGGGGCGCGTCGCCCGGCAGGACGACCCAGAGGGTCGCGGCGGCCGCCAACGCTAGAGCGGGAGCGATCCAAGTCGCTTTGCTCGGCATTCGCTCGGTCCGAGTGGCCCGAAACTTCGATCGCAAGCGATCGATGGCCTCGGGATCTGGCTCGGGCATCTTCCGGAGTTCTTTTTGGATGTCCATCAGCTCACCTTCGCGGACGGAGCCGCGTTGGATGGATGTGGGGTGATGCGCTGCAAGTCGCGCCGAAAAGCCTCGCGAGCGGCCCTGAGCCTGCTCTTCACGGTGCCGGTGGGGATGTTCAGGAGCTCGGCAGTCTCGGCATTGGTGCGCTCTTCGAGCTCGACCAGGACCAGGACCTCGCGCTGTGATTCGGGAAGGCGTTCGAGTACTTTCCAGACCATCACTGCCGCGCGACGGGCCTCTAGGCTGCGATCGGGGCCCCAGCCGGCGAACTCCTGCTCGCGGACCGCGGCGCCGGGGACCCAGCGCTTGAACCAGGCGCGCTTGCGCTGGTTGGCGATGATCTTGCGGCAGATGTTGAACAGCCAGGACTGGAAGACCGCCGGACTGTTCACGCTGTCGAGGCGGCGGCACATGACGATGAGCGCCTCGTGGGCGGCGTCTTCCGCGTCCAGGCTCGGTCCACCGAGGCGATGACACCAGCGGTAGACGTGGGGAAGCCACGCTTCCGCCAGGGCATCGAGCGCTCCGGGTTCGCGGGCCAGGGCCGCCGGAACCAGGCTCGGATTGGGGATCGCCAGGGACATCAGTAGGTGTCCTCGGGCGTGAGTGGAGAGCGCTGACGGGCGAACATGAAGCGCACACCCACCTGCAATTCAAGCGGATTGAGGTTCCGAATCTCTGCGGTGGCGAACACCATCTGGGTCTGGATGAGGTCGACGGTGCCCTTCAGCGTCAGGTGCATCTGCCACGTGCGCGAGGTCAACATGCCGGCGGTGGCTCTGAACCCGGCCATCGGGATCCAGTTGGCACTGACCATGCGCCACTCCTGCTGGTAGGGCCGGTACGCGAGCCCAAGGGAAGGGCCGATGTTGACGTGGGGGGTCAGCGCGTAGACACCGTCCACGAGCATGGCGACGGTGCTGTACTGCCGAATCGGCTGGAAGTTGTCGACCCGCTGCAGGGTGGACACCGCAAGTCCCAGGTCCAGGGCCTTGCGCCCTTTGCCCGCGACCTTCGAGTTGAGTTCGAAGCCGGCTGCTGTGGTCACACCGCCGCGGAGGGCAGCATAGCTACCCATCCGCAGCGGTGGACCGACAACCTTCTTCCGACCCTCCTCCCGTTGGGGCTTGTCACCGCCGGCGAAGGCCAGGGTGGCTGCGAGCAGGGTTGTGAGGAGTGCAGTCATCACTTTCTAGATGTCCTCTTCCTCAGAAATGGATCGACCCGATTTCCGATTGCGAAGGAAATGCCCGTTTGAACTCCGAAAACAGCGAGATTTCTATTTTGGCTGCTCGCCGGTTGCAGCTCGACGATCCCGATATCGAAGGCGGGCTTGGCCACGAAGCGGACGGCCCACCAGCGGCCGCCGAGCACCGTCAGGTGACCCACGCCGCCGACCTTGGGCAGCGTCACGTCTCCGACGAAGACCGCGTCTTGCTGGAAGGTCTTGAACGACACGCCCGCAAGGGGCCCGACCGACAGGAACCGGTTGATGCGGTACAGACCGAGGGCTTCGATCTCCAGGGCCGTGAACAACGCCCGAGCGCCGTTGAGGTCCAGCGGCGTGTTGGCCTGCAGCGACACATTGGCGTCCAGGGACCAGTTGTTCTTCCGGGTGATCTGGGTGCCGACGGTGGCCATGAGACCGCCGCGCGTCTGGGGTCGGAGCGCTCCGCCGGCGCCGAGTGCGAGGGGCGCCATGACGACGCGGTTCGGTCGATCACTGCGACGGCTACTGCCTGCTCCGCCTCCTTGCAGCGGCCGGTCGGCGACCGGAGCGTTCATGGACTCCGAAGGTGGAGCGGCCGGTCTGGGCATGAGGATGGGACCGTCCTCGTCTGCGCGGGCTGGCGGTGGTGCTGTCGCGGCGGGTGCCGGAGCTACCGTTCGGGTCTTTGGAACCGGTGGGGGCGGCGGAGGAGGGGGCGGGAGGGTCCCCAGGTCCTGAGGCGGCGCGTCGGCAGCGGCCATGGCCCGAATGAGACCTCCCGCGACCAGGGCCACCTCCTCTCGGTCGCGGTCGGTGTTGGGGACGTCGACCTCGGCTGTGCGTACGGTTCCGCGGCTATCCGAGGCCCGCAGGATCCACTTGTCGGCCCGGACCTCGATGCGAATCTGTGGTTCGGTCCCCGGGGCGGGTGTCTCGAGGCCCGCAAACTCGAAAGCCGGCGCCCAGGCTGCGGAATCTTCCCCAGGTGGAAGCTGCACGCCTGCCCCAGCGTACGCCACCGAAACCAGCCACAGGGCTATCGTCAGGAGTGTGGGCATAGCCGAATGCTAGCCAAGTACGTCATCGCCCGCCGGGCGATTGACAGATCATCAAAAGAATCCGCCGCCCGGGACGCGGACCTCCATGACGTAGGTGTTGCCCTCTTCGACGTCGAAGGTGTTCTCGATGTACCAGTCGCCGATGTCTTCGGTCGTGGGCTCAATCTCGTCGCCAAAGCAGTCGTTTCCATCGTGTAGATGGAGCCACTTGAAGTCGTTTTGTGAGTTCTGAACACGAAGTCTCAGCTCCATGTCCGCGCCCGCCTCAAATACGAAGTAAGCGTTTTTTCGGCCTTCCGGTAGGGTCGTCTGCACGTAGAACGGCCCATTGGGGTCGGTGACGATACCCGCGGGCCAGGCCTTGTCCGGCGTGAGATTGTCGTTGGCGCTGGTCCAGTTTCCGACGTCCATCTCGGCTCCCGGATCGGGGACCTCGACGCACTCTTCCACCTCGGTGGTGTCGGTGTCGGTGTCGCCGGCATCGGGGTCGGTGTCTAAGGGATCGTCGCCGCTGCCTCCGCAGGCGGTGAGGATTCCGAGTGTCAGTATGGCCAGGCTCGAGCGGATCATGGCTGTCTCTCCTCGTGTACAGCGTGCCACATCCGTCAGCCCCGAAGGGCTTCGAGATCAATGGGTGCGAGTGGCACCCGATTGGTAAACGCCGTCCAGCTCAGGAACGCAGAAAGACGGGAGGTGTTTCGGACCCAGGCCGGCGCATAGCGAGGTCCAACCACGGTTCCGGCGTCGAATTCGGGCGCGAGCTTCAGCGCGTCCTCGAGGGTCATTCTGCCCGCGAACAGGTGCATGGGCAGCTCGTGACGACCGGCCTGCACGGCCTTGAGCAAGAAGGTGTGGGTGAGGAGCATGCCCTTCAAGTAGATGACGTCTTTGGTGAAGAAGGCGCCGCCCCGCACGTCGCCGCCTCGGAACACCCGCTGCGTGGAGTGGAAGGCCTCGGACTCGGTCTGACCTCCGGCGAGAAAGGCCTCGAAGACCTCGAGAAAATCCGCGCCATCCATCGCGTATTGAACGGCTCGAATCCGCAGTGCGATCCTGCGAAGTCGGTGCACGTCCATGGTGTCCGTGATCATCTCGCCCAGCGTCGCGAGGCCCTCCTGGACGCAGGTCGTGCGGGGCGCTCCGAGGCCGAGGCAGGTCAGCACCGGCTGGTTGCGCCCATTGCGGGCTGTCGCGCTGTGAACGAGGGCCTCGTGTTGGAGGAGCTGCTCGAGCTCAGTCTGGCTGAACAGCGAATTTCCGCGGATCCGAACCCGCTTCGAGCCCGCGGTCGCCAGAGAGGTCAACGCCGGTTCGATCTGGACGGGGAGCGGCTCCTCCACGAAGGTCTCGTCGATCATCTCCTGGAGGATCTGCGCGGCTTCTTCGCTGGGAAGGGTCGGGGCATCGCGCTCGGGCAAACTCTCGCCGTAGAGCCCGAGAAACGTCTCTGCGGCCTCGAGATGGGTGGGGGCCCCAGGGTGGATTCGGTCCGCGGGCGACCCGTAGATCGCGATGGACCGCCGTGTGAATTCTTCGGTGCCGGTCTCCTCGAGCATGAGCGTCGCGTCGATGTAGCTCTGGGCGGTGCGCCCGATGTGGTCCTGAAGCGGGTCCTGCCGATCCAGTCGCCCGAGCAATTCCTGAAGTCCGTTGCGGCGTTTCGAGAGGTCGAGGTCTACCGGGGGCGGCGCCGGCAGTTCCCTGATGCCCGCGGCCCAGTTGTCGAGGAACACCTCGCCGACGTTTATCGGCCAGCTGAGGTTGGAGAGGATTCGGACCTTGCGTGCCTGCTTGACGAGGGTGCGGTCGAGCGTACGGACCCGGTCCAGCCGGTCCGTGTCGCTCAAGGGGCCTTCCCGAGGCCGAACTTCCGAATCAGGCGATACAGCGCATACCGGCTCGGCAGTCCCAGCGCCTGTGCCGCGTTGGTGACGTTGCCGTTTGCGGCGTCGAGGGCGGACTGAACCGTCGCGGCGTCGAGGCCGACAGGGTGCGCCTTGGCGAACTTCTGTCGGTTGTCCTGCGACTTGATGAGGGAGGTCTTTTCTCCCAGGGCCTGTCGCACGTCCTCTGTGAGGGCCAGTCCCTTGCCCGGACTCGACCGCACCGAGATCCACAGGATCCGCTTCAGCTGGCGCACGTGGGTCGTCCACCGGTGGCGGAGGAGGGCCACCATCAGATCGGGCGAGATGCGCGCGTTCGGTCCGTCGAAGAACTGGTCGCGCACCGCCGGATCCCGGGCGGCTTCGCGGAGGAGATGTCGCGCGATGAGTGGAATATCAGAGATGCGATCCGTCAGCCCCGGCAGCTCCAGACGAAGCGTCAATCGCGACAGGACGTCGTGCTTGAGCACCGAGGGATTCCGGTTGGTCGCCGCGACGAAACGAAGGTCCGCCCGCCGGCTCTTTGCGTCGCCGAGGCGTTGATACTCGCCGTCGTCGAGAACGCGAAGCAGGTGGGCCTGAACCCCGACCGGCATCTCGCCGATCTCATCGAGGAAGAGGGTGCCGCCACTGGCGCTGCCGATGATGCCCGGGCGCTCTGGCAAGCCGGCGTTGGGGTAGTTGGCGGCGTTTCCGAAGAGTTCGGCGTCCACCAGGCCCTCTGGAAGGGTGGCCGAATTGCGGGCGACGAAAGGGCCATTACTGCGCGATGACAACAGGTGCAGTGCCCGGGCGGCGAGCTCTTTGCCGCTGCCGCTCTCGCCGGTGATGAGCACCGGGTCTGCTTGGCGTGCGAGGAAGGAGAGCTGCTCGCGGAGCTCCCATGTGGCACTGCCTTCGCCGACGATTCCCGCCGGATCCGCCTCTCCGAACGGGTGGGTCTCGGCGGTTTCTGGCCACGCATCGGGGATCGATACCGCGACCAGGACGAGCTGTTTGTCGATCTCCAGGATGTCCCCGGGCGTCAGGGTTCCAGCATCGGCTTTCTGGCCATTGATGCGCATCCCGCGGGAGCCGACATTGTGGATCTCGAGCGCATCTCCGCGGCGGGTGACCTCGAGCTGGCGCCGGGACATCAAGCGCCCCGCGAACGGCCGGGTCTGGCCCAATCTCCCAGGTCTGTCCTCCCGAAAGAAGAGGTTCGCCGCACCGGTGCCACGCCCGAGAACCCGCGTGCCCTCGTGGACGACCGCGACCTCTCCGATTCGTCCCGGTTCGGCCAGGCACCAGGCGATGCCGAGTCCGGGACCGCTCGCGTGACGCGGTCGGTCGGCGTCTTGGAGCCAGTCGTGCTCGCCAGGCAGCGTTCGCTGGGTGGTGTCGGGCATACCCAGGTATAGCCCAGGCGCCTCGAGTCGTTGTGCGCGCACAGATCGCACAGCGCCGCACACGAGACAAACTCCACAATGTGCTACACCGGACTGGCACACACCTTGCGTTGGAGGAGGGCATCCCCTACCGCGAGGTCGCGATGCTCTCCCGAATGATCAGGTCCAGGCTGCCTATGTCACTGGATATCGGAAATACAATTGGAACCTGGATTGTCGAGGAGGCCATCGGTCGCGGTGGTATGGCGACGGTCTACCGGGTTCGCCACTCCGAGCTCGGCACGGTGCACGCCCTCAAGGTGCTCGACCGCACGGGAGACGAGAACGAGACCCGCCTTCTGGCTGAGGGACGGGCGCAAGCCTCCCTCGACCACCCGAACATCGTCAGCGTCTCCGACCTGATCCGGGTCGACGACAACGTCGCGCTGGTCCTCGAACACGTCGCCGGAGGAACGCTTTCGGAACGGCTGAAAGAGGGCCAACTGCCTCCTGATTTGGCCATTGACCTGTTCCGGCAGATCGTCGCTGGCGTGTCTGCTGCGCACGAAGTCGGGGTCGTACACCGCGACCTGAAGCCGTCGAATGTGCTGCTTCAGAACAAAGACGGGCGGCTGCTCGCCAAAGTCTCCGACTTCGGGATCGCCAAACACAGCGGGTCCGATGTGACGGCTACCCGCGCGATGATCGGCACCCCCCGGTACATGGCCCCCGAGCAGATGCGCTCCGCTCGCCGCGTCGACGCGCGAGCCGACATGTTCGCCCTCGGCTGCATCCTGTTCGAGCTCGTCTGCGGCACCTCGCCATTCGAGATCGAGGACCTTCTCGACCTGTACGCGGCCAAGACCGCGGGGACCTACGCCGATCCCGTCGTCTTGAATCCAGAGCTCGACGAGCGGGTTGTCACGGCCATCCACGGATGCCTCGCTGGAACCCCGGATCGTCGCGTCCCTGACTGTGCGGCGTTGGTCGGGATCCTCGAAGGAGATGCCTGGGCGCCCGCCGGAGACGATGCGACGCTGGATCTAGTCTCCGATATCCACCTGTGCCCGACGTGTGGGGCGGCAAATACCGACGACACCTGTTCGTCATGTGGGGGCGATACCCTCATCAATGGCCGCTACCACCTCATCGATGTGCTCGGGGGCGCTGGCGGGACCAAGGTCTGGCGCGGCGTCGATCTCGAGGCCGGTCGCTGGGTCGTGCTCCGCGGCATGGAATCCAACGCCTCCGATGGCGCCCTGGTTCGGTTCGAGCGCGGGGTGCGGGTGCTGTCGGAGCTCGATCACCCTCAGATCGCCAAGTCCCTCGCCCCCTCGCACACCGAGGCCGGTCGGGTCTGGGAGATCCGCGAGTACATCGAGGGCCAGTCCCTGGCGGCCGAGCTCTTGCACCGGCGGATGTCCGAAGTGGAGGTCCTCGGCGTCGTGCTCGACCTGACCAGTGTCCTTTCCTGGTTGCACCGCCGGACTCCTGCCGTGATCCACCGAAACCTGGTGCCGGAAAATGTCATCCGTGCCGAGGATGGTCGGCTGGCGTTGGTGGATTTTGCACGCGTCCGCGATGTGCCCAACGACCCGGATCTCGGAGGCATGACGTTCACCGGGAATTTTGGCGCGATGGCTCCCGAGCAATTCCGCGGGGATGCGTCACCGGCTTCGGATGTCTTTGGACTCGGCGCTCTCGCGGTCCGGCTCCTGACGCGCAAGCCCCTCGAGGAGATGGCGACCCAGGATGGACTCCGATGGAAGGAGTACACGAACGTCAGCGAGCGCACGGCGACGTTCATCGACGAGCTGATGTGCGTCAATCCGGCGCATCGTCCGGACATGCGCGAGGTGGGCAGGCGCGTCGTCCGACTGTTGGCCGATCCATCGGAGGTCGAGGCGGAGATCGCCGCGGGCGCCGCGGGAGCCGACGACGCCATGCTCGTTCGTACCTTGCTGGTGACCGGGCTCATCAGCTCGATGCTCTTGGGTATTTCGCTGTTCGAGGCGCTCCCCGCGATGTGGGACACCAGCCAGGCGACAGTCTTTGTGGCCCAGGGCCGCGCACCCGGCTTCAGCCCATGGGAAATCGGGTGGTATCCGGCATTATTGTCCATTCCAACGCTGTTCGTGGGCGGTCACACCGTCGGGTTCAACGGGCGGGGCAGCTGGATTCGAAATGGCCTGTTCGTAGGTCTGGGCAGCGCCTTGCTCGCATTCCCATTGGCCCTGACGCCAGGCGCGAGCATCTTCGTCACCGGCATGGGTGTCGAGGGGTTTGCGGCGTTGTTTCAGCTCACGGCCACCGCGGTCCCGTTCTTTGCGCTGACGCTGGCTGCCTTTGGTGCCATCTCCTGCCTGGGGGCGGCGCTTGGCGCCCGTCAGTCCGGTCGTAGCAATACGGGCGCACCGTTGCAGAGGCGCCTGCACTACGCCTTGTGGTCCTCGATTCAGTTCGGGGCGCTCCTCGGCGGCTATTCGGGGTATCTGGGCGCTAGTGAGATGCTCCAACGCGTCGATCGAATTGTCCAATACGCCGGCGCCGAGGCGGCCCTGCAGACGGTCATGACCACGACACTCGTCGGCTTCACCGCGGCGTCGGTAATCGGCGTATTCGGTGTCTGGCGTACTATTTTCGCCGATCTTTCGGACCCGGCCCGCGACCATCGCCTTCGCGCTCTCGGCATGGGTGGGGCAAGCGCGGTGGCTATCGCGGTCCAGGCGCTGGCGCCCTGGGAGCCGATGTTCCTGGCGATCTTCCTCGCCCAGGTGCTCGCCGTCGTCGGCGCCGCATTCTGGCATCGCCGCACCCGCAGCCTCGAGCCCATGCCCGTCGATCCGCCCCTGGACCTGCCCACCACCCTCTCGCTGTCGGCCGTCGCCGGCGTTGCTTACGCCGGCGTGACGATGGGCCTCTCCGGTTTCCTGCAGTTCGTCACCCGAATGGGCATGGGCGACACGCTCGATGTTGCCGCGCAGGCAGCCCACTCCTTTCAGGGAGCGTGGATTCTCACCGGCGGCATGATCGCCTTCATGTTCGTGCCGGTTGCCGCCCTCGGGATGGGTGTCGTGGCCATCGAGAATGCCCGTCACACAGCCCTGTCCGAGGGCCGTCGGGGTCCGATTTTCGTCATGGTTGCGATTGTATTGGGCGTCGTGTTCTTCGGCGTCGGCTCCAGTCCGCTCGGCACGGCGGTCTCGGCATTGGTCATCATTCTGGCCGGCATGTGGCTGTGGCATCAGCTGCCCGCCATGCGTTGACAACATCTGCGCGAGTCGCGGGATATCCTCTTGTTCTGTTGAATGACCCCTGGACCACGCCCGAAAAAACGTCCGCCGACCAGTTTGCGCTCGCGTTGTGCTGGTCGGTCAGTCAACCCCATCGCATCGGCGAGGTTCTGCTGATTCCACCTATGGAGTCCGGACATTCCGTCACTTTGGGCCGCGGTGCCAGCGGCGACATGGCCATCAGCGCCGACCTCTTTCAGCAACGTCCCGGCCTGAATCTGCCCCGACCGCCGCTCGCCGACGCCCACGTCTCGAAGCGGCAGTTGGAGCTCCGCGCCACCGACGATGGCATCGCCTATCGAAACATCGGCCGATGTGGGCTTTTCGCAAACGGCGCCTCCGCCACCGCGGGCCTGGCCAAGCTGGGCGACACGCTCTACCTCGAGGGCGCGTCTCTGTGGCTTGTCGTCAACCGCCCACCAGTGCTCGTCGAGCTGACCTGGGTGCCTCTTCCGGGCAGCGCGGCGTTTGGCAAGGCGGACCGGAGTGGGATCATCGGTGAGTCGCCCGCCATCTGGGCGCTTCGGGACCAAATCGGATTCGTCGCCGGCAAGCAGTCGCATGTGTTGGTCGTCGGCGATGAGGGAACGGGAAAAAGGCTCGTTGCGGAGGGCATTCACGGGCTGTCCGTGCGCGCGGGCTACCCGCTCATCACCGATCCCCTCGACGACTTCCACGACGGTTCGACGCTTTATGTCGACCTCGACGATGTGGGCGACGACGTGTTCACCCACCTCCGCCGCGTCCTGGTTTCCGGGAAGGATTTGCGCATTATCGGCTCCACCCGCGAGCCGGGAGCGCTGCCCGCCGATCTCGTCTCTTCACTGGAGCTCCAGGTGCGCGCGCCGGGGCTCGAGGATCGGCCCGAGGACATCCCGCTCCTGATCAGCCATCTGCTCGGAAGCGGGTTTGCGGATGTCGACCCCGGAATGGTGGACGCATTGCTCCGGCATTCCTATACGCGACACCTGGGTGAGCTCGAAGACCTCATCGGGTCTACAACCTAGGTTGATGCTGCCATCTCCTCTTATGCTGGCCACCGGAAATCCGGGCAAGGCGGCCGAGTGGAGCGCACTCCTTCGCCCCGCGGGTGTAGATGTGGTCTCGCGTCCCGAGATGGGGGATCCAGAAGAGAGCGGGAGTTCCGCAGAGGACAACGCCTGGATCAAGGCCCTCGCGGTCGCCCTGCACACCGGGGTCCCGGCCCTCGGAGACGACGTGGCCGTGGAAATCGACGCTCTCGGAGGCGGTCCCGGCATGGAGACCCGGCGGTGGGCGGACGCGCTGGGAGGGTGGTCGGCGGCCCTCGAGGCATTGGGCACCACCTGCCTCGGCAGTCCCGGGCGGTATATGTGCGGGTTGGCCCTGGCCTGGCCGGACGGTTCAGGGGTACGGGTCACCGGAGAGGTCAGCGGCGTGATCGTGGCCGCCGCTGGGCCAGGTATCGGTCTGGAACCCTGCTTTCAGCCGATCGGTTTCGCGTGCACACTGTCGCAATTCACAGACCCACAACGACGGAGTGCCCATCCGCGGGGGCTGGCGTTGTCCGCCCTGCTCACTTCACGAGCTCGCTGATCTCGAACAAGTGCCCGTCGGGATCTCGGAAGAACGCCCGGATCTCGTAGCCGTGGTTCACCGGTGGGTTCAGGAATTCGGCGCCGCGGGAGAGCAGGTCGTCGTAGCAGGCCTGGCAGTCGTCTACGCGGAAGATCAGCTGGCTGCTGGCCCGATCGGGGTCGTCGGGCTCTGCGAAGGTCACGGTCGGCTTGTCGTCGGTGGGCCCGCCGCCGGTGACGATGAGCAGCCAGTTCCCGAGGATCTCGAGCACGGTCGATGTCCCGCCGTAGGTGCCATAGAGACTGGCGCCGAGGACTTCGGTGTACCAACGCGTCGACACCTCGAGGTCGGTAATGACGAGCAGGTGGGTGAGCGCGCTGGCACCGGCTGGAAAGCTCATCTTTCGCTCGTGTAGGTGGGGTCGTAGCTGGTGTAGTCGTCGTCATCGTCGCCGAAGTCGACATCGCTGCAGTCGAAGACATCGTCGCAGTCGTTCAGGAAGTCCTCGGCCTTGTCATAGGCATCTTCGAGGTCGTCATCGTCGTCACAGTCGGCCCGCGTGACGATTTTGTACCCCTTGAGGCACTTTTTGGCGGCGCCTTTGTCGAACTTGCATTCCTCGTAGTAGTCCGAGTAGTCGTCGATGTAGTCCTCGTAGTCGTCCATGCAGTCCGACATGTCGTAGTCGTCGTCGTCGTAGCATTGGACGAAGAACTTGCAGTTGTAGGTGATCAGCTTCTTGGTGAACTTCTTCTCGGTCATGAAGACCGAGCAGCCGACGAGCTGGAGTGCGATCGAGCTGAGGATGAGTCCCTGAACGACGGAGCGAAGGCGCATGGAAGGTCACTCGAGTGTGTGGGGCGAAGGACCGTATCACGCAGACCGGCTACGTCGCCCGGAGCGACCTCCTGGCCGTCGAAAAATCCCATCGCCCGTCTTGTTCCGATGATTGCAATGCCTTTGGACGACGCTGTAGCGACCTCCGGCGAATAGGCCTCCACCCAGCTCGGCGCGAGCACGCGGTCGACACCGACGAGGTGCTTGCGCTCGGCTGCGGTCGCCGCCCGGATCCGCGGGTGATCCAGAATCTCCGGTGGCGTGACGTCGATGGGCCGAACGAGGAGGGTCATGCCGGGGAGCTCGCGAATGGCCGCCGCCGCCTCGAACAGCCCCGCG
>Ga0315336_1003683_pt1 | contig 19845 bp, 19 predicted proteins | sample ASW5metaG_FD_204512 | JGI IMG/M metagenome (GOLD analysis project Ga0315336, IMG submission 204512) | Ammonia-oxidizing marine archaeal communities from Monterey Bay, California, United States - ASW #5 | ecosystem: Environmental > Aquatic > Marine > Intertidal zone | place: USA: California... | reverse complement strand
AAGTCAAAAGCCTGGTCTATTTTTTCCAGGGCATTATCACCACCCAAAAAACGCCGCCGCAGATCTGTGTTTTCTGTCCAGCCTCGGTATGGGTTGCAAAACTCCAGGGATCCGGTCTCTGTACCTTTTCTAATGATACAAGAGGTGTCCTGGATTGTTGTATCAAAACCAATAAGGCAGAAATATTCATACTTATCTTCCATATCCAAAAAATCCTTTTTTCATTTTATTTGAGCCAGAGACGTTTCATTCTTAGAAGTCTTTGTAAACCCGATCATATATATTTAGAATATCATCTATATGTAGTTTTTCTCCAGTAAAATGACATTGCATTTCTAATGGAAGGTCGAAACAAACTGACTCCACATATTCTTCAATTATCCCCAACTGCGCATTCTCTAACCCTTCAATCTCCTTTTTTAAATTGACTTTGGTTTTTTCATCAGTTGCAGTTTCTAACTCTTTGTTAAAAGAATCTTTCTTTATTTCAAATATAAGGAAGAGCGTTCTTAACTCGCGGTCAATCAATACCATAAAGACCTTCAATAGAGAAATGGTGATGATATAGTTTTATTATAATTACATTAAGTAAAACACCTACTGCAAATCCTATTGTAAACCGTTTCATTTAGTTACACTCACTTTTAGTTTATTCTGTGCTATTCCGATTCCTTTCAAAAAAAATCTCCGCCACATCCTAAGCGACTATTCTTTTGCTAACTTATGACTCTCACCGGTTAGCTTCCATATTTTTTTACTTTAAATTTTATAAACTGGTTTTCCTGATTTGATGAAATGAAAGGCCTCTGGCTCTAATAAGGGGAAAAATGTATAACACCTTTTTTATTTACTTTCAGTCGTTCTTGTCCCAAATTCCTGTCACCTATTTATCGCTATTGAATTAGATTAGAAATGAAATTCAAAACCATAGAAGAGTTTATTAAACAATACGAATCATTTGTAAAAGAGTGGTTCTCATTTAAAAATAACTCAAATTTCACTCATATTGAAGAAGAGGATTTTTGGTCAGCACTATTGGGGAAAATTGTTACAGAAAATTTATTAAATAAATATGATCCAGATCATCATTCAACTGCGAGTTTCGAAACTTGGTTAAAACGAGTCTTAAATAATTTATATATCGATATCTCTAAAAAAATAGCTAGGGGTAACTGGGTTCCAATTAGTTCAACAGATGATGATAAGAATTTTGAAATTTTAGAAGAACGTTTTCACGTTGATAAAGATACTTATGAAATAGCTGATATAGATAAAGACGTTATTGCGAAACTAGTGAATAATATTCCAAAAATTCGAGATAGAATATTGGTCAAACTGAAAACATATATCGATGGCTATACCTTGCTCGATGAGAAAGAATATTTGTTTCTTGAGGATACAAGTGATTTAAGAGATGTGAAGGGATTTATTAGTGAAAATATTTATAATGATAAAGCCGGAATGAAAGACAAAGATATTTGTATTTTATTGGATATGAAAAAAGGGACCATTAATACAACCTATCAGCGAATTGTAAGAAAATATGTGGTGGAACCGTATAATCTATATAAGGCAAAACATGGCTAGTATTAACATTAATATTGATGAGATAAACATTAACTTTATTGTTAATGATGGCTATGATAGTTTATGGATGAATTATCATGTCACAAAGCATATCATCCAAAACAATGAAAATGAAAATTTTAATTCAGTGTTGAAAATTGGAATAGATAAAATTCAACAAATCAAATCAATGCAAGTTGAGAAATTCAAATGCACCGTTAATCATAACACACCATTGGACCAATCTTGCAAACAATGCAGTTTTGTCGATAAATGCCATTCAACCCTTAAACCAATAATTAAAGGATATGGTGAAATGATCGCTGAAAGTTTAATGAATGATGAAGCGAATGCAACCCATGCACACTATGATCAGAAAAGAAAACCCACATCCACAAAATTGAGCGGATATATTCTTGTTATCGATAAATATGGGTCATCGATAATTGCGCTAAAGAACAAAAATATTTATAAAGTGATGACTTGCTATAGAAATGCGCAATTTTCGAATCTGTCTGATATTGAACTCGCATTTAAAAAAGTAATGGGTGATTTTGAATGGACAAGGAGATTAAATATAGATCAATGGAATAAGCGATTAACTTACAAGAAATTTAAAAACGTGGTCAAACATTTACCTGATAATTGGATATAACAATGGATATCAAACATATCAATGAAAACCTGAGACAACTTGAGGGGAAAGCATATCACTGTTTAAAAACAGTATCACAATATGCTTATGATCAAGACATCGATAAAGAGGATTACTCAAAAGAGTATCTGTTTTATGAACTTTTCTTTGCAATAAGTAATTACGAAAGAGCCATTACCACCTTAGACTTAGAAAAAACTTTAGAAAAACGATTTAATACTATTAACCAACTTGCCTTGGAATCATTGCAACAAGAAGGAGATAATTATTTTAGCAGATTGGATAAATTCGGTCAGCAGTATTTTTCTGATGTGAGATATAGAAAACAAGTGAAAATATTCAAGAATAGAATAGATTTTGATTCACTTGATGATTTGAATGACGATACAAAAATATTAATGGAAAATGATTTATATGCACTTTTCAAAATTCGAGATGAAATCAATTTATTGAATCAAAATACGGGTCTATTTGTTCAATGTTTTGGCTCATCAGAAGATCTAAATCATTATAAAATATTTGAAGAAAAGATAGTAACAATTCATAAAGAAAATCGGTGGATTTGGGGGGTTTTTCATGAAATTATTGAAAATTATAGAACAGCTTTGTTTGTGCCGGTCGAAACGGCATGGTGGTATGAGCTTGTATCATTTTCACCAAAGAATTTAGCTGTTGTCATGTCTGCGAATATTTCTTCCCAGGAAGATAAAAAAACAGTTACAGAAATGATTAAGAAGACGTTTGTAGGAGAATTCGAAAAAATTAAATCAAGTATTAATGAAACAGTTGATTGGATTAGTGATCATCAAAAAGGTGCATTTGATCATTTGGTATCTCTTTCAAAATCGCCTACCCCAGCCTATCAATCTTGGAGCGAAGAAGAACCAAAGCCCAATCCGAGTGATCATGGGATACCGGCAGGATTGTTTAGTTCTATTCCCGATATAAAAGAAGATGTTATTCGTGATTTAATTAGCTTAGTTCAGTTTGATGAAAAATTGGATGATGAACAAAGAAAAAATATTCTGGCAACAGCATTTCTAATCATTGGTGAAAGCGAGAAAGCCCATAAACTATTAAATGAAAACGAATAAAACCGTATTTGATTATATAGAGAAGGCTATAGAAAATGAGACATTAAAACTGCTTATTCATCGCCAATTTCGTGATGATGAATGGGGGGTAATGATTTCAGAATTCAGGCCTGATTTTAAAATGAATTCGTTTGACAAGAATGTGGCCAAGATTTTTCTTTGCAGGGATTACAGTTTGAAATATATGTACGGTGATTGTTTAAGTATTATAGATGAAATAAATACAATTAAAAATGAATTAAATATAGATTCTCAATGCCATTTAGCTTTGCTTGGTTTTGCATATCATACTTTTGGAATTACCCTTGGGTATATGGGCAAGAAAAATGACTCAAGGTATAATACTTTTCTTGAAGAGGCCCATAATATATATAATCAACTCAATGCCAATTTGGATATTGCTGACTTGACTATACAAAAAATTGATCTGGATTTTTATTATGATCCACCCCTTGGGATTCCAGGGTTAATTAAGAAGTATGAAAATATTGAAAAAGAATTATGGCAAGAGAAAGGAATAAAGTTTCGAATTGGTGTATTATGCCTTTTGGGATTCATGAAAAGCGACATTCTTTCATTGCTAAATCGTGCCGTTAAAAACCTGAAAGAATATTTAGCCGAAGCTAATAAAAACCATTATATGCATTATTGGGCCTCTTGTGCTTTAATTATTGCACAAAAAGCGAAGAATGAAACATTGACTCAATTACCCAGGACGCCCTCTGGGGCAAGAAGTAAAGCTGAAAGATTCCCAATCACTCTTTTTTTGCTGATACGATCTTATCGTATTGTTGGTGATAATAAAAAGGCCAAGCGACTTTTATTGGGTATTGAGAGAAAACTAAAAAATTTGATACAATATTTTGAAAATAATGAGTATAAGAAATTCATCTTTTTAAGCCATCGCATTGTCATTGAAGAATGGATGCTTTCTGTCTTTGAAGATACAGAAGCAACTATAAAGGAAAAATTCTATCATATCATCCATGTAAATGAAATTATTCAAAATCGTTTATTAGCTGATAAACTTTCTTCATATTTAACAAAGGATGATGGATTAATTAATATAAAAGAAATGTTACATAAAATTGCCAAGGATCGACCCGATACCGGTTTAGTTTATATAACATCTACCATTCGAAACATAAAGAACCAAAATCAATTTATTATTTTATATGCAGAAAAAATTGGCGATAAAGACACCTATTCTATCAATACAATTAATTCCAATAGCTTATTGGAGATTGAAAATAAATTTAACGAAAAATTTATTATTGATTCTGGATCATCGAAAAAAGAGCAAGATCGAGTGCTTGATCTTTATGGAGAAACACTTTTTACTGATAATGATTTTCTAAATTCAAAAAATACTTTAGTTGTCCCAAATAACTTCTGTCTCACTCTCCCAGTGCATATGGCTCGCATAGATGGTGAATATCTTTACGAAAAGAGCGAGTTCAGATATTTACCAACCTTGCATATTGTTAATAGTAAGAATAAAAAATCAGTTGATAAAAACTCCGTGATGACAATATTTTATACCAGTAAAGATGAAAATGCATCTATAGAAGCTGATGCGATTAATGAATCATTACCTAATTGCACTATTAGACTAGTTAAAGATCCAGATTTAAAAACAATAAAGGAGAATCTATATGGATCTAATATAGTTCATACGATAGCACATGGATCTGATGGAAATATAATATTTAATGGTTATGTGATTGATGGTTTTGATTATTGTGATGCGTTTACTGATGATTTAGAAACAGTATCTTTTAGTGTGTGTCGAAGCGGTGCTGTTTTACAAAAAGAGGCGTATCCAGTTGAGCACGTAAGTTGGTCACATAAGTTGCTGAAACGAAGAGTTAAAAAAGTATTAACTCATTCATGGGATTTAGGTCAACACGCGAGTAATAGTTATATATTAAATTATTACAGTAATTATAATGAAAGATATATTGCTATGAAACAATACAGACCATCTGAGTATGGTGGTTATATGATTTGGGGTTATTTTTAATAAGTAGGTTATACTGATGCAAGTTGAAATAACACCACAAATTGATTTATCTAAAAAAAATAAAGGCATTTTACAACAAATAATTGATAATCTTTATCATGTTAATATTAGATATAATGATTTTGAGAGAATTATAGAATCTATTCCCCAAAAAGATTTATTAGAATCTATAAATAGGCTTTCTAAGGGCTTCGCTTACGTTAATACAAAACAAGCTCCATTTTTACAGCCACAAAAGGGTTTCTCTAATTTTGCTGCTTCGCCAAATTCACATAAAATAAAATTCGTTAAAAGAATATATAATAATACTGGCACTTTTGATGGCAATACGTTATTACTAATTCTCAAAGCACATTGCAAAAAATTTACTGTTTCAGGCAGTATATACAAATTGATAAAAAATAAATTCAATATTGAATTTTCCAATGAACCTATACCTAAAAAGTTTACTCATACTTGCTCAATCAATAATTTTTATGAATTAAGTAATAAATGCAATGCGGCTGAGCTATATCTTTCGATGTCAATTTGCGGAATTCTAATTAGTGATGAAAATGAAATTGATGAGGGGATTGTAGATGTAGGAGAAATATTAAAAAAATGTAATAAAATAGGAAAAAATCTAATTAAGGCTCGTAAGTCAATTGTTGTTCAACATGAAACTATGATTAAATTAATAGATTACCTTCCGCTGAATAATAATTATGAAAAACTAGAAGAAATAAATGTTATTGGTGGTGAAATCGAAAAATTAGTTGGAAAGTTTATTGTTGAATCAAAATCACTAGAGTCTATTTTGGAGGAAAATGAAAGTTTGAATTCTCAGGAAATTATGATGATGACTGTTCCTCAAAAAATAAAATTTACTGATGATCAGTTAATTATCAGATCATATAATTATAAAGAGAAGAACAAATATTTTGTTGATACTTACTTTTCTCTTGAATTGCATGCTCATTTAATTGAATTAGTAAAAGATTATTTAATTGCTAACAAAAAACAGTTTATCAAATTTCCAAAAAAAGAAGATAAAAATCTTCAAATTTCAGAGGATGACCATAAAGAAATAATTAATAAATCTTCAGATTATGAGATAAAATTTTCAATAGATGGTCAAAGCCAATCAATAGATTATGGTGAATTAAATCAAATAAGTGAAAAAGAGAAAACATTAAATAATCAAATAGAATTATTTGAATTATTAATAAAATATTTAACAGATATAAGTGGAGTGTGTATCCAAGGAAAAATAATAAACTGGTACCAAATAGAGCCAAAAGAATTAGAGCAACCTTTATTATGGATAGGCAAATTTTATGATGAAGAAAATTTAAAAAGAATAAAAACTTTTAAAAACACCATTTGTTCTTTAATAAGTAAAAATGATCACCTATTCAATTTCACTAAATATGAAATTGAAATATTTAATGATTTGAAAATTGATCAAAATGGTTTGATCAATATTTTCTATCAAACTGAAAAAATTAAAAAAGGAGCCTTATTAAGAATTAATTATCCAGATCTCTTGAAGCACACAAAAAAAATATATAGAATTTTGAAACTATATAATATGAACTTAAAGAAAAGAATTAAAAAAAACAATGAAGCTATTCGCAATTTATTTGAGAAAATAAAATTGTATAACAGTGTTTCTTTAAGTAAACAAGAGATATCAATTAACAATGAAATAACTCAATATTTGACAAATAATGGAAGGGTGGAGCTTGATCTTGATGAAATAGCATTAAGCAAACTCATTAATATAGAAACTGTTATCAGTGATTTATCAATAAAATTACAAACTGCGACCACTGAATTAATAAAAAATAGTAAGAGAGAGTTTCAAACGAAAATTGACTCAGCTAAAGATAAAGATATAAGAAAATTATTAATAACTCCAATAAGAAGAATGGAATCTATTAATGATTTGAAAAACGTAATAGTAGATATGGATAATATTTTAATTGATAAAAGAGAAAAAATCAAAAAACAAGATATTGATATAAAAACTATAGAAAAAGCTGATGTTCAAAACAAAAAAATAATGCATTTTGATAATCCAATATTGCAACTTATTTATTTAAATAAATTAGTTTTGAGTAGTGATTATCAATATTTAGATGATGAAAATAAAAATATATTAGAAATAATAATTGAATCAATAGAAAATATAGATCTTGAAGAAGGTATTGATAACAAATATTATATATTTAGCCTATTATTAATAGAGAATCTGTTTATAAATGTAAATCAAAAGATGATTCTTAATTATGTTCCATCTAATCAAGATATAAATCTTAACATTGCAAAAATTATTTATTTAGAATCGTATATAAGTCATTCTATAAAAAGAGACACATCTGATAATGATCTTTATGAACATTATGAAACTATAAGTGCAAGTATAACAGATAAATATAAACAGTTTTTTAAAATATTAAATTTCAATTTTATTGGAAATAAATATAAAATTTCTGAAAAAAAAGAATCATATAACGACCAACAATTGTCAATAATAAAAGAATATTTTATTAAAAAGAATAATAAGTATAGTAATGAAATAACTAAAATAGAAGGCACGAATATTCATCAACAAACAGTGCTTTATAATATGGTTAAAACTCTTGAGACTGATTATTACAATCCAATAGCAAATGGATCTTTTGATTTAAAGAAAGAGCGACATAAATTATTTATTTTATCACCAGAAAGATTATGGAACATAAATAAAACACACGAATCATTGGGTTTTGCAAATTTATCAAATAATTTAAAGGAAATTATTGATAATAAGTTCAAGCCAATTTTAGCAGTTCTACAATCTATTGATCAAATAAAAAAACGTGAAGTAGATTTACATACCGTAGATGTTTTTTATAGAAACGATCTTTCTGAATTAACAAACAATGTTTTAGATTTAGCGAATTGTCGATTAGTAAAGACTTTAAAAGAAAAAGCCAGGGTTCAAATGGATGATGTTCAATATTCATATGATGAGATGGCAAATTATTTAATTGGACAAATTGATTGCGCCAAAACCCAGCCAAGCCTATACAAATATATCTACAGTCATCGATTAGAATCTTTTGATAAATTAATTCAAGAATTCAATTTAGATGATAATCAGACAGTTTTAACAAGCCCAATAGAATTATTAATTAAAGACGAAGTTTATCACAAGATATTCATTGATAGTATTTCTTCTCAAACAGAAAAGAAAAAAATTAAAGACAAACTTTTGAAGCTTAACTTGGATATTGATACTAAAACGGCTCAATTAACTGAAGAGCAAAAAGATCTTATCAAAAAATATCAAAGTTATGGTCGTTTTCAATTATGTTTAGATGAAACAAGCTCAATATTGCTTCAAATAAGAGATGATCAACATTTTAATGCAGAGATATATAAAGAGAAGAGATCCGAATTAATTCACAGAAATGACTTATTTCATAGTATGATATTTGATCACCAATACCGCAAGTATTCTTCAACAATGAAAAATTATTTAGACTTTGTTGAAAAAAAAATAATTGAAGAATCACTGTCTTTGGAGGATTTAACGAAATACAATGAATGGTTAGATTTAATTATTAATGAATTGGAAACAGACATATATACTAATGAAACTAACTATATTGAATATTTAGATAGTGAATCAATTGTAGGAAATGATTTAAATAGTATTGGTCTCTGGCCATTAGTAGAGGAGGTAAATAAAAATAGATCCTCTGACGATAAACACATCAATTTATTAAGAGAAAAAAAAGATATTACAATATTATTTTCGTCTCTTAAACAAATTCAAGCACGTTACAATATGCCCAAAGGTTTAAGTGAAAATTCTAAACATTCAAGTACTGGTACAATTTCAATAAAGCGTAAGACTATTGATCACTATAAGATTATATATAGGAAGCTATCTAAGCTGTTAGGTTATTATTCAGATACAACCAATGATAATTGTTTATTTATTGATCAAGGTTTTCAATTACCTTTTTTTCTTACCAGCTCAATTAAAAGGTTAAAAAAGAATAGCAGAATTATAATTGCAATCCTTAATCCTCACAATAGACATAGTAAAAAGATTAATAATTTGCATTTAATTAACCTTGAAGATGAGATTTATGATCTAATGGATAATTATGAAGGTGAGAATAAAGAACTATGTTCTTATAATGATTACTCAATTGTATGTATCTCTTTAGCTCGGAAGTGTCCAAAAAGTTATCAAATTAATCATTCTGAAAAGTTTAAATCGATGACAATAATCTCACCAGTTGATTTTGTAAATATCTTTTATAATTCTATAAATTTTGAACGTTCCTTTTCACATTTAATGATTAAATCTATCCCTTTAAAAGAATTAAATCCTTATTCAAATGGTAGTTCTTACAATTCAAGTGATGCCGTATATATCCAGCGTGAGATAAGGCAGACCATGTTTAAAGAAATAGGAAATGGAAATGTAGCAATATATGGAGGGAGAAGAATTGGTAAAACAAGTATCTGTAAAGATATTGAATTAGAATATATAAATGATGAAAATAAACATGCGTTATACCTATCTGTCTCTAATTACAGATATTATAAAGGTGAACCTAATAATAGATTTAGGGAAGGGTTGCTAATTGGTGAAACAATTCTTTCTAGGTTAACCGGCAAAAACACTACATTAGATAGTTTTGTTGATTTTAAAGAACAGTTAATTATTGTTTACAATAAATTATATAAAGGTAAAAAGCTCCTCATTATTTTAGATGAATTTGATCGATATATATTACAATCTAACGATGAATGTTTAGATAAAGAGAAAGATAACAGTTATCAATTTGTAGACGTATTAAGGCATCTACATGAAGAGCAGAAAAAAATCACCTTTTTAATTTCAGGCTTTATTCACTTATGGTCCTACTTAGTAAAGGAAATAGAGCATTTAAAAGCGGATGGTGAAAATCCTTTTACTGGATTATTGACCAAAAAATTTCCTATTAATAGTATGACCTCAATAGAAGCAAGAAAACTAATATCAACTTTGGAAGATAATCTAGCTTTAGAATTTGAAAATGAAGGATTTATAAATCATATTATTCAATATACCGGCCATCACCCAGCTTTTATCCAAGGGTTTTGCGAAAGATTAATTGATAATATTGAAAATAGGGTAAGTCAATCTGATCGTAAAATAGGAATAGACGATATTAATAAAGTCTTTGCTCAAAAAGAATTTGAAGATGATGGTATCACTCCTACTTATTATCAAGATTTTGATAAAATTATTCAAATGAACTTTCAATATAAAGTTGATAATATTAGTTATGAAAAAGTTGCAAATGCTCTAATGAATATTCTTTGTTTATTAGAAGATTCTACAAGTGACAATAAATTCTCAATCTCAAGAGATGAACTGCTTCAAACTTTTAATGATGCAATTCAAGATCTCTGTGATGTTGATGTTAGATTAAAACGAGAAGATTTTGATAAAACTATTGAAGTTTTATTCATAAATAATGTTATTAGTGATAAAAATAGAGAATTGTCATTTATTTACTCATCATGGCCAAAGTATTTACAGAATTATCTATGGGTGATAGATGATGAATATTTTAATAATAGATTATTAGATGCAAATAAACAAATAATTAAATGGGAATCAAATGCAATCTAAAATTAGCAAGTTTTTTGATTTTAGCAATCAAAATAAGTCCTTTGCAATAAATGGAGTTCTTGATACAAAATGTATCTCATCTTTCATCAAAAAATATATACAAAATATAAATCCCAAAAATATTGTAATTACTTTAGATGGACAGAATTACAATAGATCAGATGAATCTGCCACTATCAAAAATATGAACAATCAGTGGAATCCTGGCAAACCCCATTTTGAAACTCTTGATGACTATTTTCAAACAGCAGATGACGTAATGAATTCAGCAATAAATAAAAATAATGAAGTTTTTATTATTATAAGTGTTCCAAGAGTCAAAGATTATAAACGTGATGATATTGAAAAAAAATATCCAAACATTAAAGATTTTATTGAACAGAATAATGACAAATTGGATAAATTTAATAAAGGAGAAAAAAACAAATTAGCCTATAAAGAAAACCTTGAATTTGAAATAATTAATGAAATTGATAAAAAAAAGCGTGATGAAGTTAATCATAAAGCTTGGGATCTTTTTTCCGAAGTACGGGCAGTTACTTACGAGACAACTAATATCCGATTAATTTTTATTGGAGATTGGGATAAAAAAAATGTGATGAGTCTATTTGAAAGTAGTGGAGATTCATATCCATTTCAATCTAAAGAAATACATTTATATCAATTAAGTTTTAGCCCTCACATAAATGATAGTGATTTTAAAATGCTTAAAGCTTGCAATTATATTAGTGATTATAAATTATATAAATCCTTATATGATTATACAAAAGGTGAAATGATATCAACTTTATTTTTAGCAGATAATATTGAAACTAATTATAATTCTGACGAGCTTAATAATAATATTGTACACTCAAGATTTAAGTTTAGCGTTTATTGGGAAAAACATTTCAATGATGATGAATTAAAGATAGTTAATAAATTAATTAGTGATACAGGTATACTATTTATTTCCAGTCAAAACTCGGATAAAATTTCTTGGTTTAATAGATTAATGATTTTTAAAAATTCAAACCAAGGAGATACTTATATATTTAGAACTAAAAATTATTTTTATGAATCTTTATTACAAAAATTGAACAAGGATAAAATAGAGCCCATAAAGCCCATAATTGAAGAGAATATCAATTTGTTAAAACAAATTTTCTTTATTGAAAATCGAATGAAGACAATCATGAAGAGATTTATGTATGTGCATGATCAATTGGATTATAAACCAATTCCACTATTTTCCGCTAATGTAACATCTATTGATAAAGTTTCAACACCAGGTGACCTTTATAATAAACATGCAAGTTCTTACAAGAAATTATTTCCTCATAATAAATGGGAAGGTGAACTATCAACAGTTTTAACTTTTGGAGAAATTATTAATTTACTGGAAAGAATTTTTACAGATATTTATGAGATTAAAGAGGATGAAGAAATAATTCCCATTGACTCAGGTGGGGAAAAATATACCTTAAAACGAGGCGATGTCGTTTGCATGACAAAATTAGTAACCCAAACTGAATATATAACAAAATTATATGGTAAAAGAAAAACACGTCATCCTATAAAATTAGACACTGAGAATGCAAAAACTATTCGAAAAAATAATGATTTATTTATAAAAACTAGTAAAACAAAATTTGGGAAAATAAAAGACCATAATAAAACAATAGAATCTTTAAAAGACATTAAAACTTTACGTAACGCTTTAGCACATAATGTTCGACTTACCGAATCTGATATTCTTCTTTTTAATTCATTAGAAAAAAATCTCTATTTATTATTTTCATATAATTCTAAATAAATTGTAAGTATTTCTTTCATTCCTCCGTATAGGAGGTATGACAATAGATGTAACAAAAGGTACTTATCAAAGTACAAATACTAATCCACCAGAAGATATTAATAATGAATTAGTGCATGTAGAAAAAGTGTACTATGGTAAAGTCATAATGTTTCGTACGAATTGTCCTAAGTGCGAAGAAACGTTATTTGGACCTAAATATGATTTTAAATGTGATGTTTGTGGCCATCAATTTCAAGGAACAATAGAGTCATTACGTATCGAGGTAACTTCTCCAATCCGCAAAATTCCCTCGCCAAAGCTTAAAAAGCAAATCCTTGAGAACCAACATTCTAAATGTTTTTGGTGTAATCGAGAATTTGGTGTCATTTATTTTAGATATAATACAATTAAAAGGCTGGTACCTAATTGGGATCATATTGTCCCATACTCATACAGTTATTCAAATGCAGATGATAACTTTGTTGCTGCGTGTAGTATATGTAATTCGTTCAAAAGTTCCCACGTTTTTGAAAATATTATAGAATGTAAATCATACCTAAAAAAGAGGTGGGATAAACATCTCAGGTTAAGAAAAATTGTTTTATTAGAAGGTGATTCTTTAGAAATAGAAAAAAATTGTAAGAAAAATTCACTTTCATACGTATAGAAGATATGAGATACAAAAGATCATATAGCAGAAATAGATATTCTTCCTCCGGTTCTTCCAGACGTCGCTTTTCAGGCAGTTCAAGCCGATCATATAGGCCTACAAGGTCAAGATCTTCTTATGGTACAAGCGCTCGTAGAACAGGCGTTTCAAAACGAACAAAAAACGGATATTCCCAATTTTATGACAGACGTTCAGGATCTTGGAAATTCACCCATCGCAGAGTAGCTGAGAAAAAACTTGGTGGAAGTATTAGACCAGGATATGAAGTCCATCATAAAAATCATAATAAAAGGGACAATCGTCCTTCAAACCTCACTGTCCTTTCGAAATCTGCTCACAGAGCTGTCCATAGAAATGGTGGATTAAAATCTTTATTTAAAAGGTGGCGGAAATGACATTCCAAAAAGCATTAATAGGTAATGAATTATTCGGGATTTATTTAGTCGATTATGGGGAATTGAATGCTACTGGATTTAATATTCATTTTTTACCAGTCATGATTTCATGTACGACAGTCAATATAGATTGTAGAAAAATTCAAGATATATCAATTGGTATATTGGGGATATCATTTACTTTTTCTGTGACCCATCCGTGGTTTAAACCAAATCATTAATAATCATTGTAAGAATTTGAATAGGTGAGATGTATAAAAGTTATGACAACTAAGAAAAAAACAAATAGCTTAATAAAGTCGAATACTGTCTTCACTTCATTAAAAAATGAAATTGAAGGTAGCGCTGATCATTATTTTATATCAGGCAAGGCCGGTACGGGAAAGTCGACCTTTCTTCGACAGTTTGTAGAGGAAACAGATAAATCTGTTGTTGTCCTGGCGTTTACAGGGAATGCTGCTATAAATGTAAAAGGCCAAACCATTCATTCTTTTTTCAGGTTTCCTTTCGGTATAATCGATGTTGATGAATATACACCAGATTTCATACCGCTTTTGAAAAGAGTAGATGCAATTATAATTGATGAAATTTCCATGGTTCGATCTGATTTGATGGATGCCATGGATAAAGTGTTAAAATACAATTTAAAAAACGAGCAGCCTTTTGGTGGTATTCAAATGATTCTTTTCGGTGATATGTTCCAATTGCCCCCTGTTGCACCCTACGGCCAAGGGGCAGAGGAATATTTTATCAATAGGTATGATTCAAAATGGTATTTTGATAGTGATGTATGCAATCGTGAAGAATTTTCTTGCAAAGTTGTTGAGCTAAATGAAGTTTTTCGCCAAAATGACACCCATTTTTTAGAACTTCTTAATGATATTCGAACAGGAGATATTTCTTTCGAAGACCTCAATATAATCAATGAACAATTTGACCCTACTGTCGATACTTCCAAAGAATTGAGTATAAACCTTACCACGACGAATAAAGCCGCCAATGAAATTAATGCACAGCAGTTAAAAATAATTCCCGGTAATCCCCAGGTATACCAAGCGGGTTTATGGGGAAAGTTTGATGCAGGAAATTATCCGGCAGATTTTTCTCTTGAACTAAAAATTGGGGCGCAAATCATGTTCTTAAAGAACGATTTTCACGGACGTTGGGTAAATGGGACCTTGGGAATTATAAAAAAATTAGATAATGAAAATTTATTGGTTGAAATAAATAATGGTACATATGCTGTAAAAAGAACATCTTGGGACAATTACCAGTACACTTATTCAAAAAATGATAAAAAGCTAAAACAGCATTTAATAGGTACATTTACGCAGTTTCCAATAAAGTTGGCATACGCCATTACTATTCATAAAAGTCAGGGAAAAACCTTTGAAAATATTGAATTACATCTTGTAAACGGAGCCTTTGATCATGGCCAACTGTACGTTGCTTTAAGTCGCGTCACTACACTAAATGGTCTCTTATTAAGAAGTATTGTTAGCAGTTCAGACGTCATTGTTGATCCGCTTATTATAGATTTTTTCTATCAAATTGAAATGGGTTTTAATGATAATTTTTCATATCCTGAAAATTATTTTAGATTACCGACCTTTGAGGACGCTCATGAATAGTATTTTCAATAAAAATATCCATTTGATTGAACCAGATCATAGGTATGTCTTGGAGAATTTTCCAGACTTAAGGTTTAAGAGTGTAACTGAAACCATTAGTGAATATTTCGAAAAATTTGATAAGGATAAAATTGCAAATAAACTTGTAACGACAAATGTAAAATATATGGACATGAATCCCGATGAATTGATTGCCGATTGGGATGCTGCCCGAGACCATGGAACAAAGGTGCATCGTGAGATTGATTTATTTTTACGAGATGGTACCATTCCAAATGAAGAAAAAGCGATGCATGCCACACATTGGTTAGAAAAGTATCAAATGAAATCGGATATAGATATTTATTCAGAAGTCATTGTTTACAGTAAAGAGTTAAAAATGGCCGGCAGTATTGATATTCTTGCCCATAATAAGCGCAATGATACTTATGAAATTATTGATTGGAAAACATCAAAGTCGATTGATACTGTATCATTTAAAGGCAAAACCGGTACACATCCAATTACGCAGTATTTGATGGATTGCAATTTTGCCACCTATTCAATGCAACTGTCATTTTATCGGTATTTATTGAAGACATATTACGCTATGAAAATTACAAATCAATTGATTGCTCACCTTGATGGAGAACAATGCAAAAGTTATGTTGGCAATTATTATAGAAATGAAGTCATAGAGATTATACATGATCAACAAAACAGGAGAAAGTCATGACATTTATTAAGGAACTAATTATTCCAGAAAACAAGATTGAACTTCGAAAATTTTATGGCGATACCTTATCGGATAAAATAATTAACCATAATAGTTCAAATAACACAAAAATTTGTTTCTTGGATTTGGAAACCACGGGCCTGGATAAGGCAAATGATAAAATTATTGAATTGGCTGTTAAACTTGTTTCCGTTGATAATAATTCAGGGGATTTAATTGGAATTATAAATCAATATGAATCTTTTCAGGATCCGGAAGAACCCATAGATGAAAAGGTATCTAAAGTAAATGGCATTACGAATGATATGGTAGATGATCATGCCATTAATTGGGCTCCAGTTGAAGAAATTTTAGAAAGCACAGATATAATTGTTGCCCATAATGCCGGTTTTGATCGCGCATTTATGGATCGGTATTTACCATTATCAAAAGATAAAATATGGGTCTGTTCCGTCAATGATGTTGATTGGCTCGAGCGAGGATTTACCAGCAGTAAACAGGAACTCCTTTGTATATGGCATGGATTTTTCTATGACTCTCATCGAGCTATGTCGGATGTGGACGCATTAATTAATCTTCTAACTCATGAATCTTATAAAACGAATATACCCATTTTGGAATTGATAGAGAACGCATCGAATTCAATTTATAAAGTATCAGCTATTAATAGTTCTTATGAAACAAAAGATATCCTAAAAGCAAATGGATATTATTGGGATGGTGCTAAAAGATGTTGGTGGAAAAATCTATTGTTTGAAGAAATAGAGATTGAGAAGAATTGGTTAGCAAATAACGTATATGGCGGTGATTTTATAGGGATGGTTGAAGAAATATCGTTGACAGATAAATATAAATAAAAATTGTTGTTGACCAATAGTATATGATTATGACATCATAGCATTTTATTAATTACATTAAAAAAAGAATAAAAATTTGTAAGAATAATGAGTATGCCAGCGTAAAGAATGCATAAACCAACATAAAAATAATTAAAATGACAAACACCACATTCATTAAAAACATAGATGGATTATCGAGCTTAAGCAATAATTATCGTTACTCAGATAAAAATATTATTGGCTCCTGGCTAAAATATCAATTAGGATTAGTACATTTAACATTTTTGAATTTTCAAACTATACATCGTTTTTATAGACATTTTAATCTCATAAATAGAATGCGTAGATTTCTATAAAAATTGGAGGAAACTGATTTCAATACTTTAATATTAAGAACAATGGCACACAGTCGAATCTGGGAACATGAAAATTCTCAGTGTTATTATGAAAGGGCTCAGTTGGATAGAATGATCCTATCATGGGAACCAGATATCTTTGAACAAAAGATTCAAGATTTTGACAATGTATTGGGCATCTATACACAAAAATATTTTGAAATGACTCGATATGGTCGAGTGCCATTTTTGAAGACCCCTAACGAAACTTCGATTTCATTAATGAAATTAAGGCCAAATATGAATGGAGATAAATTCGCAATACAGGATGATGGAAAGGTGACAATCCTATTTAGTTTTATAAAGAAGTTGTGGAATGGTAATGATGATTATTCAAAAATGATGATTATTGACAATGCCCTAATTAATTCAAAATTGGCGTCATTTAAAAAAGTGCCACTCACAACTTATCGGTGGCCCTTAGCATTCACACTTTCTACGAAAAAGGTTAAAATTATTTTAAATAACCATAGCGTTTCGCTCGATGACTGAGAAGATACACCTTTAAATCAAAACATTTGAAAGATCCAAGATGACAAACTACACAGACAAAATAATAAACGAATTAATTACTACACTAAAACCATTAGACAAAATAGATGAGTTCTCGAATTTACCGGGAATTTACTTTATTGGGTTTAACGGAGAAAATTTCCCATTTCCTTCACAAGTGGATATTGTATCTACTGGAGATATTATTTACGTAGGCAAGACAGAAAAAAGCCAAAAGAGCCGCGATGCAAATACCCATTTCAAAAGTGGCAAAACCGGTTCATCTACTTTGCGCCGTAGTGTTGGGGCAATTCTACGGAATAAACTTGAGTTAAAACCGATACCCAGAAGCCAAAATGAAATAAAAATGCGGGATTTCAAGTTCATTGAAGAAAGTGAAATAAAACTAACCAAATGGATGATCAAGAACCTATCCCTATCATTTTATGAGGTAACAGAGGGTAAAAGATATTTAAAATTATTAGAGAACCAACTTATAGAATTGTTGACACCTATTCTAAATATTTCCAAAAATATAGGGAATCCTTTTTTACGGGATCTAAAGGAACTTAGGCGGCAATGCCGTGATATCGCCAGGACATCTAAATATTTATAACAATATTGTAAGAAAAAGTATAAGAACAACGTAAAAGAAGTATGACAACTAATAGAAACACATTAACAAGAAATAGATTAACAAATAACTCTGATGAAACAGATATAGGCGCATTGATTTCAGGAGATAATATTTTTTCTATCCCATATTTCCAAAGGGCATATAAATGGAAACCAGATCGAATAAAACAATTAAATATGGATATGCTCAATATTGTTGACGGAAGTGTTGATTGTCATTTCCTGGGTGCTATAATCGTTCATGGTCTGAGAAACGAACCCATCATAGGTATTGGGTAGAACAAATGCCTTTTTTTGGTTTGGTACGACCTAAATGTGAACTTTGTGGCTATCGATGTGGATATATGCTTCACCAAGGATGGCGACACGCTGATTATCCAGGGTATGTGTTTGGTAAGAAAAAATGTTTAGTTGAATATGTAAGAAGAAATCCTAAAATTAAAAATAAAATAAAACGGAGTAACAAAATGACAACTTATTATCCAGCACCTGGTTCACAAGGAAAATATATAAATATTTGGCAAAATGCACTACCAGCAATTTCAGAAATTTTGGGTAGTTCAGAATCTTCGGGAAGTATTACGCTAAATTCTAAGGATTTTGCATTAGTTGGTAACAGAAAAAGTTATTCATTCAATCTTGAATTTGATAATGGGGTTGTAAGTAATAACATTAGTGACTCTGCGGTAAAACGTGATTTAGCAGCTGAATTATCAAATTCAAGTTCAGTGAAGTCTATTTTAAAAACTGGGTATTTTAAGTTTCGGATGGATAACAATTTTACTTTATGGATATCAAAATTAGGAGAATTCTGAGTATCCCAACGACAATAAATTAATTATCATATAGTTACAACTCACCATTAGATAAAAGAGTTAAATGGAATGAAAGAATATCGACCCAAGATGAGGGAGTTTATATAGTTTCGTTGTCTGAGGAATCAGGAAGAAACAATGGTATTCAAAAGAACCCTCCCATTTCAAGAGATATTATTAGAAAGTGAATAAAAAAGGTGGATGGATTTAAGCAAGAGCTCCATCAAGTAGAAACTAAATGAAACGCCTCTGACTCAAATAAAGGAGCAATACGGCTCTGTTCTTATAATTATATCTCTCTTTATGTAATAAAGAGATATAATTATAAGGAGAAATATCAAATGACAGATAAAGAGTTTTATAAAAAAGGAGACATCTTATGAAACATATCGTATTACTTGGTGATTCAATTTTTGACAACAGTCCTTACGTAGACCCTGGTGAACTGGACGTTCCCAATCAACTTCGTACTTTGGT
>Ga0315336_1003681_pt1 | contig 19847 bp, 22 predicted proteins | sample ASW5metaG_FD_204512 | JGI IMG/M metagenome (GOLD analysis project Ga0315336, IMG submission 204512) | Ammonia-oxidizing marine archaeal communities from Monterey Bay, California, United States - ASW #5 | ecosystem: Environmental > Aquatic > Marine > Intertidal zone | place: USA: California... | reverse complement strand
AACGCTTGCGCCGCAGTGATGGCGGTCACGCTGTTGTCGTGCAGGCCGGTTGAACCCGAGTCTCCGTCGAGCACCGTGAGGCTGTCGTGATCTCCGATTGCCGCGCGCATGGGTCCGTTCGGCTCGACGGCCGTCACCCGCACGCCCCGTTCCAGGAGGAGTCGTGTGAAGATCCCCGTTCCGGCACCGATATCTGCAATGTGGGCGTCGGAAGGCAGCAGTCCCCAGGACGCGAGTTGGTCGAGAGCGGCGGGAGGATAGCTGGGACGCGCGCGGATATAGTCGGCGACCCGATCCCCGAAACGCTCTTTGGGATTGAGAGCCAAGTCCACACCTCCGGAGCCAACATGAGTGAGAAAAAGCCAGTCGTCAACGTCGCGGATGTCGAGACGATGGAGCGCCTCATGGGCGAACACTGGGGCGGCCGCTTCAAGCCGCTCACGCCCTCGATGCGGCCGGGCGGTGGATCGCTGGGCGTGAACTACATGTGCGTGCCACCCGGTCGCGCGGCGGTTCCGTTCCATACCCACGCCCGTGAGGACGAGGTCTTCTACATCCTCTCGGGCAGCGGCATGCTTCGATATGGCGACGAGTTGTTCCCACTGAAGGCGGAGGACTGCGTGTCGTGTCCCGCGGGAAGCGGCACGGCCCACCAGATCGCGAACACGGGTGACGAGGACTTGATCTACCTGGCGATCGGTCCCTTTGATCCCCATGAAGTCTGTACCTACCCGGACAACGGCAAAGTCCTGGTTCGCGCGATTCAGAAGGTCGGTCGCCTGGAGGAGGCTGCCTACATGGACGGCGAGCCCGACCGTCCGAAGATCTTCGACCTGCTCTGATCCAAGGAACAAGACGCGCCTGACCCCAAGGAACAAGACGCGCCTGACCCCGCCATCAACTGAGGGCGTCGATACCGATTCCGCTGGCGCCGAGGGCAACCACTCCTGCGAGGAGGAGGCGAAGCCGATCGGGCCGGGTCTTCAGACCGACGCTGCTCCCGATCAGGGCACCGGGTACCGCGCCGAGCACCAAGCAGACCGCCAATACGACTGGAACCTGGCCGGTAGCGAACTTCCCCACGAAGCCCGCGAGTGAAGACAGGAGCACCAGGATCAGGCTCGTGCCGATGACCACGCGGGTGGGCAGCTTCAGGACATGAAGCATGAGGGGGATGAGGATGAAGGAGCCCCCTTGGCCGACAAGGCCGCCGAGCAGGCCGACGCCGGATGCGATGCCCACCGCCTTCGGCCGGTCGAACGCGATCTTCTCCGGCACGACGTCATCCTCTTTGGCTCGCGGGAGCAACATGAGCCCAGCCGCCGCCGCTGCGAGTCCGGCAAACACGAGCTTGAGGGCCTCGCCAGGTAGGACGCTGGAGAGAATCGAGCCCGCCACAGCCGTTAATGCCAGAGCACCGCCCATCCAGATCACCAGCTGCCGATCGACAAAGCCCTCCCGCTGGTGGCGGTATCCCGCCGTTGTGCTCGCCGTGAGCGACTGCACGATCGTCAGGCCGGTGACCTCGGCCATACCGATTCCCTCCATACCCAGCAGGACCGGAAGGTAGAGAAGCGCAGGTGCCAGGAGGATTCCACCGCCGATGCCCAACATGCCGGAGAGCACACTCACGGCGAAGCCGAGGACGAAGGCGAGGAGGAGGACTGGTTCCATGGTAAGACGCCGGCCCATCAAGGAGGCTGGAATGTCGAGCTATTTGCTCATGGCGTCACGAGACGGGTTCTCGTGCAACGACGTACCCTACTACTACCGACTGGCGAAGAACCTGAAGGCAAACGGAAACGAGGTCACCCTCTTCCTGGTGCAGAACGGCGTGCTCCCCGCGCGTCGCAGCGCCGCCAGTGACGCGCTTACCGACCTCGCCAAGGCCGGCGTCACGGTTCTCGCGGACGCGTTCTCACTGCGTGAGCGTGGCATCTCGGATGCGGCTCTGGCCGAGGGCGTGAGCGCCTCTCCACTCGAGACCGTCATGGACCACCTCGAATCCGGCAGCAAGTGCCTCTGGCACTGAGGGAGAAGAACATGGCAGATCAAAAGACACTCACTTTCGTCCTCATGGACGCTCCCTACGAAAACGCGCGAACAACGACGGCACTTCGCCTGATCGACATCGCGGCGCGTCGGGGGCACAACATCAATGTCTTCGCCTATGAGGGCGCGGTCTACGTGCCGTTCAGCAAGCAGAAGGCCCACCCCAATCCGGTGCACGAGAAGGACGCCCACGACGAGGATCACGTGCTTCCCAAGGACTGGGTCGCGGCGGTCATGAAGGAGGCCGAGGCCAACGGCGGCAAGGTCGACTGGATCAACTGCGGCTTCTGCGTCGATGAGCGCGGCGCCCACGAAGCGATCGAAGGGGTCCGCCGCGGCGGCCCGCCCAACCTGGTCGAGTGGCTCGGCCAGTCCGACAATAGCCTCGTCATCCCCACCAAATAGGAGCTGCTATGCGTATCTTGACGATTATTGAGACCGCCTACCGCGGCACCATCGAAGAACAGGATGACACCGTCGTCTGGACCGCCCATGCCATGCGCAAGGCCGGCCAGGACATCGCGATCCTCCTGCGAGGCAACGCCGTCTGCCACGCCACCCGCTCCCAGGACGCGTCGGGTTTGGTGTTCGGCGATTGGACCCAGAGCAACCCCGTCGACCTCGCTGGAGATCTCCAGAAGGCCATGGCCGCAGGCATTGACGTCTACGTGGTCAAGGACGACGTGGGCGCGCGTGGGCTTGAGGGCAGTGAGCTCATCGACGGCCTGAAACACATCGCCGAGGCGGACATCGCCTCACTGTGCGACGAGTTCGAGACCGTCTGGCACTGGTAGACGGACTTCGTCGTTAGCCCGACGAACGCCCTACACTCCGAGAGACGAGTAGACCGTCTCAGCGACATCTTGCTGAGGCGGCACGAACTCTTTGCCGAGCAGGCGGGCGTGTAGGTTGCAGTAGACTTCGGCCAGATCGAGGCGCACATCGTCGGGGATGTGGGGGATCTCGCCGTCTCCCATGTAGCCCTGGCCGATGAGCCACTGGCGGATGTTCTCTTTGTCGAGCATCGCCTGGGACTCTCCGGCGGCAAAGCGGGCCTCGAATTCGTCGGCGACCCAGTAGCGACTGGAGTCGGCGGTGTGGATTTCGTCGATGACCACCAGCTCTCCGTCGATGAGGCCCATCTCGTACTTGGTGTCGACGAGGATCAGGCCCTGGGCGGCCGCCAGCTCTTCGCCGCGGCGGAACAGCTTGAGGGCGACATCGAAGGCGTGGTCGAGGAGCTTCTCTTCGACGAGGCCCTTCTCGAGGATGACCCGGCGGCTGATGGGCTCGTCATGCAGACCCTTTTCGGCCTTGGTGGACGGGGTGATGATCAGCTCGTCGAGCCGTTGATCCTTCTTGATGCCGACGGGGAGTTCGATCTCGTAGACCCCGTGGCGGTCCGCCTCGACGTCCCTCCACAGCGAACCCGTGACGTGGCGGCGGATGATGATCTCGATGGGCAGGGTGTCGGCCTTGCGGACCTTCATCACATTGGTGTGGGGCACGTCGACGATGTGGTTGGCGACGATGTCCTTGGTCTGCTCGAAGGCGTGCACCGCGATGGCGTTCAGGATCGCGCCCTTGCAGGGGATCGAGGTCAACACCACGTCGAAGGCCGACAGGCGGTCCGTCGTGATCATGACGATCTCGTCGTCCCCAATGAACAGGTCTCGGACCTTGCCATTGTAGTGTTTGCCGAGGTGACCGAGCCGGTCGGCGTCGATCTCGGTGAAGTTGCTGCTCAGGTGGCGGGCCAGGTCGTCGCGTCGGGTCATGATCTTCCTCCGAGCGAGGTCGAATAACCGGCGATCTCAGCCTGCGCTCGCCAACTCCAGGGTGTTTTGAAAGACGACTATGTTCCTGCCTAATCACTTGGCCTCGTCAAGTGGTCGATCTCTCGCAGGGCCTGCTGGCATCGCCAGGAGACCGCACACAAGACCTGGTCCCCCACCAGGTGTCCGTGGTTGTCGTTAACGGCCTTGATGGCCATCTTGCCTTGAGCCATGATGAATCGGCGGTTGTGCACCCCGGTGAGCTCGTCGACCGAGGCCTTCAGACCCTCGTGCTCGACCCGTTCTTCCATCATTGTGCCGGCGTCGCGGATTCGGTCGATGTCCGCGATGAGCTCGGGATTGGTCGTGCGGACTTCCTCGGCGAGCATCTCGCTGTATCCGAGGATGACCGCCATCGCGGTACGCGCGTCGCGGCTGATCTCTTCGAGGAAGTGGCTGCGAGCGATTTCGGTGGGTTCAGGGGTGGGGCCGACGATTCTCATGCCTGATCAATCGTAGGTTCTCCGAATTTGTTGAACACTATTAGAGTGCAGGAATGAGCGACGACGACCTCCAGGACCTGGGCGACCACATCGGCGCTGTCTTCGACGCGGTAAATAAGCCGTTGAAAGGTCTGTATGGTGATCAGCACCCATTTCATCTGGGTACGATGATCCGCTGGAAGGATGGGGGCCCGGACCCTCTGGACGGCATGTCGATGTATTGGAACGACGATGGGTATTGGCACTTTGTCGGCTTCGGGCTCGCCGAACAGGGCATCAAGACCTCGGGCATCCCCGAGGTTTCCGGATGGGGCTGTGAGCTCACCTTCAAGCTCCGGCCGCCACCCGAAGTCCTGGCGGACACCTCCATCGACCCCGAGCTCAACGTGCCGATCCCGTGTCTGAAGACGCCGCGCTGGCCGGTGGTCATGCTCAACGACATCGCCCGCTACGTGTTCTCCCAGCAGGCCTGGCTGCGACACGGCCACTTCATGCAGGGTATCCAGCCGTTTCCTTTCATTGGGATCATCGCCGATCCGTCGCTGCCAGACCCCTGTCAGACGCCCAACGGAACCTTCCACTGGCTTCAGGTCGTGATCCTCGACGAAGAGCAGTTTGCCAAGCTGCAATCTGACGATTGGCAGGCGTGGCTGGCCTCTCGTCCCGACAGCTGGCACATCACACCGGACATGCCCGACCCCCACACTACCGTCGACCCATGAGGTGGTCGGCGGCTTCGAGGATCAGGTGGATCTCGTCGAAGTGATTGGGCCAGTGGGGCGCGAAGCGAAGCTTTCCATCTGGACCGCTCATGGAGATTCCGCTCGCGTTGAAGTGCTTCGTCCAGTCCACGGTTGACTGGCCCTCGGGAGGCAGCATCGACAGGGTGCCCGAAGGAGATCCGGTAGGACGCAGGGTCCGGAAGCCCCGGGCGAGCAACCCCTCCTCGAGGGCGTCGTTGAACGTGCGGACATGAGCCTGGATCTTCGGAACCGTCAGCGCTCGAATCAGGCTCACGGAGGACTCCAGCGCCGCACAGCCGACGACGCTCAGAGAGTGGGCCTCGATGAAGTCGATGCTCTGTCGAATCGGTCGGTCGTAGCGCAGGTGACCGGGGCCTTCAAAGAGGAATCCAACTGGGCTCTCGTGGGAAAGCCAGCCCGAAGTCCTGGGCCGCAACGCTGAGAGTCGCGACTTGGCGGCGTACACGAAGCCGACGCCTTCGATGCCCATCAGCCACTTATGAGCCCCGCTGGCGAGGTAGTCGATCTTCAGCTCGGCGACGTCGAAAGGCATGACTCCGAGGGCCTGGATGGCGTCCACGCAGACCTCGGCACCGTGGGCGTGAGCCAGGGTGACGAGCTCACGGATCGGCATCGCGCGGCCGGTGGAGAACTGAACGGCGCTCACGGCGATGAGCCTGACGCCTCCTTCCTGCAGAGCGGTCTCCACCTCAGCGAGCACGGCATCGTCGTCCAGCCCGTATTGCGGGAGGAGCGTCACCGTAGCTCCGATGGCGCGTGCGGTGGACTGCCAGGGGGTGACGTTGGTGGGGAACTCGCCGTCGAAGCAGAGGATGCGGTCGCCCTCTTGCAGGGGGATGCAGTTGGAGAGCTCCATCAGACCGCGGCTGGTGGAGATGGTGATGGCGAGATCGTCCGCAGAGCAGTTGATCAATCCCGCCAGGGACTCCTTGAGGACCTTTCGCTGCTCCATGGCCGGGTAGACCGCGTCGAGGCCTTTTCTGCTGTACAGCTCCATCCAGTCGGCGACCGCTTGACGGACGACGAGGCTGGGGGGACAGACGGCGGCGTGGTTGAGGTAGGAACGCGCCTCCAGGGTGGGGAAGAGGTCGCGGGATCCGAGCACTGCTGTCGTCATCGCGAGCGGTCCCTGAGAAGGGCGAGCACCGCTTCGTCGTCCGATGCGTAGGTGGTGGCCGTCCTGCCGAACAGCGCGAGGGTGGATGGGTCGGCTCCGGCGTCCAGGAGCAGTGTCGCCATCTGAACGCCGTGGCCGACTCCGACGCAGAGCGGCGTGCGCATCTGCTGATCGAAGGGCGCCACCCGGTTCGCATCCGCACCCGCATCCAAGAGGGTCCGCGCGCAGTCCAGGTGGCCGCGAAGGACTGTGAGGAAGAGCGCGTCGCCCAGGTCTCCATCGAGGCTCACAGCGGTTAGATCACCGAGAACAGCTGCATCGGCCAGGCTCACGGTGGCGCCCGATGCGCGGAGCAGGTCCGCCATCTCGCGATTGTCTCCGGCGATGGCCCACCCCAATGCGGACCGACCGAGCCAGCTGAACTCGAAGGTCCCGGTGCGGATCTCGGAGAAGTCTGCCCGCGCACCTCGCTCCAGGAGTGCCCGCACACCGTCGGTGTCCTCGTATTGGGCACAGGCGCGGATCGGATCACCGAGTCGCACGCCCTCCCGGACCGGATGGTTCCGCCCGGCGTGATGCTTTCGCATGACGTTTCCGACCCAGCGTTCCGTCGCGTAGGGCGCGCCGTCTACGGAGGCGGCGTCTGTCGCGATTCGGGCGTCGAACTTGTCGAACTTCCCGAACAGGGCGCAGTCCACCAGCTCGAGCTCGGCCTGGGCGAGGAGGAGGTCTCGCTCGTCGTGGTGTTCGAAATGGTGGGACCAGCCCACCGGTGTGGACTGGAACTGCCAGTCGCGCTTGGCGGCATCGGCGCCGCGGTCGAGTAGTGCCTGCACGGCTTCCACCGAGGTCGTCGCGGCAAAGTGCATCGCCGTCTGGCCCCAGCGGTCCCGGCCGTTGATGTCGGCGCCCCTTGCGATCAGCGCGTCGATCACCGCCCAGGCGGCGGATGCGCTGGCCATGACCAGGGCATCGTCGAGGCGCGCCTGTTCGATCTCATCGGGGAGAAGGCCGTCTTCCGTCAGCTTCTCCGCCGTGCCCTCAGCGGCGGTTTCCACTGCGGAAAGCAGCGTTGAGGCGTCCCAGTCGTCCCGTGCGGTGAGGGCCTGTAAAGCGTCTCGGTCGCCGTCGATGAACAGCTGGTGGATGGGGGCTCCTCAGAATGCGCAGGCGTCGGTGGCGCTGGGCACCGTCACCGTCATCTCCTGTCCACCATAGTTCACCGTGTAGATGCCGTCTGGGAGGGCGTCGATCTCGCAGGTCGCGATGGGTAGACCGCACTGCTCCGTGCAGGCGACATCGTCGGGGAGCTCGACGGCGATATCCCAGGAGAGATCGGACAAGAGGTCGATGGTGTCGCCCTCGACTGTCGCCGAACAGCTGCCCTCGAAGTTCGTCGCGCAGCCGCCCTCGGAGCACTCACCGGGGATGGTCACCGTGATGAGGATCGTGTCGGAGCCCGCAGTGTCGGCGTTGCCAGTGCCGAAGCAGACGTGGCCCTCGTCGATGTAGCTGGTCTCCTCGTAGACTATTTCGTCTATGGGGTCGTCGTCGGTATCGATTGCTTGCTCTGTATTGCAAGCGGAGACGATGGATATGAGGCCCAAGATGGCGATTTGGCGTGTCATGGTTGGCTCCTGCCCCAACATCTGAATCGTTACCCTGGGAGACCGCTGGCGCAAGTCGGAACTGCACAAACTGTGCGGCAATCTCGCGTCGCGAGGTGCGAATTAGCTATATCCGCTGGCCCGACGTGGCGATCTCGTAGCGGACCACGACCTCGGCACCGGTTCCTGGAACAGCCAGGCTCACTGTCGGTTGACGTCCAGCCCGGGAATAGACTTCGTGAGCGCGTCGACCTGGGCGATGTCTATCTCCATAGCGAGCAGCAGGTCCTCCAGACTCCCGAGCCCGACCAGCGGCGTGAGGTCGCTCACCTCGGTCCAGCGGATGTCCAGAATGCGTAGCGCCGTCAGTCCCCGGAGCGGAGTCAGATCCGACACGCGGGTCTCCTTCAGAAAGAGCTCCTCGAGGGTTTGGCACCTTTGAAGCGGTTCGAGGTCGGAGACCTCACAACCGTTGAGGTTCAGATAGACCAATCGCGACAGCCACTGCAACGGACCGAGATCCCGGATGCTCGAGTTCCGCAGGTCGAGGTTCTCCAGCCGACGCAAGCTGGCCACCCAGCGGATGTCCGGGGACGCCCAGTCGTGGAGCGTGAGGGTTCGAAGACACAACAGCTTCGACAGCGCTGCGACATCTACCAGATCTCCCCCCATATTGTAGAGCCGGAGTTGCTCCAGGCCCGTCAGTCCCCGCAGGGGCGACAGGTCGGTGATCTGGCCGCCGGACAACGTCAGCGCGTGCAGACTCGTCAGGCCCTTCAGGGGGCTCAGGTCCGAAACGGCGGTGCCGCTCAGGACCAGGTCGCGCAGGCGGGTGAGTGCGGCGAGAGGCGCGATGCCGCTCACCCGGGTGCTCATCAGGTTGAGTCTTTCTATGCTGTGAATGGCGCGGAGGGGATGGAGGGCTGCGACCGAGGTGCCGTTGAGGAACAGGGTCTTCAGGGGCAGCGCGGCCACGGGTGCAAGGTCTGTGAGCGGTGCCCTGGACAGCTTGAGGGTCAGCAGGCGCTTCAGGCCCGCCAGGGGCGTCAGATCCCGGACATGGGATCCGGTGAGGTCGAGGTGGGTCAGGTTGTGCAGGGATCGCAGCGGGCGCAAGTCATCCACGGCGGGAAGGTCCGGATCGAGCTTGTAGTTCTCGATGCGGAGCTCGCTCAGCTGGGACATCCCGGCGAGTGGAGAGAGGTCCGTGACATTGCAGCCCGCCATCTCGAGCTTGGTGAGGTTGGGGAGCGCGGCCAATGGGCTCAGGTCTGAGACATCTGCGGAAAACGTCTGCACGTGACGGGCGTCGTTCGGGATGTCTTGTCCGGCGAAGCGCATGGGTCATTGTAGTCGGCACGGACCTTGCTGATGGGAAGTGAAACCCGCACTCCTCAGGAGGGACTATGTCCGCCAAGCAGATTCAAAAAGACATCATCAAGGTCTCGGAAATTGCAGTATCCAGCGCCGTTGTGAGCACCGAGATGGTCATGCTCTTCGTCGGGTTGTGGATTTTCACCACCTAGGGATCGGGATCCCAGTGGCATGCGGCACTAATGTCCCATGCCCTGGAGGGGCGTTCAGCTGAGGGTGGCGCCGAGGACGAAGATCGCCAGGATGCCGACCGTCAATCCGAAGCCCGGCGCGACGTACACCAGGAATGCTCTGGCGGCGTGGATCTCCAGGGCTTCGCCGAGGGCGCTCATGTGGGTGATCCAGCTCCAGAACCAGCCGATGGCGGTCAGGACGACGACGACGAACAGCAAGGGCTGGAGCGAAGCGCCCAGGAAAGCGGCGACGGCGAAGGGCAACGCGATCAGCTTGCAGACGGTCGAGGGCACCCGGCCCCACGCTCCAGCCGCGGCGATGGACTGCACATCGGCGGCCAGTCCGAAGACGGTTGCGGACATCCAGATCACGAGCGCCTCGAGGTAGATGCCGAGGATTCCGAACAGCGGGGCGGCCAGGAACAAACCGCCGAACATGTAGTAGGCCTGCGGAGTGGTCAGGACGTCGGCGCTCCCACTCAACTTGAAGGAGGCCAGGCCAGACAATGCGGCGAGGAAGAGCACGCCGTAGGTGCGCCCGTGGTCAAGCACCGTGCGCATCGCCGGCCGCGGCGTGAACCAGATGTCGAGCAGCAGGCCCGGATCCGGGCCATCCGGGAGGGGCTCGGGCTTGTGGATCGGCTGGTATGGGGGACTCCAGACATGGGTACTCATCGTCTCTCTCGGTAGTGTGTACCTATTGATACGTACCGAGGGCCGGTGTATATGAGGAAATCGCACCGATTCGTGAACGGTGCGGCTAGTCCTCGGCGGCGTCGACCATGTCCGCCAGACTCCGAGGGACCTCCGACGGGCCCTGGCCCTCCCGCTCCACGTCTTGGAGGCCGGCTCGGACCAGTTGGGTGCTGAGGTCGAGGAGCTCCTCCCGGGTGCACTGCACGCCGTCGGCCGTGTACTGCTCCCCCTCGGAGACGAAGGTGAGTTCCCAGCGCTGCACGCCCCGATACACCTCGGCGCGCGTTCGTTTCCAACTCACGTGGACCGGGTGCGTCAGGGTCAAGCTGCTGGGCATCGGCGCCCATCCGATCCAGCCGTGTACCGCCACGCCGGTGTGGGTGATCTCCACCGTGAGTGCAACACCGGCCGTGGCCGCCAGCCACGTCGGGAGCAGCTGCGTCGGTGCTTGCTTCAAATCGAAGGCGACAGCACCGACATCTCCGGAGATGGTCATCCCCGGTCGTTCCGTGAGCTTGCTTCGACGCGCCATGGGCAAAACCTAGCCGACCAGACCGCGAAGTCGCTAAAATGGGCTCCAACCGGGGGTGTGGCTATGCGAAGAGGCCTGTGGCTGCTTGCGATTCCTTTTACCGCGAATGCGGCCGTTCCGAACTACTACACGGACCGTGCGACCTTCGAGGCCGCGACCTCGCCGGGCTTCATCGTCGAGGACTACTCGGACCCGGCCTACGTCTTCATCCAGAGCGATGCGATCATGAACGCCGTCCTGGGCGAGACGACGTACATGACCACCGGCTTCGCCAACTGGAACATCGTCCAGAACAACACCTCGTACTGCGCCGGATGCAACGGCTCCTACGAACTGAGCTTCCTGACCACGTCGTTCAGCCTCCCCGGAACCGGTGTGACTAACGTCGGTGTCGACATCACCGCCAACGCCGTCAACACGCCTTACCACGCCTATGTGGAGTTCGGAGACGGCACATTCGACAACTACCCGCTGCCCACAGGCGCGAGCTTCTTCGGAGTCATCGAGTATCAGAACACGGTTGTCAGCATCCACATGGGTCTTGCGAACGGCGGCGTCACCACCAGCGGCTCGTTTGTGATCGACAACCTCACGGTCGGCAACGGCTGCAGTGGCCTGGGGCCCGACGCCGACGGAGATGGCATCGAAGACACTTGCGACAACTGCGTGGACGACGCCAATCCCTCCCAGGACGACAGCGACAGCGACGGCGCCGGGGACGCGTGCGACATCTGTCCCTTCGATGTCGACGACGACATCGATGGGGACGGCCTGTGCGCCGATGTGGATCCCTGCCCGCAGTTCAGCGACCTCTTCGATGCCGATTTAGACGGTGTCGCCGACGGGTGTGACATCTGTGCCGGCTTCGACGACAACGTCGACACCGACTTCGACCTGGTCCCGGACGGGTGCGACCTCTGCCAGGGCTTTGACGACCGCTTCGACGCGGATCTCGACGGGACACCGGACGACTGCGACGTGTGTCCGAACGGCAGCGACTTCGACGACACCGACGGCGACGGGGTGATGGACGGCTGCGACAACTGTCCCGCCGACAGCAACCCCGCCCAGGGCGATGCCGACGCAGATACCATCGGCAATCCCTGCGATCAATGCCCGGGATTCGATGATCTGCTCGATACCGACCTCGACGGGATCGCGGACGACTGCGACAACTGTCCCATCGACGCCAACGCCAACCAGAGCGACGTCGATGGAGATGGCTTTGGGGATCCGTGCGACCTCTGTCCGGGCTCCGACGATTTGGTGGACGGAGATGGAGACGGGGCCGCGGACGGCTGTGACAACTGCCAATACGACTACAACCCGGGTCAGGCCGACGGCGACGGAGATGGGTACGGGGACCCCTGTGACGACTGTCTCGCCGGCGACGACGACGCCGATGGAGACGGAGACGGGGTCGCCAACGCCTGCGATCCCTGTCCGTTCGACGATCCCGACGACTCCGACCTCGATGGCGTCTGTGATGCCGACGACTTGTGCCCCGGAGTGGACGACACCATCGATGCCGATGGCGACAGCTACCCCGACGACTGCGACAACTGCCCGAACACGCCTCAGCCCAACCAGCGGGACGAGGACGAAGACGGGTTCGGCTTCCTGTGTGAGTGCGACGACGTAGACCCACTGGTGAATCCCGACGCGGACGAGGTCTGTGATGCCATCGACAACGACTGCGACGGCAACATCGACAACGACGCCATCGACGCGGTCACCTGGTACGGCGACGGCGACGCCGACGGTGAGGGCAATGCCGGCGACGCGGTGACCGACTGCAGCGCCCCGAACGGTCGGGTCGACAACCTGCTCGACTGCGACGACGCCGACGCGGCGATCAACACGCTCGCGACGGAGGTCTGCGACCAGATCGATAACAACTGCGACGGCCAGGTGGACGAAGACCTCACCGACTGTGTGGACGAGGCCGAAAAGGCGGCGGCGGGCTGCAGCTGCGATGCGATCACTTCATCGCCGGTGGGCGCTGGATGGTTGCTCGTTCTCGGCGCCGTGTTCATCCGGAGGCGTTCAGGGGGCCCACCCGTGGTTGCATAGGCGCATGCGCGCGTTGGTGGACTGGTTCGCAAATCGAGAGGGCGACCCCGGGGACCGGGGTTTCGATCGCCGGCGGGTCCTGGTCCAGGGCTCCTTGGCGGCCGCGTTCGTGACGATCGGACTGGTGATTCACCGGTTTGTCATGACGCCGGAGCCCGGCCTCGTGCACGCCAACGTCATCGCGTCCCTGGCGTTCATGCTGCTGTGTCCCTTCGTGCTGAAGTTCACCGGCAGCTACACCCTGGCATCCCACTGGCTCGTCGCGCCGCTGACGACGACGTTCTTCGTGGACATGTACCTCTACGGCGGACTCACGGCGCCCGGGACCTACGCCTTGTTTGTCGTGCCCATCATGGCCACCTTCTTCCTCGGGAGTCGGGTCAGCATCGCCTACACAGCTGCCGTTATGCTGGCCCTCATCGTCACCTTCTTCGGGGATGCCTCCACGCCCGCTGGACCCGGTCGCGAGGAGCTGCTGGCGATGCTCCTGGTGGGCTCGATCTCCATCCTGGTGTTCCTGCAGCTGGTCGCCCGGGTCTACGAGGTGGAGCGCGACAACAGCCTCGCCCGCATCCGGGCCATCACCGACAACCTCGTCGACGGCGTCGTGGCCATCGATCGCGAGGGGCGTGTCCAGCTTGCCAACACCACCGTTCAGCTCCTGTTGGGAACCGGTGAGATCCGCGGCAAGTGGGCCCAAGACGCCTTTGACGGCGACCTCCTCGCGCTCATTGGACGCACCCAGGAGACCGGCTCTCCGACGGTCGCCGACATTGCGCTGCCCGGCGACCGCACTGGAACCGCGCAGGCCGCACCCATCGTGCTGGATACGGGAGAGCGCGCGGGCACCGTGGTCGTTCTTCGCGACCGGACCCTGGAGCTGTCGGTGGACCGCATGAAGACCGACTTCATCTCCACGGTCTCTCACGAGCTCCGGACTCCGATGACATCCGTGTTGGGATTCACGAGGATTATCCGAAATAAACTGGAGCGCGTGGTGTTTCCCGCGGTCGACATGGACGACGCCAGGCGTGCGAAGGCCGTCGGTCAGATCCGGGACAACCTCGACATCATCGCCGTCGAGGGCACCCGTCTGACCGCGCTCATCAACGACGTCCTCGACATCTCCAAGATGGAGTCCGGCCATGTGGAGTGGAACCGGACGGACATCGATGTCGCCCGACTGGTGGCTCGTGCTGTAGAAACCACCGGTGGCTTGTTCGAGGGCAGAGAGGTCGCACTTCGCTCTGAGGTCGCCAGTGACCTGCCCTCGCTGAACGCTGACGAGGACCGCCTGCTCCAGGTGCTGATCAACCTGGTCTCGAACGCCTCGAAGTTCACCGAGATGGGGTCGGTCACATTGCGAGCGCGGGACATCGATGGCGATGTCTTGTTCACTGTCAGCGACACCGGACCCGGAATCCCCGAAGCGGACCGACAGGCGATCTTCGACCGCTTTCGCCAGTCGGTTGGCGGGACGCGCGCCAAAGGCACCGGCCTGGGACTGGCCATCTGTGCCGAGATCGTCGCTGCCCACGGGGGGCGGATCTGGGTGGAGAGCGAGCTCGGTGAGGGCTCGAGCTTCCAGGTGCGTTTGCCGATCTCCGACAACGAGACAGATCGTTGACGGGTACGGGCGTAAGTCTGCGCCCACCATGCCGTTTCCCAGGCGATTGCATTGCACTGGGAGAACAGCATGTCGCGATTCAGAGGCGTCCTTGCGCTTGTCGGCCTCGCCCTGACCACCACCGCCGGCGCCGACCCGTGTGGCATGGTCGCTCCCGCATGGATTCCCGCGGATGACGATGCGCCGGTTCTGCAGCGACAAGGCGATCAAATCACCTACGCCTTCTTCAAGGACGGCGTCGAGACGATGGTCTTGCGGCCGGGGTTCACGGGTACAGTGAGCGAGTTCGGCATGCTCATCCCGTTTCCGAGCCCGCCGTCGCTGCGCAAGACTCCCGACGAGACCTTCGCCCATCTCGCCGCCGCTGTGGACGTCCCACAAATGTCGGTGAAGGTGCACTATCCGCCACCTGTCACGTGTATCGACACGTTGTCCTCCTTAATCGGCAGGTCTTCGCAGATGCATGGCTCGGTGGCCATGATCGGGGCGTTGGACAGTCGGGGGCGCGAGGCCCAGGAGCCCGCCCTCAGGTTCGACGAGGTGCGCGTCGTCAACCAGGAGGCCGTCGGCATGTACGAGGTGGCCGTGCTCCACGCGGGCTCTTCGTCGGCCCTCAACAAGTGGATGGAGGACAAGGACTACCGCTACCCGGCGGGCATGGACGCGGTCGTCGACGACTACGTGGAGGCCCGGTGGGCGTTCGTGGCGATCAAGGCCAAGGTCGGCGATGCCGCGGGAACCGTCGCCCGTCCCGGCATGACCCGCGCACGCACGGCCCTTCCGGACGGCGCGACCTTCGATGGTCATGTACAGGGCATGGGTTTTCGGTTCGAGACCGACGAGCCGGTGATCCCGATGCGGCTGGCGAGCTTCAACGATGCACCACCGAAGAATCTGGTGTACTTCCTGGCCGAAGATCCGCTTCGCATCGACGGGATGAGCACATCTCTCGTACGGCGGCAGGTGAAGGGCAGGGACCTGCTTCGTAACCTCGAAGGCCCGATGGAGGTCGTCGTCCCCAGCGGGGAGACGCTCACCGAGATGGAGCTCGACGCCATCGAATCCCGCCTCGACCCCAAGCACTTCAACGCGCGCGCTCAGGAGCTGTTCGCCTCGGACCTGCTGGCGGTCGAGAGCGGAGAACTGACGTTGGATTTCGAGAGCTACGACAAGGGACTTCTCGCCATCTCCGAGGGCCTGGGTCTCCGCGGTCCGCAGATCGATGCCCTGCACGCGGTCGAGGTCGAGAAGAAGAAGGACGACGAGCTCGACAGCGCCTTGCGGGGTTTGTCGCGCATGACGCTGACGGTCTTCGACGGCGACTTCGACGGCGATGTGCTTCGGGACGAAAACCTCGCCTTTTCGGCCTATCGCATGGCGTCAGCGGTCAACTCACCCGACAACTGGACCCGCCGACCCGCGGGCCGGACCGCGACGGTGACCCGACCCTGGGCGCAGCGGCCGGATGGGCACGAGAGCTTCGACGCGTGCGGTCCCGGGGAGCTGTGTCCCGCCTCTGGTCTCATCCTGTGTCAGTAGCTACGGAGGTTGCAGATTGACGCAGCGCCGACCCGGCGTCGGCAGGAGGGGCCAGGTGGAGAGCACACAGTTCTGGGAGATCGTCGAGACAGTGCGCGTCGCGAGCGACGGCTTCGAGGAGCAGTTCAGGTCGTTGCTGACACTGCACCTCGCCGCGATGCCCAGCGCCGAGTGGGACGAATACGAGCGACAGGTTCAGGTACATCGGAGCGCGATTGGCGACCTCAAAGTCGACGATGAACCCATGAATCACGTGGTGTCTGTTCGAGAAGAACGTCGACGGCGAATCGCGGCCCGCCGCCTGGCACAAGGCTGCGGTGGTGCTCGTGCGCAGCGAGGACGAAGGCGTTGCCGAGGCCTTTGTGTGCGCGTACGAAGATCATCCGGATGTGCGGGTCGAGGCGGCTGTGTTCCTGGGCATCCTCGGTGACGATCGAGGGGCGGCAGAGCTGGTCGCCTGGCCGGCACCCACGGGCGACCTGACGGTCCGGGACAACCTCTACCTTCGCGCCCTCGTGCACCTCGGGCCGGGCATCGGCGCCGATCTCTCCGGCTGGCCGGACATGGACAGTGCGCTGCTGCGGGTCGCCCGCGTTGCGATTGGGCAGGGAGACGCCGACGCGCTTCGAGAGGACATCCCCGGTCTGGCGTCGGGGGCGATCGTCGCTGCCCATCGCTATGGAGAGGGCTTGCTCCCCGAAGACGAGGCCCAGGTGCCTGTCCGACTGCTGGAGCTGGCGGTGCGCTCCCTGGGCGATGCGACGACTATCGCCGGCGTCGTCGCCGCCCTGGAGTCAGCCGACAATGAGGGCAAGGCCTACATGCTCGATCCCGTCACGAGGCGACTACGGGCTCTTCTCTGAGTCCGGGCTTGGAGGCGCGGGGAGCTCCTGACGCCTCCGGCGTATGGCCGCCAGAACGAACAGGGAGATCCAACTCGTGGAAGCGGCTCCAGTGGTACATCCGCATCCGCGCTCGGTCAGCTCCGCGGTGCAGTATCGATCGCCGTCGTTGTCGACACAGTGCAGGTCCTCGGCGCAGTCGTCGCTCTCCAGGCAGGTGTCGCCCTCGGTGCCGAGCCCGTGAGGGTTCAGGTACAAGGCGCACAGTCCGGCGACATCGTCCTCCCCGAGGGTCCGCGCTGCCTCGGTCCCATTCAGGAGGGGGTTCATGGTCTGTTCGGCGATGTCTACCTCGTCCAGACCGACGAAGTGACCCGCCTCGTGGGCCACTGCGCCCTGGATGTCGAAGGCCGGCAGCCCGCCGTCGCCGTCGGTCGTCCACTCGAAGAACTCGGCGTTGAGGAGCAGATCGGCCTCCTCGATGTCGTTCCCGGAGACGCCGACAATGGGCACCGTGAGCATGGTGGGCTCCTCGGGCCAATCCGCGGAGAGCATATAGATCACGCTCACCCCGTCCAGACCCGGTGGGCCGCCGGTGTGCTCTCCCTGGAAGGTCAGTGAAAACCCACAGTCTTCGTTGGCCCACGCCTCGAGTCCGGCTCGCATGGCGGCAATCGCGTCGTCGCGATCGAGACCGGCGGGCACATCGGCATCGACGTAGTAGGGCACCGGTTGGACTCGCCACTGTGCGCCGATCGGTTCCCAGGCCGCGGCGGCGGTGGAGAACAGGAGGATCAAGGGAGCGCGACCGCCGACAGGTCGAGGCTGTTGGTCAGACTCTGGTGGCCCCCGACCTCCTCCCGAAACTCGGTGATGGCGGCCACCAGCAGGGTGCCGTCGTCGATCAACATGCGCAGACCCAGCGTCTGGCCGTCGGGATGGGGGACGAAGGGGTGCGCGAACGTCAGAAGGCGCTCGCCTTGTGCGGTCCATTGGGAGAGGGTTCCGGTGTGTTCCAGGCTCCAGAAGTGGGTCCCATCCCAGGCCAATTCGACGTGCACGCCGTCCAGCGTCTCGCGGGCGTGCACGCGCAGGTCGTCTCCTACGAACGCCAGCTGCAGCTCGGCCCCGTCGTGCCATCCGATCGCCACGGAATCCGGTGATCCGGCGACCGCGGGCCTGGCGTCCCAGTAGCAGGAGTCACCCAGAAGCAGCGTCTCGTCCACTTCACGGTTGTCGAGGAAGATTGCCCGGAACCCGAAGGCATCGCTGCACGTGGCGACGACCTGTCGTTCGCCGATGGTCCCCGCTCCGAACCGATCGCTCTCGTAAGCGACGAAGTGGGGGGCCTCGGGCTGCGCCAGATCGCGCACCTGAATCGACCCGTCGGCGAACTGGATGAAGACCGAGTCGCCGCTGACGGTTGTGCGGGTCGGATTCTCAGAACCTGGAAGCCGCTGGGGCTGCCCTCGGGGCGCGCCCTCGGGGGATTGCTCGCTCAGGTAGACCCGGTTCTCACCGTCCTCGTCCCAACGGATGAAGCTGGAGAACAGTCCGTCTCCTTCGGCGCTTCCCATGCCGCCATCCTGCGGAAACCCCCGGCACTCTCGCGGGTGCACGATGGTGTTGTAGTGGCCGGTGTTGATGGCGTTGTAGGACGCGGCGCGCACGCCACCGTCCCGGTCGCTGTCGCAGTAGGTGAGCACCGGTCGGGTCGCTGTTCCGCTGAGGCCGCTCGCGCCGATGAGATTGTAGTAGCGGCAGCGTAGATCGCCAGGTGTTCCGCAGGTTTCTCCGCCTTCTCCACCGTCGAACTCCTCTGAGTCGGGCTCGGGGCTGACCGGGGTGCACCAGAGCGGGTCGAGGGACTCGGCGGCTTCGCTGGGTTCGCACCCGTTCACCGCCGCCGGAGGGACATCGGCGTCTTGTTCGTCCGGGGCCCAGGGCACGACCTCGAGATCGGGCGCGATCTGGAGTTCCTCCACGCAGGCCGACAACAGCGGCAGCAACAGGCAGGTCCGACTGACGAGGGGCATGACCGAGTGTACCGTCAATGGGCGACGGCGATGGCCGGGTCGGCCACCGAAACCGTGCCGGCGACGATGCCGTTGAGATCGGCGTCGTCGGATTCCAACACCTGGGTCCAGGCGAAGGCGTTCAGGTAGGTCGAGACGATGGGAAAGCTCTCGGAGTCTTCCATGCCGGGACAGGTGAGGGCGGTGAAGGTGAAGGACTCGTGACAGGCTCCCTGAATTTCCACCCAGGTGACATCGTGTCCATTTGTGTCGTCGAAAGCCGGCTTCCCATCGGTGTCTTCAGAGCCGGTGATGTAGAGAACCGGCGTGTGCACCGTGGCCCAGCCCTCGGCGGCCACAATGGAGGTGCTCGCTGAGCCCGCCAGAGGCATCACCCCCACGACGCGCGGGTCGTCGACGGCTTGATAGGCGTCCGCCTCTCCGTTGTCGCACCCCAGCTCGCTCTCCTCGCACCGGGTGGCGATGGTCTCGGCGTCGAACGTCGGGCCGGAGAACAGCCACGCGGTCTGGCCGCCATAGCTGTGGCCGGCGACCACGACACGCGACGTGTCGACGCGGCCCGCCAGCGGATCCGTCTCTGGGAGGGACTCGACCAGGTCGAGGGCGTGCTGCACGTCGTGCACCCGCAGCATGTCGAAGTCCATCGGGCGCGGATCCCAGTTGTCGATCAGCGTGTTGCCGGTGTGTTCCGGGGCGATGACCACCCATCCGTCGGCGACCAGCTGGCGGACCAGTGGCGAGCCATTGCCCATGTAGGCCTGCGACCCGTGAGACCAGACCAGCAGCGGGTGGGTGCACTCGGACTTGCGCAGGGAGGCGTCGACGAGGGCGTGAGGGTCTTCGAGCAAGTCGATGTATTTGGCGCTTGTACCGGAGGTGTCGTCCGTTGGATAGTAAACGCGGACGGGCACGGATCGCTCCACACCAGACCACGGCACGGTGCTCGTGCTCTCGATGACGCGGGTCCCGGTGAGGATCTCGAGATCGAATTCGCTGGGAAGCTCGGGCACACAGGGGGCGGCGTCGCTCTTGGGGGAGGGGGCATCCCCGCCGCAGGCGATCAGCAGGAGAGGCGTCAGGAATCGTGGTGACATCGAAGCACCTTACCTTCGCCATAGCCAAGATCTAACACCTAAC
>Ga0315336_1003680_pt1 | contig 19853 bp, 12 predicted proteins | sample ASW5metaG_FD_204512 | JGI IMG/M metagenome (GOLD analysis project Ga0315336, IMG submission 204512) | Ammonia-oxidizing marine archaeal communities from Monterey Bay, California, United States - ASW #5 | ecosystem: Environmental > Aquatic > Marine > Intertidal zone | place: USA: California... | reverse complement strand
TGCGCACTCGCTGGCAATTACGATCATCGCGATAAGAGAGCGGTCTCTTTGCGCTCGAAGTCCCTACCGGACGGCCCGAGTTGTGATCACCAGAGAACTAACTCGGCAGCGGACGAATAGAGGCTTAGTGTCTGAACTGCCTGTCATCGTCGGGTTTTTGGTGGCGACAGTATCTCATTAATCAAGATCGCCTGCCGAATGCCAACGGGATCGCGCAGCAGTTTGACAATCCGTTGCGCCGGCGACGATGACTCACCGGTCACAACCGTCTGAAGCCAATCTGGCTCTGCACCGCCAAATGTACCCAAGTGCTCGGCAACTCGGTCACCCACCTGGTGGCCGATGCGTTCTTCGGTTCGCTCGGCGAGTCGGCCGGCCTGCATGTATTCGCTAAGATGCTCTTCGACCTTGCTGTCCAGCTTCCGTGCCTCGAGTTCCGTCCGCCCGGCGATGTTCTCGCCGGGGCGACTGCGTGGTGTCACAGCAGCCGGTTTTGGGACACGGGCACGCGTCGCGGGACGCGGTCTCTTCTTGCTGGACGAACCACCTTGGGGACGTCGCTGTGGCCGCGTACTGCTCTGGCGTCGTTTTTCTGTGGAAACAATCTCAATCGGCACTTCTTCGGGCTCGGCGTCGCGGGCTGGTTTCTTTCCAGCGACTTCCTGCAAAAAGATTTCGATTTCACTGCTCAGTCGATCGCCTGCGGCCGGACGCGGGCGTCGAGGAGGGACCCCGCGTTGTGGCGGAGCGGGCTGGTTTAGCTTCTTAAACCAGTTTACCAGTCCAACTAACATGGCGATGACTATGAATACCAGTGTTCCCCAGTCGTCGAAAGGGGCAGCAAGCAGGGTAACTGATGACCAAAGTCCCATGGCCGTGGTTTCCGGTTGGCAAATAGTTTCTGAGCAACTTGTCCGCGAGAGTCAATTCTCCACGCGGGAGCGATTCACCGAGAGACCTCGAGACAACAGCTTAGCACACTTGACACGGGATGGCACGCGCGATTGTTTGGGTGCTGATTTTGCGTGCACGGCTCGCTCACTATTTTCCACACACTTAACGCTGCTGGGCTACTCCGTGACGTGTTTCGCCAGCGTGCTATCGTGCGAACGACGCTTGCTTGTTCAGTTGCCAGCGTGAAATACGGTCTCAGGTGCTCTTGGAGCTTCTGCCGCAAACAAGTTGGAGCCTAACTCGCTGTAGAGGCAGGTTGAGTTTCCTGGCTTACCCCGGCGATCGCGGATCTCATTTTGGTGTCCGCCTGGACGTTTTTGAGCTCGTAGTAGTCGATCAAACCAAGCTTCCTGGAGCGAAATGCGGTTGCGATTGCCTGGGGCACCTCCGCTTCCGCCAGCACAACTTTGGCGCGATTTTCCTGAACGTGTGCAATTTCTTCCTGTTCTCGTGCCTTCGCCTTGGCGCGCCGTTCTTCAGCTTTCGCCTGGGCGACGCGCATGTCGGCTTCCGCCTGGTCGGCCTGCAGTCGCGCCCCAATGTTTTCACCGACATCGATGTCCGCAATGTCAATCGATACAATTTCGTATGCTGTTTGGGCCTCGAGCCCCTGATTGAGAACAGCCTGTGAAATAGCGTCTGGGTTTTCCAGCACTTTCTTGTAGGAGGGCGTCGAGCCGATTGCTTGCACAATTCCCTGTCCCACGCGTGCGATTACGGTCTCCTCCGTTGCCCCACCGACAAGCTGTTGAATGTTGGTTCGCACGGTCACGCGGGCACGAACCTTCAATTGAATTCCATCACCGGCGACGGCATCCAGAGTCCCTGCCGATCTTTTTGGATCCGGGCAATCAATCACCTTTGGATAGACACTGGTCCGCACCGCGTCCAAGAGGTCGCGGCCTGCCAGATCGATGGCCTGTGCCGTCTGCCAATCAAGACCCAGTTGGGCGCGGTGGGCAGCGATCAACGCCCGAATGACGTTCGGTACGTTGCCATTGGCCAAGTAATGTGCCTCGAGGTCGCGCGTACTAATAGGATAAGCCCGGAGAATGCCGGCCTGCGTGGCCATGATCTTGCTGCGGACAATGACCGTCGGGCTTACCTTTCGAATTCGCATCATCACCAAATTCCAAAGCGAAATCGAGGCTCGTGTAAATTTGCATTGGATCCAGAGCCCAAAGAATTGCAGGATGACGGCCATAAAGACGATGGCAGCCAGGAAAGCGAAGACGCCGACAACCCACATAACAGTTTGGCGGATTCCTTCGTTTTCAATTTGCAGCAAGATGGTATGGTCGATCATGTCGCGTTGCCCTCATAAATGATGCGCCAGATGTAGGAACTCGCGCCGCCAAGAAAGCATTTCGCATGCAATGACTCGCCGAGACCAAAGCTGTTGGCGCACCAACTCGATTTCACAGTTCCTGCGGTTTAACCCTGCGGGAGGTCAAAGTCAAGCGGCGGCGTGCCGGAGACGTCGTCGTCCGGCCGGTCCGGTCCAGGAGTTGGCTCTTCCCGCGGAAGAAGCCTCACCACCAGTCGATTGGCTCGCAAGCCAACGACTTCGACCGGCTGCTGTCGATCGATCATCATCCCTTCACTCTCGCAGTGCAGTCTCTCACCATCGACCGAGACCATACCGCCGGGGCTCAACAGAGTGACCGTGGTACCGGTCTGTCCGAGAAGACGGGCCAGGCCTTCCTGCTCATCAGCAAAGGGGGTCACCTCTTCGAGGCTGGGCGCCTCCAATAAGATCCTCCGGCCAAGCGACGTTCTGGGAAAGACGTAAAATGCACCGATCACGACTGTTGGCAACAGGGCGATTAACACAGCCAGGTAGGTCCACCAGGCCGCAGGCTGGCTTTCTCCCCACGCCTTCCAGGCGTACCAGATCGAGGCGCCGAGACTCAGTACGGCGGCTGTCAGGATGATCCCTCCCGAGGGAATGAAGACCTCTGCAACCAGCAGAGCCAATCCGAGTAGCATCAGCAGCAGCGCGAGATGAGAGGCTTCCATAGACGTTTACGTACTCTTGGCATACCTTGGGATTTGGATCTGCTGGCGCGCAGATGACGAAGACGAAACCGATGCCCGCGAGCAAATCGGCATGCCGACGCGCTACGAGTTTTCACCATCGGCCAGAACGATGTTCTTCTGAGAGAGTCACTTTGTTTCCGACATCACCGATTTTATGCACCAAGACCAATATGAGTTTACAGAATGCCTGCGAGGAAAGCGTTAGTCTTGGAGAAAAATTCGTTCGTCATCGCACCGGCTCGGACGTGGTTGACCGGTGACGCCGGCTGAAAGTAGTGCCCCTGACCATCTTAAGGAGAGGTTCAACCTCCGAATTCTATGCATCGCTATCGGTGTGCAGCAACTGAAATTTGTTCAGAGTTTTTGGGAGGATTTCCAGATATCGAGCGCAGCAGAACCCTATCGAGAATCTCACAACTCTGAGGTGCCTTCGCAAAAGCAACCGTGATATTGATACGTGACTCGATTGAGTTGCCCTCCAGCCGAGCAGACAATAATTCAGTCGAGCGCATTTGCGCCGTGATGCCGACCTATTCTCTGTTGAGTTCTGAGATGCCAGTCAGAGTATTGATTGCCAGCTTGTTTCTCGTTGCTGCTTGCAGTAACAGCAGTGGCAAGGCAGGGAACTGGCCCCGGTGGCGTGGGCCGGGCGGCAACGCCGTCTCTAAAGCACAACCGTTACCAGTTCTTTGGGACAAGACGACCAATGTCGGGTGGAGCGTGCCCCTGACAGGTGAAGGGAGTTCCTCGCCAATCGTGTGGGACCGCCGCGTATTCGCCACGTCTGCACTGGATGAGGGAACGCGTCGAGTCGTTCATTGTCTGGATCGTGACAGCGGACGCACGGTGTGGCAACGTGAAATCGACGACGAGAACCCGGAATTTACCTCTGCTTTGACTGGCCATGCCGCGTCAACGCCGGTGACCGACGGAGAGCACGTCGTCGCCTTCTTCGGTAACGCGGGAATCGTTTGTTACGATTTCGACGGTCGGCGACTTTGGAGGCGGCGGTTAGGAGAGTTTGAGTCAGAACTGGGATTGGCCAGTTCGCCTGTGCTCTACCGCGATCTTGCGATCATCGTGTGCGACCATGACGGCGACCGCTTCAGTTCGTTTGAGTCCTTTCTACTGGCACTCGACGTCAAGACAGGAGGTACACGTTGGAAGACAGGCCGGCGCGGATTATTCCGATCCTGGAGCACGCCGATTCTCGTTGCCCGCGCCGACGGCGGCCACGAATTGATTGTCAACGGTCAGGATGAGTTGCGGGGCTACAATCCGGAAAACGGCGAACAGTTGTGGGCCGTCCGCGGAATGACCGGCTGGGTGACACCTTCGCCTGTCTTCGGAAAGGGACTCATTTTCGCCAGTTCAGGAAAGAACGGGCCGACCATGGCGGTTCGTCCCGGTGGCCGAGGCGACGTGACTGATACCAACGTTGTCTGGATAGAAAAGCGTGGCGCTCCCTACGTCTGCTCACCACTCTTTGTCGGTGACCATCTGTACGTGCACGACGAGCAGGGCATTCTAACTTGTTACCAGGCAACGACAGGAAAAGTTCATTACCGGACGCGTCTGGAGGGCAAGTTCGTTGCGTCTCCAGTGGCGGGCGACAGCAAGCTCTATTTATCGAACGACGCGGGAGTTACCTTCGTGATTGAAGTTGGCGACCGCTATAGACTTTTGGCCAAGAACTCGCTTGAAGAAGAGTGCCTCGCTTCACCCGCAATTTCTGGAAGAGACATATTCATCCGGACGCGGCATCACCTGCATTGCTTCTCCGCCGGAAGCAAGTCGGCCACCGAGCCGTTCCTTCGGCCATAACGCGCCGGTACGTCACTGTATCGGCCAACCATTGCGGAGTCGGAACGTACGCTCGGCTGGCAGTATCGGATGTAACCACATGGGCGGCCTCCACCCATTCTACTTCCTCAACTCAAAACGACTGCCTGGTGCGATCTGCGATGCCACGGTAACTCGTCGGCAGCGGCCGACGTCCTTGAAGATTGCCGGGGATCGGCGATAATAGTTACCGAATGCGGCCAGTGGACAAGCATGGCCTGTTCGACATCCTGTTCGTACCGCTCGAATTGTAAAGGAGCCGATTATGCTGAGATCGACGCTGATCTGTTGCGTTGTTGTGTCGCTCGTGTGGGCAGCATCTGCAAATGCCGGTGCGGAGACAGGGTTGAAGAAAGGGTCACCCGATTTGAAGTCGATCGGCCCCTTGGCGTTTGGCCCGGACGGAATTCTGTTTATTGGCGACCCCTTGGGAGCGACCATTTTCGCATTCGATACCAGCGACACCTTGGGCGATCCGTCTTCGGTCGAACTCAATATCAATGATGTCGATGCGCAAATCGCGGGCATGCTCGGCACAACGCGGAAGGAAGTCTTGATCAATGACCTCGCCGTCAACCCGGTGAGTGGAAACGCCTATCTCTCGGTATCGCGCGGGCGAGGCCCGAAGGCGGCTCCCGTATTGTTCCGTATCAACAAGACCGGCAAGTTGAGTGAAGTGTCGCTCAAAGACGTACCGTTTGCCCAAGCAAGTTTATCGAACGCACCGGAAGACAAAGTCACAGAGCGGCGCGGCCGAAAAAGAAACAAGCGCCTGGAGTCGATCACCGATATGGCATTCATCGACGGACGGCTCTTCATCGCTGGGCTATCGAATGAAGAATTTGCATCCAAATTAAGGTCTATTTCCTTCCCATTCACAGAGGCGGATCCTGGAACAAGCGTCGAGATTTTTCACGGGGCTCATGGCCGCTTTGAAACGAAGTCTCCTGTGCGAACATTCGTGCCGTTGGATATTGTTGGTGATACGCATCTCGTCGCCGCCTACACCTGCACTCCGCTGGTGAAGTTTCCCATTAGCCGTCTCGTTCCGGGCACAAAGCTGCAAGGGACGACCGTTGCGGAATTGGGAAACCACAACAACCCGTTAGACATGATCGTCTACACGAAAGACGACAAAGAATTCTTGTTGATGGCGAACAGCAAGAGGGGCGTCATGAAGATTAGCACAGATAAGATTGAACGGGCTGATGGAATAACCGAAAAGATCTCAGATACAGCCGGGCAAGTCTATGAGACCATCACCTCGCTGAATGGCGTGGTGCAACTCGACCGGCTGAACTCCGACAACGCACTGGTGCTGGTGCGTTCCGAAACTGATGGCGCGCACAGTCTGCAAACAATTGCGCTTCCGTAGGAGCGTCATTCCGTCGAGAAGCCCGTGATGGTGCGCCAGCGGGCTGCTCGAGGATCTCCGAGAGTGCCGGGATAACTCGTTCATACGCCAGCCGAGCGCGCCGCGACGCTTCCTCGTCACTCCTCGTGTGTCTTCACAGGTGAAACGAACAACCCAATGCCGTCGCACCGAAGAACGTTGATACAGGTATTGGCTGGTGGGGAACATGTCGGCCGGCTGATCTTCATCGCATCGATTGTTGCCGTAGCAGAGCCTTGTGTCTTGCGGTCCTCAGAAGTTTCGCAGCAGGCCGAATCGCCGAAGAGTGGAGAGCGGATCGCGTCACCGCTGCCCAAGCAGCGTCGCCCGTACGCCAAGCTGCTGCTCGTTCACAATGCGAAGGCGGCTCACAGAGCGCACATCGAAGTGACGGGGCTGAGCAAAGACCTGCTGGCGGAGTTATCGCGCCAGAAACTCGATTTTGAGCAATGGCAGCAGTTCTTCTCGATTCGGGTTCTTACCCAGAGTAAGCCGGGCCTACCGGCCATGCTTGGCGAATATCGTATTGACGATGGGCGAATTCTCTTCCGGCCACGGTTCTCCTTCCGCCCCGGTCTTTCCTATCGGGCCATCTTCCGTCAAGATGCGTTGTCGCTCTCGGCATCAGTTCCCGCTGTCACACTCGACTTTTCCCTTCCGGCATCGCCACCCGCGAGAGCAACGAATGTGGCGCAGGTCTACCCGTCTCGTAACGTGCTCCCGGAAAACCAATTGAAATTCTACATACACTTTTCTGCGTCGATGAGTCGTGGTGAGGCTTATCGAAGAATTCAGTTGCTCGACGCGTCTGGTGAGATAGTCGCCGACCCGTTTCTGGAGCTTGGCGAAGAGCTTTGGGATCGCACGGCGAAACGCTTTACACTCTTTTTCGACCCGGGCCGAGTCAAACGTGGGTTGAAGCCCCGCGAGGAAGTCGGATCGCCATTGCAGGCGGGCCAGACGTACACGCTCGCGATCGACCAGAGATGGGCTGACGCGGCCGGCAACCCGCTACAGCGTTCTTTCCGCAAGACTTTCCGGGTTGCCAAACGGGATGAGATCCAACCGGACCCGAAGCGATGGAAGTTGGCAATTCCATCCGCAGGCACAAACGACGCGATCGCAGTCGACCTGGAGGAGCCGTTGGATCATGCGATGCTCAGGCGCGTGCTTGTCGTCGAAGACGCCGCTGGTCACGAAGTGACGGGACGTATCAAGATCGGCCGGGAAGAAACATCTTGGCGATTCCACCCCCAGCGCAACTGGCAGCAAGGGGCGTATTCGCTGGTCGTGGAAAGCATTTTGGAGGACCTCGCCGGAAACAGCATTGGACGTCCGTTCGAAGTCGACCGCCTGGCGCAAAATCCAAAGCTGCTTACATCCGACGTCGTGGTCCTCCCGTTCGAAATCCGAACCAACGGCAGTGACCGATAGCAAGCAAGCGCCGGACACTCCGCCGACATCTTATGGCCGTTCGGCCGTGACTTCGATGCCGCACAGTACGGGTGGTTTACTGCTGGATTCGTGCGCTTCGAAGGAGATTTCGAGAACGGACTTGACCTCAACGGATGCGAACTCCATGACCAATGGCTGATTCACACCGCCTGCTTCGCTGGCAATGTCAAAGTCGCTTAGCACGGTTTGGCCCTGAAGGGTTACCGAGAAAACTCGCTCGCCCAGCCTGGCGTTTTCCGGTTCGACAAAATGCAGGCGAACTTTGTACGGCTGCGCGTCGGGTGATTCCGCTTTGTCACCACGAAGCGTGACCGCAACAGATTCGATTCCCTTAGCACCGCTGGCGGCGACCCACTTCAACCCTTCGCCGTCAAGTAGCGATGAATGCTGCGAGAACCATTCGGGTTCTTCCGGCGCGATCTTAACCTCAATGTCTGGCGACGGGCCGCCGATTTTCGGATACTCCAGCCAGAGTGTGCCGTTGGCATCGCGCCGGTCGCCGGGTGCCCCAAAGTTGACGCCAAGCTGGTCCGGCAGACCGTTCGCCTTGCGGCTGTTAAAGGTCCAAAGTTCGGCATCCGGCATGTGAACGAATGCCAAAGATGCTTGGTTTTGATACGCGCAACTGCAGGTCCGCGTATAGTCGGGGGCATTCAAGACACCATCGGCAACGATGAGATTCGACGTACAACTCGACTTGAATCCGCCCAGATTGCCGGTACCACTGTCACCGGCCAAATCACAGAACCCGGCAGCTCCCGAACGGAAGGTGAGCAAGTTTTCGCTGCCGATGATGCTATTGCAACCGTACATCCGGCTGTAGGCCCAGCCGGTTCGCTTGCCGGTGAGCATTTCCAATTGGAAGCCGTCATAGCCGTTGGTGATGATTGTGTCGTTCCACATCAGACAGGGACCGGCATAGTTGATTTCCAGATCTTTCCAGAGTTCCGTGCCGTCCGCACCTTGGTAAGCGACCATACCGCGATGGACCTCGTCGCTAGCGCGATCGCTGTTAGCGCTTCCCGCCTGCAATAGCACGTCGTGAGTGTCCGAGTAATTCAGGAACGTGCCGAACACGTCCTGGTCCGTACTCCAGATCTCACGACCACGGTAGGCATCGAGCGCTAGAAGCCGCGGCTTGCTGGATGTCACCACCCCGCGACGCCGCAAAGCCTGCAGCTTATTGGGACTTAGCCCGTCGATGGCGAACACCTTGCCGGCGCCAACCGCGATACTGTTGTGTCGGAAATTGTATTCCGCATCGCGGCTCCAGAGTTGCTCTCCGGTATGCCGGTCGAAAACAACGAGGCGGCGGCTGGACGCGGAGCGGTCAGCCGCGTCAAAAGCTTCCGCGAGTTTCAATGGGGGGGCACCGTTTCCCGAATCCTTGTCTGCGATCGCCTCTGGTGGAATCTCCAGGTCTTCGCCCTTGAGAAGAACGTAAGGGTCGAGGCTCATGTCGCTGCTGCCAGCGCTCGAATTGTGGCCCTCCAGCGCGATCACATTCAACCCAGGCTTCAGCAGCGATTGCAGATCCTCTACGACGTATTTCTTATGACCTTCCGCTTCGTGTGATTGGATCTTGCTCGCCTCAGCGCCGCTACCCTCTTTGATATGGGCACGGGCGACTTCCTGTCCATTTAAATAAGCGATGAAGGCGTCGTCGAAGTTTACCCACAGCTCCATCTCGGTGGCATTTCCGGCGGCCTCACGTTGGAAGTCATTGCGGACGTAGATACGCGCAAACTTGCCCCGGATTTCGTCAAGCTTGGTGAAATCATCGTCATCGCCGAAGCCGAATCCGGCGGGACCCTCTTTCCATTCTTTGTCGTTGAATTCGGTTGTGTTCCACGTCTTGTCGGGATCTTCACCGGTGAGGTACTTCCAGTGCGAAAACGGCTTGACCAACGGGTGGGCGTCCTCGGGAATTTTTGGTTCCGAAACACTGAGCACACCGGAGACACTTACCGCACTCGACGTTGCCAGCAGCAGGTCGTTCCAGGCGGTGATATAGCTCCAGGATGCGGCTGATGATTCATCGTCGGAGTCGAGCAGAAACTGCTTCGTCACGCTGCCGTTGGCGGCATCCAGCTCGAGTATCTTGCTCCCGTGCATAATGTAAACGCTGTCTCCCAGCGACACATAATTGCTGCCGTATTCTCCGGCACCGGAGAAGTGATGTGTCACGTTGTAGAACTCACCGACGTCTTCCAACTCCTTTTCCCACAAAACGCGGCCGGTATAGACGTCGACGGCGCGCAGCATGTCCGGCCCTTCAATGAAGAGCCGCCCACCGGCGACCTGAGGCGATGGCCCGTGCCCGTGACGAGGAAGGATCTTGTCGTTTGCCGGTCCGCCGAACCACAGTACGCCCAAAGGAGCTTTTACGACTCGATCTTTGGAAACCACACTGTTGCCGGCATCAGCATAATGATGAGTCCAGCTGGCCGAACCAGGAAGTGACCCCTCGCGCGTGAGCACCGCAAACTCGTCCGATCGGCCAAGGACCGCCTTTGCGAGCTTCGCCTTACTGACGGCGTCCGAGATCTCGGCCTGCAGGTCTTGAGGAAACCGCAAACAGGCAACGCCGCCATAGGGTCGTAGCGCCCCGAACAGGTTCTTAAGAACTGCTGGGTCCGTCGCGATTTCGGGGTCGATCTCTTCGGCCACAATCAAGTTCGCGAGATAGGGTGGGAAGGGATACGTTCGCAGATCGCCGACATGCGCGACGACGCGCGTTCCGTACAGCGTTGCCTTATCCATCCGGCGGCGCAGGCGATCGACCTTCTTCGCATCCGGATCAACGGCGATGATGTGAAGCTGTGTGGATTTGAGAAGTTCCTCGATCAGCCGACCCGTTCCGATTCCAAACGCCACGGCGAAACCACTGTCTGTGCCGTTGAGTCTTGCGATCGACGCCACCTCTTTCTTCCAATCTTGCGATGGTTGGCCGAGCGGTTGTGCCGCGATCTCATGCGTTACTGGGTCGCCCGCGTTCTGGCCATAGCAGAAAATATTGGCCTCTTTGGTGACAACGAAAAGCTTATCGTCCGCAGCGAGCATACTCGCCACCGTCCCGTCGACAGATTGCGACCAGACGGGCTGCTGCACGTCTTCACTCACCCGAGCCGATTTCCGCACGTCGAAACGGGCCAGGGCGCCCTCTCCGCCGGTGAAGACGTCGCCACCAGCCTTCAGGTAGAGTGTCGGCGGCGCCTCCTCCGGCAGCCTAATCGACCAGAGTTCCTCCGCATCAAACGACTTGACGACCAACTCGTTACCGCGCCGATCCTTCTTTTTCTCCGACTTGATAGGACCCTTCATCGACTTGGCGACCAACGCCCCCTTGGCGATTTCCAGCGTATGCTCGTTACCGACAACTTGAGGCTGAGCGTTCCCGAGAAAATCGCCCTCTTGCAAATCGAAACGTCCGCCGGCGAGGAAGAACTGTCGAGCACCGGCGTACACACGGAAGTCGCCTCGTCTCTTATCGTAGCGAAAGTAACGGAACTTTCCGGTCGGCAGGTCGAACACTGCGGGAACCGAACGGCCTCCGGGAACAATCAGCGTGTCGCCACTGGCAACCAAATAGCCCTGAGGACAAACAGAACCGAAAGAGGGAGCACCGTGCGGGTGAACCACGAATTTCGAACCGGTCTCTCCGTTCGTCCAAACGATTTCGCCGCTCTGGGCGTCAACCGCGTGAACGAAGATTCCCATGGAAGGCCAGATCCCTGCTGCGAAATAGACGAACCCATCAGCGAGAACGGCGCCACCACGCGACGGCCAAGTCGAGACAAGGCGGTGGTTGCCGATGATCGGCCGGAAAGTCGGAGCACCGTTGACTTTCCAATTCAGTCCCCCGTCGGCTGCGTTCAGACAATAAAGATGGCCGTCGTCACTGGTAGCGTACAGGCGGTCTTGATGTGCTACGGGAGCAAAGCGTACCGGCCCATCGGTGTAAAATCGCCAGAGTTCGGCACCGCTGTCGGTGTCGTAAGCGGTGATGCTATCGTTGACCGTCGAACCGACGAACATGCGTTTTCCCAAAACGACCGGCTCGTAGACGTCATCAAATCGCAATTTCTCCTGAGATTTCGGCCAGGCGGGCCGGGGTTCCGGCAAGTGACGCGCCCAAAGCAGTTGCAGGTTCGCCGGCAGCGAATCAGGAGTCGCCGCCTTTCGACCGGCATCGTAACGCCAAGTGGGCCAGTCGCCGCCGAATGTCGGAACAGCCAGCGCACAGATCAAAGCAAGTGAGCCGCTACAACGAAAAAGTGTCTTACAAAGCATGCGATTTATCGTCCTTGCAACGGAAATGGCAACACTTCTACCGTGGTGCACGGGAAGCGTCGTCGGGCGACATCTCTAACGAATTTCAGTCTGTGTGCGATCGAGACCGGTTGGTGATCGATGCGGCGTGAATAATCAACGGCAATCGCTCGTTTCTCGATATCAATCCTAACGCATTCTCCTACAAGGTGCCACAGTTGACCGGCACGGCCTTTGCGGGGCTCCCCAGTAGGAATTGTAAGGCGAGTCGGGATTCGGGTCACACGAGGCATGCTTCGCTCTTCTCGCCATGTTGCAGGCTCTTGTCGTGTTGCGGGTTACGTCAATTGTGGATACGCGCGACACTTTTCGCCGTGCATGATCTGATCCGCGGCGTTCGATCGATGTTGTTTCATACCGTCGGCAATGGCCGGTCATTTGTCCCGGAGCATCTGAACAAACGGGCGACTCGTTGGCGCATGCTTTTCTTAGTGCTTCGCGACGGGCGCTACTCGATTGGCAGCAGCCCGAACCAGCTCTCTCCCGGCGTTGCCGGCGCTGTCACGGTGAATTCAACTCTCTTTCCGGGTGAGAGCAGCCGGTTCGGCACCTCTATTTCCAACAGACCATTGGTCTGAGTGGTATTAGCTTGCATTGAGTGGTACGTCATCGTGATGCTGCCATCTGCGTTGCTCCAACTGGCGTCTGAAAGCTCGACGCCGAACGCTAACAGTAGCTTGCCATTCATCCGCAATTCAAAACGACCAGTTGGCTCGGCTTGGGCACCCATTGCGACGGCGAGTCGGATCCCAGTCGATGCGGCCGTACCGGTTTGGATTGTCAGAGGGGCACTCTGCCAGGTCAACTGTGAGTTCGGAGTCGCGGCAGAGCAAATCGGCACCTCGATGTCACCCAGCCAACTCGTTTGCTTTCGTCGCTCGCCAGCGGAGATAACATGGACGAGACTGTTCTCGCTCGCTTCCTTCAGCCACTTACGGTGTCGCTTGAGAGTTTGGGAATCGGGTGAGCCGATCGGATTCAAACCGAGTTGCAGAAAAGCGAATACGTCGGCAAGGTCCTGCGGTGAGAGGTCTTTCTCCAGTCCTTCGGGCATGAAAGATCGACCCGTGCTCGTGAATTCTTCGATGTCAGAGCGAAGCAGGATCACCTTTTTCCCGTTCGGTTGTGCCAAGGTAACACTGCCGGTTGATTCGGCGACAACCATCCCGTCAAAAAGGCGCCCGTCGCGAGTCGCCGTGAGATAGGCGCGAAATCCTCGCTCGACCGCACGGTTCGGATCGAGAACTGCGACCAGCAAATATTCGGACGATTTGTCTCGTAGCGCCGCCAGATTGGGCCCGATTTCGCCGCCGCGGCTACGGTAACGGTGGCAGGCGCCACACTTCTGTGCGAACGTGGTTGCTCCACGAATCGGGTTCCCCTCCATCTCGAGGACTCTTTCATGCGCAGCAAGCACCGCTTGCCGACTTTCCGAAGGTGCGGTTACGAGCACTGCCCGTGCCCGAGTCGCGATCGCATCATTTCTGTGAGTTGTCAAATTCGAGCGGGAAGAGGCGTCCAAGTCGCCCGGCGGAACAGTCTTGTTCTCGATTGCTTCGAGCAGTGACTCTGTCCATTTCGGACGACTGAGTAATACGCGAAGGATGTCGTCCTTCAGCCTTGGCGAACGGCTACGCCAGTTGTCCAGGCAGATTGTCGCGACCTCATCGGAACGAAGCAGCGCAAGCGACGCCACGGCTGCGGTCTGTAAAGGAAGCGGAGTTTGCGGAGAAAGCAGGTCTCCCAGTCGCTGGGCGTCCTCACCGGGACCACCGAAACCGTGACCTATGAGCCGAACTCCGACGAACCGATCGTCGACATCGGCAGCGGAATCGGCGACCAAATCGCTGGCCCGCTCGAGAATCGCCTCCGTCCGCTCCAGTAGCGGCGCCAGATCAGGTCCATTCAACTTAGCAAGCCGAGAGAGATTGTAGCCTCCTCGCTCGATGGCGTTCACGTAGCTTGCTAAGGCGGCAACTTGCCAGAGGGCGATTCCGTCTTTCTGCGGCACTGTGACGGCCGAAAGAATACGTGCCCAACGGGATTCCGTGCTGTTCCCCAATGCGGTGCCAATCAAGTGCTCGACCAAATTGGTCTGTTTAAGGGTGACATTCGAATCCGCGAGAACCACTTCAAGAATGTGTTCGGCATGGTTGCCGGCTGATGCGAGCACCGCGTTTCGCATCCAAGCGTCGTCCCGGTCTCGCACAACCAGCTGCCCCAAAGCAGCACCGGCTTTCGCATCCTGCCATTCGCCGAGCGTCAGGGCCAATTGAAAGCGGACCGGTCGTTCGGGGTGGTCGACGAGTTCAAGCAGCCGCTCGCCGAGTTGGGGGTCTTCTGCAAGCCTTGGTTCAGAGAGCAGGATGGCCTGCCGCTGAACACGCCAATCCTCATCAAAGAGCGCGCGTGCGATCAGGCTCGTCTCAAGCGAATCCATCGCATCCAGGGTGTGCAAGGCGTGGACGCGAGCCAATGCCGAACGGCTCTCGGCTGCCAATTCCCGCAGCAGCGGCGCGGATCGCGGGTCATCTTGATGAATGAGCAGTTGTTGCGCCGTATCTCGCTGCCAACCGTTGGTCTTTTCGAGTTGTTTTACCAACTCGACTGTTGATAAACGGTCCAAAGCCGGCAAGGGACCTGGTCGGTGGCCGGTACGATAGACGCGATAGATCCGTCCCTTGTCTTCCCCTGCGCGCAAGTTCAGCCGCGTCTGCCACGTCTCTGGAATCCATTCGGGGTGTTCAATGACGTGCCGGTACATGTCGGCGAACCAAAGCGCGCCGTCGGAACCGGTCGCCAGCCAGGATGGCCGAAACCAACCATCGGTCGAAGTGAGGAACTCCGCTCGCTGTTCATCGGGATGCCGCCGGCCACGGAACGTAACGCCGTCAGGCTCGATGAGCGAGCGGTGAATAAGATTGTGCACCGGTTCACAGACGAACGCGGAATCGGCGATATCCGGGCCGAGCGTCGTGTCGCGAAACAGAATCGGACTGCAGGCCGACGTAAAGCGATTCGCGGCATACAAATCGTTGAATCTGGCGGCCGTACGACTGGTCGGAAAGATGGGTGGGGCGGGTGTCGGCAGAATCAGGTTCACTTTCGGATCACGAGCGGGAAAGTTGGCGTTTCGTCGCAAGTAGCGGTCGGAGACAACGAAGTGGAAAATGGGCTTACTGTTTTCCGAGCCGAACCAGTTTCCCCAATCGTCGCGGGTTCGCCCATACTGCGTTCGGCCGCTAACGGCATCTACAAGTCCGTCGTCCGGACGGATGCGAACGTCCCGCCCTGAGATATTCACCTTGGTACCTGTCGTTCGAGAGCGGATGTTTCGGTTATGTCCTCCGTTGCCGAGATAAAGCCAGTGGTCAAGTCCGTAGGCGAAACCGTTTATGAGGTGTTGCGGATTTGCCTCGGCAAAGCCGGAGAAAAGCACATCACGGCGATCGGCCTTGCCGTCCCCGTTTGTGTCTTCGGCATAAAAAACGTCCGGGGCAGCGCAGACGAGTACGCCGTCTCTCCACGGCATCACACCGGTCGGATAGGCGAGTCCGTCGAGAAAAACAGTACCTTCGTCGAATTTTCCATCCTGGTCGGTGTCTTCCAGAAATTTCACGACACCCCCCGGTCGACCCGTGCCGTCCAGGCCGCGCGGATAGTCGCTCATCTGGACCACCCATAGTTTTCCATCTGGACCGAAAGCAAAGTGGACGGGATCGGCGATCAGCGGCTCCGAGGCGACCAGTTCGATCTCGAAGCCCTTAGGCAAACGAAAGGTAGCCAATGCGGCTTCGGATGAAAGGCTGCCATCCAGGTTGGGGTCCGCAAGAATCTCGTGCACACGGTCGATGACGATTTCCTCTGTTCCCTCGGACCACGGTCCCGGCTGATTGTAGAAGACCATCGAAAAATCAACTTCGTAGCCTCCTTCCTGGCGAATCCGCTCCGAAGGAACATAGGCGAACACGTCATTCGCATAGGCCGTCACCCAGACAGAGGTGGACTTAATTTCCCGCTTCAGGCGAAGTGCATAGTCCGCGACAACTTCCCCTCCGAGAAACACCAGCGTCAATTCATCCGCAAACCGCCAGGTTTGGATCGGCATGGGGTAACTTTCTGGAAACCGCCCCTTGCGTTCATGAATCTCCAGCAGGTCCTTCGCACGGTAGCGGATTTGCGGCCTCTCGTGTTCGAGTTGCTTTTTTACATCGGAGAGACGCGGCACATCGACGGGAAGGCCGGCGTATCCAAACGAGCCAGTCGGGTCCGCACGGACCTCCTGCATTGCGGCAGAGACTATCTTGCGAACCTCAATCGCCACTGCTCGGCCATGAGCTTTCGCCATGTCGAGTTCCCCACGCGGCTGCGGGTTCGCATCGGCACCGCAGCCGATCGTGCAGAGCGCAATAGCTCCAGGAAACATCTCCTCCACGTCGTCTTGTGCAAAGCCGGCCCAGTCGCCCGAAACGCGATTAAACTTTGCCGTGAGCGTTGTGCAGTGGCAGGCATAATTGAAAACGATGCCTCGCAGCGTCCCATCTGGGCTAACGACTTTGAGCACCGGGAGTGAATGATCGACGGAACCCTCTCGTCGCACGCCGAAGCCCTTCCAACGGTTGCCGGCAATCACGCGGCGATTGACCGCGAACCTGGCCGTCCCCTCGCCGCGCAACAGTCGTCCGGGGGAGAGGTCTTCAATTGCCTTGCCCACGCATTCTACGACGCGGTCGGCCAGCCAATTCGTGTACGCTTCCATTTTCGTTTCTTCATCGTCCGTTAAGGGGATGATAAAGAGATTCGGCAGGCCACCTGCCAGTTGCGGCGCGGTGTGCGAATGCGTACTGCAGAGGACAAATTGCTCGCGGGCAATGCCGTAGTCTTGTTGCAGGCGGCGGGCAATCGACGTCGTGAGAGTACCCGGAAACCCGATCGTTTCTACCGAAGCAAGCGTGTAGATCGTCCCTGTTTTCGTCCGCAATGCCATCGTGCGGACCCACAACTTCTCTGACACCGACTCGAACGGCTTCGCACGATCCTGATATCCGGACAGCCGTAGCGGAGCCTGAGGAGTTACGTCGATCTTACTGAAGCCGAAATCCGTAGATTCAGCGGACGACGATGCTGTCCACGCGACGGCTGCGAAGAACGAAATGATTACGCTTAGCGCTCGCAAAGACGGCATAGAAAGGTTCCAGTATTCGGGTTGGTCGTCAAACGATCGATCGACACCACAGTTGTGCTTCGGCTTGTTGCGCACTCGGGAGCGCCTGTAGGCGAGCCAACGCCTTTCTAACAACCGGATCGTCGCTCTCCTCGATCCGTGGCTGTGTTCCTACGTTTGTCATCTCGGCGGCCTGAAAAGCTGCCAAAGGTGCAGATTCCAACTTTGTTCCAGAGTAGCCCAAGGGCGGACACGCGGCAATTGGAAGCGAACGACAGTGCGGACAGTCCAGAAACTTTCGTGCCGGTCCACACCGCAGTCCCGCCGTTTACGTTTTGGATTCTCAACTCATGAAACAGTTGCGTAACGGGGGGAAAGCCCACTTCTACTCAGCGCACATTCATCGTCGATGCATTCCTGAAATAACGGTGGAGGTCTGGGAAATGCTGACTGTGGTCATCGCGACGACGTGTGGCGTGCCGGCCACTGTTGCGTTCTTGCATCACATTTCAACCGTGGTGAACGGCGATGGCCAGAACTTGCCTCTTCCGGTTTGACCGCGAGTCTTCTGCAACGTAAGTTTTCAATGCCGCAGACGGTCGGTGCTGGCCGGCGAAGCGCCTAACACATCTTTTTGTCAGCAGGTACGGAGGTCCTTCACTCCGTCGATTCTACGGCATTCGCAAGAGAATTCGCTGGTCAGGCGACCGGCGTTCGAACGCGGCCCTATCCACAAGAATGTCGGTTCCGGCAAATACGACGACGCGTACTATACGTGCAATCTTTCGGGAACGGTGCGCATGCAAAAATCGAATTGGCTTGCTACAACTATTTGTGCCGAAACAAAGCCCAAACAACATCGGAATGGGCCGCAAACTCTACTTCCGCAGCGCCGAGTTCAAGACGCAGACAAGTTCGTCGAGACAGTTGTCGCAAGTTGGAACGCCGCATCTCCGGTAGTGGAAAAGCGACGTTGGCACCGTATTGTGCTTGAAATGCCGATTGCCATTGCCGATTTTGACATTTCGTCCAGTCGGCGGAGTAGCGATTGGAAGCGAGCCCGCGGGTGCGACCTTTCCTGGGGCGGCGTTTCGTTCCAGCATGTGCATCTGCTGTCGCAGCGGCATGCCGTGGTCACCTTTTTTCCCGGAAAGGATGCGCTTGAGCCGGTCGTGGTCCGTTTGACTTGGTGCCGTTTCTCGCGCCAAGGCATTTATCAAAGCGGCGGTCGATTCTTACGAAAAGTCGATTGGCAATTCGGAGAGCAACCCGACTGGGATCACCTGGAGCCCGCTTGAACGTTCCGGCTGACAAGGCGAGTGGACAGGGAACTGGTCGCGTAGAACGCGGCTCAGCGGTGTGGCGCGAGAGATGGCGCCTCAGGCTATGAGGTTGCCCTCAGCGTCGATCAAACCGTCCTTCATGACAATCTGCCGTCTGGCACGCCTGGCGATGTCCTGTTCGTGGGTCACCATGATTATGGTACGGCCCTCTCGATTGAGGCGTTCCAGCAGTTGCATGATCTCCTCCCCCGTGACGGAATCGAGGTTTCCCGTTGGTTCGTCCGCGAGAATGATCTGTGGATCATTCACCAAAGCGCGGGCAATGGCTACGCGTTGTTGCTGGCCCCCGGAGAGTTGGTAGGGACGGTGATCCAACCGGTCGGCCAAACCAACCTCCACGGCGAGATCGACACAGCGTTCCGCATCCTCGGTGGTAAGCGGGGGATATCCAGGCCGGTAATTCAACGGCACCTCGATATTCTCTAGCACGGTAAACTGAGGAATCAGGTTGTAGGACTGGAAAATGAAACCGATCATCTGATTGCGGATTTCCGAAAGCTCGTCATCTCCGAGTTGCGACGCGTCGCGGCCACCGAGCAGATAACGGCCGGATGTGGGCCGGTCGAGTGCACCAAGCAGGTTCAGCAGCGTACTTTTGCCGCTGCCCGACGCTCCCATGATGGCGACGTAATCGCCAAGAGGAAAATCAATCGACACGCCGCGCAGCGCCTTCACCACGACGTTGCCCAGGTCGTAGTACTTGTGAATGTCGTTGACCGAGGCAGCAAACTGCATATTGTTCGGGCTCACACGTTGTGGTCGAGAAAATCAGGAGTAGGAGGGTTTGACGCTGGTAGTCCGACACCAACCTGCGCCGGTTCGGCAACTGCCGAACGAATTATCTCCACCGATCCATCTTATTGTAACGGGCTAGCAACGAAAGTTAAGGAGTCTGGCGTTATTGACCTTTCGATACGCCTGTTCGTATTGCTGGCTGGTGTTCACCGGATCCGAAGCTTGCTGTTGCAAGTCGTCGTATGCGGCCGATGGATTGAAATGATTCGATATCGGGGTGTTTTCGGTGGAATTCGATCCGTGAACTCGATCTTCAATTGGTTACTTCAGTGAGCGCAGGAACTGTAATAAGTCGGCAACTTGCTGGGCGGTCATGTCGCGGAGCAAGAGTTCCGGCATCAGAGATTCTTGTTGCGGCAACATCAACTCCACATCATCGACGCGAATGCGAATCGTTTTGTTATCGGCACTCTTGAAGACGGCTTCGTCGGCTGATTTGCTCTCCAGCAGTCCGGTGTAGACGCGGCCCGATTTAGTTTCGACCAGGTATGTCACGAACTTCGGGTCAATTTTTCTTGATGGTTCGAGCATGCTC
>Ga0315336_1003679_pt1 | contig 19855 bp, 19 predicted proteins | sample ASW5metaG_FD_204512 | JGI IMG/M metagenome (GOLD analysis project Ga0315336, IMG submission 204512) | Ammonia-oxidizing marine archaeal communities from Monterey Bay, California, United States - ASW #5 | ecosystem: Environmental > Aquatic > Marine > Intertidal zone | place: USA: California... | reverse complement strand
AGTTCGTTTCCGAGACGGGGAAATTGCAGAAGGACGCACGCTGCACACTTATTCCCCCGATGCGCCGCGGTTCTATCTGATTCCCAACGATGTGCATTCCAACAATATCAATATGCTTGTCGAACGCTTTTCAATACAAAAGGTGTATACGCCTGAAGAATTTATCGCTGAACGGCGCGCGTTGAAAGAAAAACAAGAATCGGCCCAGCCCACGGAGTCTGCGGTAAAGGATGTTGAATTGGGCCAAGACGAATCGATGGGAGATTTCTATTTCCAGACCCACGATTATGAAAATGCCTTGACTCAATACGAACTTGCTGCTTCGGCTTTCCCGGAATCAAGTAGAATCAACAAAAAGATAGTCGTTTCTCTCATCAATATCGGGATTCAATTTATAAAAACGAGGCAATACCCGATCGCGTTGGAATATATGGATAAAGCATTGGTGCGAGATCCGGGCAATCCTCACGCCAAGAAAAAGACCAAGCAACTTCGTAAGATAATCGAGAAGACTCAGCGCCAAATGCGCGAATACCACGAACAGAAGTCGCGGCAGAATCTTTGAAATTCATATCCTACCCGTGTTAAGGTTTCGCTAGTTTTTCGCTAACAAGGATATGAGATTACACGTCGATATGGCCGATTCCGAAGCACCAAATCAATTCGCGTCCATGCTGGAAAACACGTCGTATCGGAACGAATTCAAATATGTATTGCCTGAAATGCTTGCTTCCCAGATTGATTCCTATATCCAGCCTTTCATGAATCCGGATGAGTACGGAAAGGTGTACGACGTTCACAGCCTGTATCTCGATAGTCAGGATTTGAAGCTCTTCAACGATTCAGACCTCGGCAAGAAGAATCGATTCAAGTTACGCCTTCGGACCTATGGGGCCTCCACGACCCAAGCCATTTTATTCGAAATCAAAGAACGTACCGATAGGGCGATTCGAAAATTCCGGTCTAAAGTGGACAGGAATCATGTCTCGGACTTATTGAGACGGTCGGCCTACGCGCAAGAAATCAATGATTTGGAGTTGACACCCGAACTCGAGCTGTTTCTACAATACTCAGACTCACTGGGAACTCACCCCACGGCAATGATTCGGTACGAACGTACGGCGTATGTCAGTGCTTTCGGAGACGGGACACGAATTACGTTTGATCGAGGCGTCCAGTCTTCAACGATCGACCATTACGAAGACAACGTGTGGCATTCGACGGAGATCCCTTTTGAATTGACTCAAGGCGAAGTCGTTCTGGAAATCAAGACCAATGATACGATTCCACAATGGGTTAATGAAATGATTCAACATTTTCAGCTGACGCGCCGATCTTTTTCGAAGTACGTTATCGGTGTCCGAGCTCTACAATCCATTGGCAGCATTCAACAAGGAATGTTGAATTAATGGAGTTTTTTGCGTCCAGCCTGTCTCAACCGATTATGGATCCGCTCCAAGTGGTTCAATGTATCGTGCTGGCGTATGTCATCGGGCAACTGGCGGCCTGGATTTACATGTACACGCATTCGGGTATTTCGTACTCCCAATCATTCGTACAATCTATCGTTATGCTTACGGTGGTCCTTTCGATAGGAATGATGGTGATCGGAAATAATCTGGCGATCGCATTTGGGATGCTGGGCGCCTTGGCGGTTATTCGATTCAGAAACATTTTAAAAGATACGCGTGATACGGCGTTCATCTTTTTCTCCTTGATCATTGGATTGGCGACTGGGACCGGGCGAATTTTTCTCGCCATTGTGGGAACGATTGCATTCATGCTCCTTGTGTTGACTCTGCATTGGGGTAGCTTCGGCACACGACTTCACGGGAACGGTTTTATTCGAATAAAATTGGATACTGCGCTATGCAGCTTGAGTAACCTGAATACTGTCATTGGCAAGGTTTGCGCTCAGCATGATTTGGTCTCTCAGCAATTCAAAAACGGCGGCTCCGGCGAAGTCGCTTATCGAATCACATTGAAGTCGTCGAAAAGCTCGGTTGACATCATTGAGACGATCGCGCAGTTAGATGGTGCGGAATTAGTCACCATTACGCTTCACGAAGAACAGCACGAGATTTAATGATGACGCCTTCAAACCGCTCCATACTATCGAAAAGCATTTGGTGTCTCGCTGTGGTGTTTCTATTGGGCTCGTTTTATCTGGACACGCAGCAGTCTGCTTACCCCGGAGTGGTGGTCCGTGAAGCAGTCACCTTATCCACTCCTGACGGAGGTGTCGTCACCGGACTACGTTCGACTTCGAACGCGACAGTGACTACGGAACAGCCGTTTTCGTATCTGACGAACGGCTACCATCATCGCTCCGTAGGCCAACATCATTCGGAGTTGCTGACACTTCAATCTACGCTCCGGGAAAACACTGAACTAGAACCATTTGTTGATTTAGTGATTGGAGCCGGATACGTCCAGAACCTTTTACCGATTTCTTTACACGACCCGGCGCAGATCCAAAAAGATAAAGACGTAATTTTGAATACAATTGCTGAGCTGCGAACAACGGTTGCCGCAGTTGCCGAGACGGAAGGACTATCGGAAAATGCGCTGCAACTCGTAAACGAACTAAGCAACGTTGTCGAATCTGCGGAGCGCCTCATTTTTAATTCTAGTGAGCCCCGGGCGATAAGGTCGTATTTCAATGGAACCGTTGTAGAAGTTCTGGTCACCAATGGGGATACTGTGTTGCCCGGCGCGTCGTTGGCTACAGTCCAATTGGAACCGGCTTCAGTCAGTGCTTTTTTGATGCCTGAAGACTTGGGGAATGTCGAAGTGGGGAACTCGGTCGAAATCCATTATTTATCGGAAGTCGTTGAGGGAATGATTACGACGGTTGGAAATAATGTGACGGCTCTTCCAACTGTTTTAAATGCAACGCCCTACCAGAATGCCACGGGTATTTTGGTCACTATTCAGCCTCAAAGCCCGATTACGTGGCCGACGGGTGTACCTGTGGATATTACGCTACTCTAACTCTGGTTTTCGTGAATGACGTCGTGCAGCATCGTCAGGTCTACGGACTCCAATGAATCTACGATGCGGTCAGCACGGCGAAGTACCTCGCCTGGAAATGTATTGGTGACTCCAACACACGCCATCCCGGCTTCCTTCGCCGCCGTGACGCCTGCGACAGAATCTTCAATCACGACACATTGGGCCGGAGATACGCCAATAGCCAAAGCCGCCGCCTGATAAATCTCGGGATCAGGTTTCGGTTTCGTAATGTCATTACCGGTGAGCCACGCGTCCAAGAAAGAAGTATTCAAACCGGCTTTTGCCATAGTTTTTTCTGACCGTACCCGATTGCTACTTGTAGCCAGTGCCAGTTTCCAATCGTCCAGCTCTGCCGCGCGCGTGTACAAGGAATCCACGCCGGGAAAGAGGAGGGAGTCGGCTTCATCGATTGCGTTAAAAAAAGACGCTTGTTTTACGGCCAGAGTCTCTTCCAAGTCGATGGAAACATTGTATTTCGTCGCAATCCCCAATACGTGGACTTCTGTCGTGGCCCCCATGAACTCGAGGGAGTCTTCTTCTTTGATCGGTACTTTGTACAAATCCCAAAAGGTCTTGTTGGTCGCTTTAGTGCTGAGAGGTTCTGTGTCTGCTATGACACCGTCTACATCGAAAATCAGGCCGTATGGCACTCGTATTTCTCCTTTAGAAAATTAACAGATGGCCAGCGGGCTAATGGGGCTTCCCATTCCGCGTTTGATATTCAACGGCGCGACGACAAACTGAAATTCGTACACCTTGTCGGCGGCCAGTTCGTTCAGATTGAGCAGCTCCATCAAATATCCGCCCTGATCTCTCAAGAAAGATTGGTGAATGGGCATGCCGTCCGGGTGAGGGACATGCTCGACGGCGCTGTTGTCGGCCGCTAACACCGCAATTTCATTTTCGTATGCCCAATCAGCAACGGCGGCACTCGGTCCCGGTTGCATTGCGTCGAATTTTTCTTTGTCCTCGTCGTGAACGTTCAACCACCCTGTACGGAAGAGGACCGCATCGCCAGAACCAATGGAAACTCCTTGGGCGCTGGCGACGGCATCAATGTCATCGGGAGTAATAATTCGGTCAGCGGGAAGGTGGTCGACCCCTTCATGCGCGCAGAAGTCCAGCATGACGCCTTTGGTTACAATACCTCGAATATTCTCAATCCCGTTCTTTTTCGTTCCTGTCTGATTGATGGCATCGCCGGCTTCGAACCCGTTGTACATTTTTCCATCTCGAAACACATGGCACAGAGCATCCACGTGGGTGGAGCCGTGGGTATGAATCATGATGATGTCTTCACTGCCGCCGGGTCCGTCGCCGCAGAGGTTGTGATAGGTCGCCACATGCCAATTGGCATGGCGGCCCGGCCATATTGGGCCATTATGGGAAAGCGGGATGGCCAGATTGTAAACCTTGCCTTGTTTGACCAGCTGCGCAGCTTCCAGAGTCTTCTCGGGCGTAATGTAATTAACCGTTCCGCGCTGATCGGTGGGCCCCCATTTACCCCAATTGGAATTTGGCTCAGACATACTCTCTCCTAAAGATTGATGGCGGCCAGAATGGCTTCTACTGTGCCGTCTACGGTAACGGGGTCGCTTCCCATTTTGATTGCGATATCCGGATCTTTGAGGCCATGCCCGGTCAGTACACAGACCACTCTAATTTTGTCTCCATGAAACGGTTCGAAATTATCAAAATATCCGTTTTCGGAAAGTTTGATCAGACCTGCCACGCTGGCTGCGCTGGCGGGTTCACAGAAAACGCCTTCGGTAGAGGCGAGCATGGCGTACGCGGCTTTGATTTGATGGTCAGTGACCATACCGATGGCGCCGCCGGATTCATCCCGTGCTTCTTCGGCAAATTTCCACGATGCTGGATTTCCGATTCGGATCGCAGTTGCAATGGTCTGAGGATCTTCAACCGGTTTTCCCAATACAATTGGCGCCGCTCCCGCTGCCTGAAATCCCAACATCTTTGGCAGGTTCGCCGAATGTCCTTTGTCTTTGTACTCTTTATATCCCATCCAATAGGCCGAAATATTCCCGGCGTTTCCGACTGGAAGTACATGACAATCCGGAGCCATGCCGTCGAAATCATCGACGATTTCAAACGCACCCGTTTTTTGTCCCTGTAATCGAAATGGATTGACAGAGTTTACGAGGGCAATGGGATGTTCATCACAAATACTTCGGACCAATTTCAACGCATCATCAAAATTGCCTTTGATCTGAATTACTTTTGCCCCATGCATCATCGCCTGAGACAATTTTCCCATGGCAATTTTTCCCTCGGGAATCAGTACGGCACATTTCATTCCTGCGCGAACCGCATAGGCGGCTGCCGAAGCAGAAGTGTTTCCCGTCGAAGCACACATGACGACTTCGTGGCCTTCGGTCTTGGCCTTCGTCACCGCCATCGTCATACCGCGGTCTTTGAATGACCCGGTAGGATTCAGCCCTTCAAATTTCAGGTGAATCTCCAGATTGGGGTGGATCTGTTTTTCCAAATTGTATGCGTGAATGAGTGGGGTCGACCCTTCGTTCAGCGTGACGACCTGGGTATTTTCGTCGACCGGTAGATGGTCCCAATAACGCTCAATTATTCCTTTACGACTCATTAATCATCTTCCTTCAAAATTCTTAATACATGGGTTGGTTCTAAAACGATGTCAGTTAACGCGTCGATTTCGGTCAACGCGGCACGCAGCTTTGATTCCTGCGCATCGTGGGTGACCATCACTAGATGAACCCGATTGTCTCCGTGAGGATCTTTTTGATTAAACGACGCGATACTGACGTCATGCTTACCTAAGATACTGCCCAATTCGCCGAGCACGCCAGTCTGATCTTTGGTCGTCAAGCGTAAATAAAATTGGCCGACGTTTTTGCCTAAATCGCGTACGGTCTTCTTGTTGGTATAGCGAAACGGGGGAGGGGCCGTTTCATTTCCTCGACGGGCGATATCAATGATGTCCGCGACAACGGCACTGGCGGTCGGCATTCGGCCGGCACCTTTTCCGTAATACATCGTTGCATCGGCTGAGTCACTTTTGACGTACACCGCGTTGAATTCATTTCGAACCGATGCCAATTGGTGGTCTGTCGGAACGAGCATCGGATGAACGCGTGCATCGACTTCGTCTCCCAGATCGCGAACGACGGCGAGCAGCTTGATCAGGTACCCCATCTCCAAAGCATCCGCGATGTCTGACGCCGTAATATCGGTAATTCCTTCAACCGGAATATCGTCATAAGGAATGGCTGAATGACTGATGAGCGAAGCGATGACCTGGCATTTGTGGGCGGTATCGTCGCCGTTGACGTCCAGATCGGGCGGGGTTTCTGCAAACCCTAACGCTTGAGCCTGTTTCAAGACCGTGTCAAAATCCATCCCTTCGTATGTCATTCGAGAAAGAATGTAATTACAAGTACCATTTAGGATGCCGTAGGCGGCCGTTATATTATTCGCGGCCAATCCTTCACGAATGGCTTTGATAATTGGAATACATCCGGCGACGGCCGCTTCATAGCGAAGCTCAACATTATTGGCAATCGCCGCTTCGCACAATTCCGGTCCGTGCATAGCGAGTAGTTTTTTATTTGCGGTAACGACGTTTTTCCCTGCGTTCAGGGCGTTCAACATGAACGTCCGTGCCGGTTCTTCACCGCCGATCAATTCGCACACGACCTGTACATCGGGAGAATCATTTAGGACACTTGCGTCGTCGGTTACTGTGACACCGTCGAGATTAAACTCTTTTAGGTTGTCCTGATTGATCTCGCAGATGTGGGTCAATTTAATATCCAGGCCCGTATTCCGTTTAAGGGTATCCACCTGTTCCAGCAACAAATTGACGACACCGCCACCCACAATTCCGGCGCCGATAACGCCCACTCCCAAAGCCATTCCGTATTCCCTTCGCTAAATTAGTCTGCGATTTCCATTACACATATTAAGTCGCCCACGTGGACCACGTCATCTTCTTTTACCCTAAATTCAGTGAGGGTTCCGGATTGGGGGACAGGCACGCAAAAGGCCGCTTTGTCGGTAGTGATTTCCAATAAGTCGTCGCCTTCTTTTACACGGTCACCTACATTGGCTAACCACGAAGAAACGGTCACATCCTGTTCCGCGTCATCACCCAAATCCGGTAAAATCACTTCAATCTGCATATTGACTATTCCTGTCCGGCAAGGCTATCCGCCAAAAGTCCCAGCTTCTTCTTTGCGAATTCGGTTTCCAAAACAGCCTCTGATTTGTACGAGCTTCTGACGAAAGGCGCACTCACGGCAAATTCAAACCCGATTTCGTACGCCAATTTTTCGTACGCGTCGAATTGCTCCGGATGAACGTAATCACTGACGTCACCTTGTGCTTGTGTCGGTTGAAGGTACTGACCAATACAAACGGCTTCACATCCTGCTCCATATAAATCTCGCAGCGTCTGTTGAACTTCTTCGGCTGTTTCGCCATGACCGACCATCATCGCGGATTTCACGATAGAGCGCGGATTGGTCTTCCGAGCAAGGCTGAGTACTTTTAACGCGCCCGCATAATTAAAACGGCGGTCTCTGATTTTCGGATACAACCTCTCGACGGTTTCAATGTTATGGCAGAACACTTCAGGTTCGGCATCCAATACGGTCCGAATCGCGTCTTCATCCTGGTGAAAATCTGAGACAAGGATTTCGACCGTCGTAGCGGGATTTTCCGCGTGAATCGCCCTAATCGTCTCCGCAATATGCGCAGCCCCGCCGTCGGCCATATCGTCCCGAACCACGGTAGTGACCACAGCATGCTTCAAATTCATACGTTTTACGGCCAAAGCCACGTTTTTCGGCTCTTGCGGATCGTCGAATTCGGGTTTTCCGGATTCAACGGAGCAAAACGTGCAATTTCGGCTGCAACGATTCCCCAAGACCATAACCGTGGCGGTACCCTGAGCCCAGCATTCGCCAATATTGGGGCAATGGGCGCTCTGGCAGACCGTATGGAGCTTCAAATCATCCATGATCTCTTTGGTCACCCCGAACTCGGTTCCTGACGCCCAGGGACGCCGTAACCATTCTGGAAATTTTCCCGCCATAATTATAGAACCTGTTTGCCCCTGCAGTATGGGTGCATTATATACTAACAAGACAGATACTTTGAATTTTCCACGTGGTAATAGTGGCAATAAGTTAAAAGTTGTTGTACTGCTCCGACATTTGTTAAACTATCGCGTTTGAGTTTTGTATTCGTCCCGGCCTTGTTGGGGCTTTTTGGTAGAGTTATCTGTTCCAGGAGAGATTTTCAGTGAAAAAAGATATTCACCCCGATTATGTAGGATGCACCGTGACGTGTGCATGCGGGAATTCGTTTAATACAAAAGCCAGCGTACCGGAACTCCATTTGGAAATCTGTTCCAGCTGCCATCCGTTTTTTACCGGCAAACAAAAATTTGTTGATAGTGAAGGTCGCGTTGAACGGTTCCAGAAAAAGTTCGGCAACATCACCAGCAAGAAATAATACGCTCCCATGGAGCACATTATGCGGCAAAAACTCCTTGAAGTGCAGAAGGAGTATGATCGGCTGAATACTGCAATGGCTACTCAAGAAGTAGCCTCCGATCCCAATGTCTATCGAAAGCACGCCCAAGCGCAATCTCAAATTGCCGATATCGTTGACCGTTTCAAACAATTTCTCGTTGACGAAACAGCTCACGATGACGCGGTCGCGATTTTCCAGGAAGAGACCGATCCGGAAATGCGTGAAATGGCCGACGAGGAGCGCAAGGAAATGGCCGTCGCTCTCGAGGAACACGAAGCCGAACTCAAGATCCTCCTTCTACCCAAAGACCCCAACGACGCAAAGAATACGATCGTAGAGATTCGTGCCGGGGCCGGGGGAGACGAAGCTGGTTTATTCGTGGCAGACATCTTTCGAGCGTATTCCCGTTTTGCCGAAGTAAAAGGGTGGAAAGTCGAAGTCCTCAATTCCAATGAAACGGGCATAGGCGGCTACAAAGAAATCTCCTTTCAAGTCACGGGTGAAAACGTATTTAGCCAATTCAAATTTGAAGGCGGTGTACATCGCGTTCAACGTGTGCCCGCTACCGAGACTCAAGGACGTGTCCACACGTCCGCAATCACCGTTGCGGTGCTCCCCGAAGCCGAAGAAGTCGAAATAGATATCTCGCCGGCCGAGCTTCAAATTGACGTTTACCGAGCATCGGGACCCGGCGGTCAGAGCGTCAATACTACGGATTCAGCGGTCCGAATTACTCACAAGCCGAGCGGTACAATCGTGACGTGTCAGGATGAAAAGTCTCAACACAAAAACAAAGCCAAGGCTATGCTCATATTGCGTTCTCGTATTCTTTCGGTGGTCCAGGAGGAAGAAGCCAGTAAACGGTCTGCCGAGCGAAAAAGCCAGGTGGGAAGCGGCGATCGAAGCGAACGAATTCGTACCTATAATTTTCCACAAAACCGTTTGACCGACCACCGGATCAATTTGACGTTGTACAATTTAGATAAAGCGATGGAAGGGGAGTTGCAAGGTCTTGTTGACGCCCTCATCGCGGCCGACCGAGCGGAAAAAATGGCCTTACAGGCGGACGCAGTTACAGCGGGAGTCTCTTCGGATGCATCAGACGAGAGTGCTGCTGAATAACGCTCAAGAGCAGCTCAAAGATACAAGCGACACTCCACGACTCGACGCCGAAATTTTATTAGCGCATACCCTCAACATTTCCCGTTCTTCTCTATTGGCCCTAGAATCCATCGTGGAGTTGCCAGAGCAGTTTTCGGCATTGGTCGCTCGTCGAAGTCGTTCCGAACCCATCGCGTACATGCTGGGTGAATGGGAATTCTTTTCTCTTCCGTTTTTCGTTGAGGCACCCGTATTAGTGCCTCGTCCAGAAACCGAACATCTCGTCGAATCGGTTCTTCAATTCTGCGGTGAGCCAGAATCCATCTTGGATATCGGAACGGGAACGGGATGCGTTGTTATTACTTTGCTCACACAACTTCCGGAGGCTCACGGCTACGCTACCGACCTGAAAGACCACAACCTCGAACTTGCGCGAAAAAATGCGACTCGTCACCAAGTCGTCGACCGTTTGAGATTTGAACCCGGTGACCTCTTCGAACCATTCGATTCATCCTCCAAAACGTTCGACGTCATTTGTTCCAACCCTCCCTACGTCGCCCTCCGAGACCAAGATACGTTGGACCCGACCGTGAAAAACTTCGAAGACGGTACGGCACTATTTTCCGGAGACGACGGTCTTGATTTAATTCGCCGACTCATTGAAGAGGCCCCAAAGCACCTGACGGCCGAAGGTTGGCTTGCGTTCGAATTTGGGATTCGACAGGACAGTGTGATAGAACAGTTATTATCCGGACGTGGTTACCGTGACATTCGCATTGTTCCGGACTTGGCTGGAATACCGAGAATTGCCCTTGGAAGGACACCGGCATGATTGAGAGCCCTGAATACCCGACGGCCGTGCGCGAAATCCCGGAGGAGGATAGACCTCGTGAGCGCCTCGCCCAAGTCGGCCCCGAAGCATTACGGGATGCGGAGTTGCTGGCCATTCTATTCCGAACCGGAACCCGGACATTGGGCGCGGTTGCACTCGCCGAAAAAGTAATCCTTCATTTTGGAAACCTCAGGAGCCTCTCCCGCGCGTCGCTCGAAGAATTGCAGCAGGTCAAGGGAGTGGGGAAGGTCAAATCGATCGAGATTAAGGCGGCCTTGGAACTGGGCAAACGCTTGGCGGTTTTTACCGATAAAGGCCGTACACGAATCCACTCCGCCAAAGACGTAGTCGAATTGTTAATGGTTAAATTCAAAGATTATGAAAATGAAGTTTTCAAATGCGTCTTGTTGAACACCAAAAATGATGTGATGAAAATCGTGGATATTTCGCAAGGTTCACTGGATGGCACGCTTGCTGTTCCGAGGGATGTATTTAGACAAGCGGTCCGGGATGGGGCAAGCGGCGTCATTCTATGCCACAACCATCCGAGTGGCGATCCGACGCCGAGCGGCGACGATATCAGCTTGACACGACGATTGAAGGAATCCGGCGAATTGTTAGGCATACGCGTCTTGGATCACGTTGTTTTCGGCGATGGGAGCCATGTCAGTTTGAGCGAACGGGGCGAAATGTAGCCAGGTCTACCGTCACGAGGTTCCATTCGAATCGAAGCCGCACCTGCAAAAAAGAGTGATTATTTGGTATAATTAGGCGGTATAGAACTAGACACAAAATTAAAGGACGGACGCGGCAACCTCGCTTCTGAATTTCCATATGATGAATAAGGATCAAAAAAAGAAACGTTCACGCCAATTTCGCAAGAGAGCGCGTCTGCGTATGCCGATCAATGTGGCCGCCAGTGCCATCACGACATTGGCGCTCTATTGCGGGGTCGCCAGCATTTTCGCAAGTATCCGTGGCGAATACACTGTTGCAGCGTATTTCATTTTGGCAGCCATCATCTGCGATACGATGGATGGTGCGGTCGCCCGCATGACCAAAAGCGTTTCTGATTTCGGAAAAGAACTGGACAGTCTCAGCGACGTGGTGTCCTTTGGAGCGGCTCCTGCCGTCTTAATTTATACTGCTTTCCTGATGGAAGGACAAAGCATGGAAGGCCCCGGTATTGGGCCGATGGGAAGCATGATCGCAGTGATCTACGTTATTTTCGGCGCATTGCGATTGGCTCGATACAACGTTTTTCAAGCAGATCAAACTTCGTATTTCGTGGGTCTACCGATTCCGGGTGCTGCTGGGACGATTGCTTCTTTTACTGTGTTCTGCGAGTACTTTGAGATTAGCGTAGCGATTTGGGTGTTCGCACCTCTAACGTTGACGCTGTCCTTTTTAATGGTCAGCGCAATTCGCTATCCCAAGAAAAACCTTCAGGTGTTTACGTTGACTCCGAGAAAAGGGTTTCGTTTTTTGTTAGGCGTCGTTATTGCGATTGGAGTGGTTAATTATGCAATGGAATATTCGCCCGCAATCGTGTTATTCCCATTGGCAATGGCCTACGTCCTTTTCGGTGTGTCGAATGAGATCTTCGCATTTATCACTCGCAAGCGAGCGGTCACAGAACATGAAAAAGAAGCGAAAACTGAATTGGCGTCTCAGCCTTAAGTCTCGTTGAATATCGCCGAGGCTTTGTAATACGCCAGCCCTTCTTCGACGAGTACTTTCAGTGACGCCGCGATGGGGACTGCGAGCAGTAGGCCAAGGAATCCCAGAAAATTACCGAAGACCATTATGGCAAGTATGACCCACACGGGTCCTAAGCCGACTTGGTCTCCGACGATCTTTGGTGTGAGTACGGTCCCTTCTAGGACTTGTGCAATTACGAACGTCGCGATCACCACACCGAGGTGCCACGTGATCGCTCCCTGCTGTTCGACCAAACATAAACCGATAGCCGGCCCAATCGTCAAAACAAGTCCGAGATAGGGGATGAAACTCGCAAACATACCGAACAAGGCGATGAGCAACGCGAACGGTACTCCGGCAACACTTAAGCCAATGGCATACATGACGCCGAGGCAGACACAGACGGCCATCTGACCCCTCAGAAAACTCCGGATTTGCGAATCGATTTTCTGGGCCATTTCCACAGTTTTATCTTTGTATTTTCCAGGAAGCAGGCCTTTGGCAGTGGCTACGTTCGAATCAAAATCCTTCAGTAAGTAGACAGTGACGAATGAGAATATCGCCAGATTACCGAGAAACAGGACCACGCTCATGATGCTTGAGGTGATGTAGCTGAAAAACCCGGCTACCTGACTTCCGGCACTGCCGCCCAATGACATGATATTTCCTTTTTGGTCATTGAGTATCTGAAGCCCTTGTTCTCGGACTATTTGGCTCAAGTGTTGAATCAACACAGCTACAGCATCATAGCTTTCACCGATGTAAGGAATCCCTTCCTCGTCAGTGATACCCAACGACTCTACGATCGAATGGAGCGGTAGTATTTCTGCGACGTCTTCGACCCAACCTTCTTTGAATCCATCCTTAGCAGCCAACGATAAATTAGCCGCTTCGTGGATCATGGTCGGAATCAGAAAAACGGGCACTGCTATCAACATGGTTATGCCGATTAGGGCGAGGCATGCTATACTGACTGTGCGAGAAATTTTCCTGGCTTCGAAGAAATCTACGACGGGGTCAAATACATAAGCGACCAAAACGGCGAACATTAACGGAATCAGAACGGGGCTTAAAATATATAGCAAAAATACAGTTAGGACCAAGGCCAATAGGATACCGATCGCCTTTACCCAAGGATTGTTGATTACCGTATCGATCATGACTCTTCAGTCCTCCTAAGCTATATCAATTGTTTTTCATATTATCATGTACAAACTTCGATTTCGAATACTAGCGGTCACTTTTCTCCTGGCAACGACGAACGTCGCCTGGTCCGATACGCTTCACTTGGCCAGTGGAGATCGTTTGACCGGTTCCTTGCTGAACATCCGCTCCGGCCTACTTTCTTTTCGTACCGAACTTGCGGGAAGAATATTCGTTCCTACCGATGAAGTGACCGGCTTGAACACGCATGGGTTTATGTTGGTTTCCATGAAAAACAATACCGCACTCCCCGGGAAAATCGTCACTAAGGACGACGTCATTTACGTCATTAACTCCAGTGCCGATGAGAAAACCCCGTTGCACCTTGCCAATGTAACGAATGTCGAGTCGGTCCTCGAAACGCCCAAAGTAGAAAAAACTGCGATCGATGAAAATTCTCTTAATGTTTCATTGGAACCGGGGTATCAATGGCGAGACGGGAACGAATCCAACCAAGGGGCAACTACGCATATCCAGTTGGATTCCCAAAACAGTTCTTTCAATCTGAATGCTGGTTTGCAGGTAGAAGCCACGAACGGGACCGAGCATCTGGACCATTTCTTGAAGGGTCATGTGGAAATCCAACCGAATACGATTTCCGAAATCACGCCCACGGTCCGTGTGAATGTCGAGAGAAATACGGACAAAACAATCGAATATCGATCCGAAATCGCCGTTGGTGGCGAAAAAACTTTAGTAAACACAGAGAAACAGCAGCTCGACGGTTTCGTTGGACTGGAAGCCACCATCGAAAAATTCGATTCAGATACGTTACGAAGAGAACAGGGAGTGGATCCCGCATTGGAACGTACACGACACGATCGTGACTTGAATCTGAACTTGTCGTTGGAACATCACCGGTACATCTCCCGTTCCTCAATGCTCTCCAATTGGCTCACGCTTCATCCCAGTCTCACCAATCCATCGAGTATTCGGGCCGAATTCCAATCATCTCTCGATGTCCCGCTGCCTCTTGGCCTCCAATTGCGCCTGTTGATGGGAATCGATTACGACGACACGTTGCCCTACGATAACCTCGACGATTGGAGCACCCGCTTTGGAGCGAGCGTGAAATTTGAATTCTAAACGAGTGGGAAAATGCGACTTCGTGCGCCCTGTGAATACGGGAAATGAATAAATTATTGACTATATCCACCCTATTTGATAGGATGTTTTTCCAATTTTAACCCTTATAATGCAAAAAGTGAGGTTCGCCGCTTGAGTACGGTAATTGAAACAACAAATCTGAATAAAGTGTACGAATCAGGAATGATTTCCAGCCAGGAAGTACATGCGCTGAAAGACATGAATCTGGCCATCCAAACCGGGGAAATTTTCGGGTATTTGGGACCGAATGGGTCTGGTAAGACCACGACAATCAAGATGCTCTTGAGTCTGATTTTTCCATCCTCCGGCGAAATTAAAATTCTTGGCCGGTCCGATATTGCTTCTTCAGAAGTAAAAGGTAAGATCGGTTACCTCCCGGAAGGGGCCTACTACCCCGACTTTTTGAAAGGGGAAGAAATTCTCCGTTTTTATGGTCAAATGTATGGTCTGTCCGGAGCCGATTTGGAAAGCAGGATCGACAAGACCTTGGAAATCGTCACGATGACGCACGCTCGGAAACGTCTGCTCAAAGGCTACTCGAAGGGCATGAGACAGCGAATCGGATTGGCCCAGGCGTTATTAAGCGATCCTCAAATCCTCATTCTGGATGAGCCTACGACCGGGCTCGATCCACTCGCCCGCAAGGAAATTCGCGATATTTTGGCTAATCTAAGGGATGAAGGCAAAACGTTGATGATTTCCAGCCACGAACTTCAGGAAGTGGAATTGATTAGCGATAGGGTCGGCATTATCTATAAAGGCGTAATGCAGGTGCAAGGCACACTGGATGAATTATTGACGGACCGCGAAACGACTATCGAAGTCGAGAATATGGCGGCCGAAACTGAACAAGCGCTTCAGGGAAAAGGGATTAAGGTCGAAGATGTTACTGGTCCCAATGCTCTGTTACATATTCCTGCTGCGATGTCTTTGTATGACGCTATCGATGAATGTAAAGCTCTGGATGTCTCGGTGACGAGTGTCGCTCCGAAACGGGAAACTCTTGAAGAATTGTTCGTACGAACAGTCGGTTCGGCTTCACAAGCCGAAGGTGTGGCATAGCCACGATTTATTAAGGATTAGAAACACTATGACTTTCAAGCAATCGTTACTGGGCACTTGGGCCATTTCCGTTTATACCTGGCGCGAAGGCATGCGCAAAAAAACCCTTATCGGTTTCTTGCTTCTTAGCCTTTTAGTCATTTTGGGGTCCACGTTTATGACCGCGTTCATGACCGAGGCCTCCATCGGCGAGAACCTGCAAGCGAGCGCTGATACCAAAATCATCAAAGATATCTGCGTGTCGGCAATCTCGGTATTTGGGATCTTGATTACGATTTTTATATCGGCATCCGTCGTACCCACTGAAGTCGAAAACAGAGTGATTTACACCATACTTTCCAAACCGGTAAGACGTTTTCAATATCTGTTGGGAAAATTTATCGGTGTGCAATTGATCGTCATCATCAATTTGGTATTAATGACCGCACTATTCTTCGTGGCGCTCTTGATAAAAGAAGGGGTCATGCCAACATTGCTTCTTTGGTCCGCGCTTCTCACCTATTTTCAATTCCTCATTGTGTCCGCATTCACATTCGCCATTTCTTGTCTGTCTTCATCGCCAGTGATGCCGACTATTGGTGGCCTGTTTATTTACATCACCGGCAATCTGACAGAGTATTTGAAAGACGTTTCCAACCGTGCAGCGAGTGGGGAAGGGTTTATCGATTCAATTCTTGCAAATGTCGCCAAATGGTTATACGACATCCTTCCAAATTTACGGTCTTTCAGTTTGCGGAACGAGATTCTGTATTTGCCTGCCAATGATCCCCCAACGGATGTCATGATTCCGAATTTGATCGCCTATGGTCTTGCTTATGGGTTGGCCGGATATTTACTCGCATTCTGGCTATTCCGCCGCAGGGAGCTCTAAACGGCCATGAAAGATCTCTTTCACATCAAAGCCGGAGCAGCGATGCTCGTCATACTCCTCGTGGGTTCCTCCTTTGGGAACCGAATCGACGCGGCCAAAGAAAATGAGATTTTCTACCGCTGGTTACTCACGTCAGCATCATTGAGCCGAATTGGTGAAACTCTTGAGCCGGAATCCACCGCCTCGACGGATGAGCCGATGGATGACGAAATGTACGCCAAAGTTATCGAAGCGAGTAACTCTTTTCTGGACTTTGTGACTCCGGAAGATGAGGAAATGGACTATGGCCCAGCCCCGGAGAGGAAGCCACATCCAAAACTAGTCCTCGCTGCGCGTCAAGGCCGAGACCAGGATATCTGGTCATTCGCTACGGCATCGGAACACGAAGAACTCAGAGATGAATTCCTTGGTTACTATAATAACCGACAGATTTTGAGCGCCGGGAGTCAGTTCGATATGACATCCCTTTACGATGAGGACACCCAAGCTACAGGGGTTGGCCTGACCAGTCTGTTTTTAGGTTTCCGAAAATTGAGTGCGAACTTTATGTGGCTCCAAGTCGATAAGTTCTACCACGAAGGTCAACTGCATCGAATGGTTCCGTTGATGAAAGCATGCGTTACCATGGATCCGACGTTTATCGATGCCTACCTTTTAGGGTCGTGGCATATGGCCTACAACATTACGGCCAAAATCCAGGAAACGCCTGAGCACCAAAAAATCTATTACCCTCAATATAAAAAGCGTTTGGGATTGAAACAAGAGTGGTACTATCGCGGTGTCGAATTCTTAAAAGATGGAATGTACAAAAATCCACGGGATTATCGTCTCTATTTTGATCTTGGGTATGGAATTTTTGCCATCAAGCTGGAAGATCATGAAAACGCCGTCAAGTACCTGGATGAAGCGACACGTTATCGCCATGATCAATGGGTACCGCGAATGTTGTACCGTTCATTGTATCTAAACGGCGATTATGAAAAAGCAATAGAGGGATGGGAAGACTATTTGTCACCGGAGAATTTCCCGAATAATATTGCCGGTAACCGATTCATTCGGATCAATCGGGCCGAACTCTCTGAAGCCATTGCTGATGATGCTCGCGGATGCCGCGAAGAAGCCGAAAAAGCACTCGAATTTTACGAATCTCAAAACAATTCCGACAAGGCGCAGGAATGTAAAAATTACATCGAAGAATTGAACGCGCAAATACAAATGGAAACAGTGAAGGCCGAACGGATTTGGCTCGAGTTAATTGAAGACCACGACGATTCAATCGCGAAATCCAAACGAAGCCGCCGTCTCGCCTTGAACATGCTGGATGAAGGCCGTGTGTACGAAGCCATTGCAGAACTGGACCATGCTCGATGGGAATTTGGTGGGTTCTTCATTGAAGCAAGTGCACTTCTCATTGAAATAAAACAGAAGCACGGAATCCCATTGGCCATTACGGAACAATTACAAGTACAACGCGAGGCAGAAGCGGCCCAGTACGCAGACCAACTTGAAACGAAACCCAAGGCTCGCCGGGTCGATTGCAGGATTTCATTGCCAGCCGATGCCGCTATATAGGCGGTAATATATTCCCCTGGAGTTCGATTTTCGATGAGAACGTCCAATGAAACAAGTTCTCAGCGTCCAATCCCATTGCGACTTTTCGCGTGGATCCTGATAAGTACATGCATCGCATGGTCGTTCCAATTTACTTCTTTTAACCACGCCAAAGAAGTGGTGTTACTCATCGGTCTGCTCATGTCAGGGACCTTCTTCCTGAAACGTCACCACAGTGCATCAAACGTATTGCTCTCGACTCTTTTCTTCACGATCCTCTTCTATGGTTTCCTTCAAGTAGTGTTTAACCGATCCGGGTACACAGAGGAATCATTGATAGCCTGGGCACGAGTCATTTTTTTCTCTCTGTTCGTCGCGATAATTGCGTCGGTGTTGACGCGTCAACAGCTGAAAGAGCTCATCTTTCTATCAGTGATGATTTCGTCGGTGGTCGTAGCGTTTCTGGCACTCGGCCAAGAATTCCACATCAATCTTTTCCTATTCCCGAAAGTTGAAGGGTATACCCAATCCATGTATTCCGTGTTTGGAAACCAGAATTTATTGGGAGGGTACATGGCCACCGGAGCCATCATGGTGGCTAGTCGTCTTACTCAAATGCCTGTGGAAAAACGATATCTTTTTTCATTCTTATTATTAACCATCGTATTGATTCTTTCCGAGTCACGAACTGCATGGCTGGCCGCGGGAATGGGAATATTCATCGTGGTTCTCCAACGCAAGAAGACACAATCACTCACGCCCTACTACGTAATGGCCGGAACCTTCGCGATAGCGATTCTCGTCGGTGCGATCTCGACAACCGTGTACCAGAAAATTCTACAAACGGGCAGTAGTGAAGATGTCAGTTTTGGTTTACGGCAATGGATTTGGGCTGGAAGTTTTTCCATGTGGAAGGATTTCGCGATAGGGGGTACCGGGCTGGGGAATTTCGCCTATCACAGCCCCTCCTATTTGGGCGGGGTTTTGGATTCCACGCACCCCAATCGATTCGTATTCAACCAAATCCACACGTGGCACGCTCATTCCGATGCTCTGGAAATATTGATACACTTCGGCGTTTTCGGGTTCGCGATTCTCGCGTTTGCTGTGTGGAGCATCGTACGATGCCCTCAAGAAATGAAGCCGGTCATCATCACTATGACGGTGTTCTCGGTTTTCAATACGACGCTTCATAGTGCGCCATTCGCACTTCTTTGGTTGCTCGTTTTGTCCTACTCGCTTTTCGACGACCGTCGTGCGCCGTCAATCAGCCGGACAAACCAAGTTCGCTGGATTGCGGCGATGGCCGCTGGAAGCTTCATATTGTTCGCGACCATTTGGCCCAGCTTTTTACTCAATCGAGCTCGAAACCAATTCGACAATGAGGGCGAGATAGGTCCCACGTTGGTTTCGTATGAACGGGCGTCGACGCCGTGGGGCGCACCACCGGAAACATATTTAGAGTGGGCCATTCTGGAAATCGAAGAAGGTCGTTTTGAAGAGAGCATCGCGATACTGAAGCGAATCGATTCTCGCATTGATACCGGCGAATTGCATTTCGCTTTCGCGCTTTCATACGAGAATATCGGAGAGACGGAACTAGCAATTAGACATTACAAATTGACAATAGAAAGATGGCCCCGGCATCGACCAGCGTGGGAAGGACTATTGAATATCATGGAGGACGAGGAGAAATCGAAATTTCGAGTTCAATTTGAAGCTTGGTTTACCGACTCCAAGGTTTGAGTTTCATCGTAAGGCAGAGCTGAGCGAGTTGTTAATTTATAAGTCGATCCCCCTTCATCCACAACCTTCAACCAATAGCTTTTATCCGGCGTGAGCCGTTTGGAAAATTGAATCGCCCCGGATTCAATCTCCTGGTA
>Ga0315336_1003676_pt1 | contig 19872 bp, 11 predicted proteins | sample ASW5metaG_FD_204512 | JGI IMG/M metagenome (GOLD analysis project Ga0315336, IMG submission 204512) | Ammonia-oxidizing marine archaeal communities from Monterey Bay, California, United States - ASW #5 | ecosystem: Environmental > Aquatic > Marine > Intertidal zone | place: USA: California... | reverse complement strand
TTGCCGGTGATATCCGTTGGCTCTGACCAGGTCCCACAGTCGTCGTCGGAGTGGGTGATCCTGCAGCGCAGGCCGGCGTACGCATCGCCGGCCTTATAGGTAGGCCATTGCATGTATGCCTGCAGCACCCGGCCGCTGGGCAAGCGCACAAACGACGGTTCCATGACGTTGACCAGGCCATCGCAGTCGCGGACGACAAACTTCTCCGACCAGGACACACCCTCGTCGTAGGACCACCTTCCCATGAGCTGGATGCCGCCCTCAGGCATTCCACCGTCGACATGATCGGCGCGCTCTCCGGCGCTGTAAGCGAGATAGAGGCGACCCCCGTCGAGGGGCAGGATCGTGGCTTCCACATTGCGAGGAAAGTCGACAGATGCAGGCGCAACGACGGTGTTGATTTCAGTAGTGTTCACCCACGCTCTCCCTTGTTGATTTTACATGACGACAATGCGACACCGATCCCCGCTTCTTGCATGCGTCGGAGGTAGGCAAGCTTGACGCGATTGTCCCTGGTCCCGAGGCTTGGGTCAACGGCTTCACAGCGGACATGCACTCAGCGCCTCGCGAATGGCTCGCAAAGCCCGAATGATACCGGACTCCCCTCGCAGGGGAATCCTGCACCAACGACGGTAAGTCTATGGACACGCCGAAAGAAAGCAACCGAGCGGAGCCGGCGCCGGATTGCACGCGGGGAACGGAAACGGGGGCGGGGTCAGGCCCCGGAACTGGTAATTCAACGAATAGATCACGTCGGCGAGATCCACTTGGTTGTCTCCGTTCGAGTTGGCAGCCTCCAGGCAGGGCGGCTGCGGGGCGCCCCGGAAGAGCCAGTCGAGCGTGTGGATCGGATCGGCGAGGTCGGTGGCGGCATCCTGGTTGCTGTCGCTCCGCAGGTACCTAGGGTCGGAGGGATCGGGTATCCTCACGGTGGTGGCGGCTACTCCCTGCGCTCCCTGGCTGTCGGTGACGGTCAGCGTGAGGGGATAGACTCCCGGACCTCCCATCCCGAAGGTGGTGAGAGTCGCCGCCGGGATGCTCGGCGTCGACCCGGAAACCGCGTTGCCATTCACATCCCAGTCGAAGCTGACGATGGAGTCGCCCACAGGCTCGTTCGGATCGCTCGAGCTGAGTCCATCGAGATCGAGGGAGTTCCCGATGAACACGACGTAACTGTCGTTGGGATTGTCGGGATCAGGATCCGCGATCGGGTCGTCATTGAGGTACTGATAGGAAGCGGCCAGCGTCCCCGATGAGCCCTCGGGACGGCGGACCACGACATCGACGGGGCCGCCAGGAGGAAAGGTCCCCGCGGGCGCGAGGACGTCGATAGCGTCAGGAGTCGCCCCCACGACGGTGGCAGGAGCACCATCGAACTCGACCGTGACGGGAAGCTCGAGGCCCGTTCCGTCGATCGTCACCGGAGTCCCTCCACTTACGCTTCCCTGGCCCGGGGTCAGCAAGGTGACGCTGAGCGGATGCTCGACCCGGTCGAAGGGATTCGTGAAAGCGTCGATCTCCTCGGCGTTGGTCCAACCATCTCCGTCGGCATCGCCATCTGGATCGACGGAGTTGGCGTGCACGAAGCCGGTGCCATCGCCGTGATTGATCGGCTGCTGGCCGATGACAATCGTCTCGAGAAACGTTCCATCCGGTTGTACGCGGTCCACGAGAGCGCCGATGCCTGCCGTGTAGATGGAGGCGAAGAGCGTCCCGTCGCCGGCCACCGAGATCCCCCTCGGTCCGGGGCCGATGGCCACCGTCAGGGGGTTCAAGCCATCAGGGTCGAGTCGTGTCAGCGAGGCCTCGTTGTCATTCGATACCCAGATGTTGCCCGCGAAATCGATGGTGATCTCGACCGGCTTGAGCCCGGCCGGGAAGTTGCCCACGAGAGATCCACTCTGCTCCAGGATCGTGACGTCGTGGGAGCCGAGGTTGGCGATGTAGGCGCGCCCCCCCCGATCGCAGACGATTGCCGACGGGGTCGTGCCGACGGCAAACGGCGAGCCGAAGGCCTCCACCCCGAGCGAGTTGAGCTTGGTGACGTTGCCAGAGCCCGAGTTGGCGACCCAGATGTTGGTGAAGCGGTCTATGGCGACGTCGACAGGGCTCGTGCCCACCGCATAGCTGGTGGGGTCGAGGCTTCCGTCCGCGAAGACGCGGACGACGCGGTCGAGTGTCTTCAAGGTGAGCCACGCGTCGTCGTTCCCGTCGACGGCGATCCCCTCTACGTCACCGCCTGAGGCGCCGAACAGACCCAGGCCGACCGCGAAGCGCACCTGACCCGCGGAATTCAACTTCGTCACGCTCGCGTTCAGCTGGTTCGCGAGCCACACATTGCCTTTGCTGTCGACCCCGATTCCGTAGGGCTCCCGCCCGCCGCCGATCGGGTACGGCGAGCCGACCTTCAGGCTGCTCGAGGGCGTGGGAGACGGATCTGGAACCACCGCGATGACCTGATCGTCTCCGTTGCGCGACACCCACACGACGTTGGCGTTGCCGAGGTCCTTCGGCAGCGAGCTGAACGCATTGACGATGCCCTTGCCGAAGAACTCGTTGTAGGTAGGGTCGAGAAAAAGGTCGAAGGGCGCGAATCGGGGCTCCGCCGTGTTCCTGAGCAGGGTCTTTACCGTCGCCGGATCCGCTCCTTCGTCGTTCTCGAGGATGAGCGCAGCCACGCCGGCGACGTGTGCGCTCGCCGCCGAGCTGCCGATCAGCCCGGTGAATCCCGAAGCCGGCTGCGCGAAGGCGTTGCCGTTGGGCGACTCGATGGCGGCCCCGGGCGCTGTCACGTCCGGCTTCAGCTCCTCGATCAGGTCCGAATCGCCGTCGTCGAGCCGGGGTCCGAAGTTCGAGACTCCCCGCCTGATATCGTCGGCGCGGTCCACCGTTCCCAGGTCATCGAGCGCCGCCACCGTGATGGCCCGGTCGGCGGCGCCAGGAGCTCCGAAACCGGAGCCCAGGCTGCTCGAATTCCCGGCCGAGCAGACCACGACGATGCCCTGTTGAACGACAACGTCTACCATCATGCTCAGCGAGTCCTTGCCGTCGCTTCGCAGTCGGGAGCTGACGCTCAAGTTGACGATGTCGATGCCGTGATTCGCGGCCGGTTGGCCAGGCCACATGAAGTCCTTGTGGTCGATGCACCATTGCAGGCCCACCAGCACAGACGCCGTCGTTCCCCTGCCCAGGGCGTCGAGTATCTTGACGTCGATGAGCTTCGCATCGGGAGCCACTCCTGGGAAGGTGGGGTGGTCGCCCATGGCGATGCCGGCGACGTGCGTACCGTGGAAGATCCCGGCAAACTGGAAGTCATCGTCCGGGTTGGATTTGCTTCCGAGCGGCAACGGAGCATCGACAAAGGCGTCGAAGCCGGCTACGAACTTGCCTGCGAGGGCCGGGTGGTCGTCGTCGACGCCGCTGTCGAGGACCGCGATGTTGACGCCCGCCCCCCGGATGCTCCTGTCGTGAGCGGTGTCGGGGGTGAACTCGAGGCTCGGGCCGGCGCGGATCGCCGGACTCGAGACGTCGAGGTCAGGCTCGATCTCCTTTTCCGCCTCGGTGCGGAAGAGGTCGGGTTCCCCACCTATGGTGTCGCGCACGTCTTCTTTCAGAACCCCCTTCAGGCACAGCGCCGAGATGGCCGGAATTTTCGCTGGGGGGACCTCCGAGAGGGGAGCCAGACGGGCCGCCGTCGCATCCAGGTCGGCACCGGCGCCAAGAACGAGCACGATGTCGACCTTCGTCCCGTCGGGCAGGGCGTCGATCTCGTCGTCGATCTTGTTCTGGTCCTGGTCACCCGTCCACTCGGTGAAGTCCTCGTTGGGGAACGTTGTCGCTACGTCCTTGACCACGAGAACCGCGGTGTCCGTATCGGTTGCCCCGTGGCTGTCGGTGACCCGCAGGACGACGGACCGGGTTCCCGCCGTGACGATAGAAAGTCCGGCGAGCTCGCCCGGGGTGAGTTTCACCTTGGGGCCGCGGCGGTCGAACGCCCCATCATTGTTCACATCCCAATCGTAAAGCACGATGGCATCCCCCACGACCCCGTTGGGATCACTGGAACCGGTGCCGTCGAGGACGAGGGTGTCGTTCAAGCGGATGCTGTAGCCGTCGGGGCTGGGAGACGCCAGCGCGACCGGCGGGTCGTTCGTGTAGGTGAACGCCGGGCCCATGCCCGCGTTCTGACCCGAGAAAACGAGGGTGACGTCAACGGGGCCGGGGACCGGATTGGAGGGGACGGTGAAGGTCAGCAGACCGTCCGTGACCGTCAGGCCCGCCACGGCCGAGCTGCCGTAGAGGACGTCCGTGACGCCTGCAAGTCCCAAGCCGCTGATCTGGCCGGGATAGCCACCGTTGATGGAGCCCGAGGTCGAGCTCACGTCGGCGAAGAGGAGGGTCGCATCGGTGGAGGCGATACTCTCTGCACCCTCCTCATCGGTCACTCGAAGCGAGATCTTGTAGACTCCCGGAAACAGAAGGCCGAAGGCGGTGAGCTCAGCGGGAGTGACCACGGGTGTAGGCCCGAAGACGTCGAAGATCCCATCTTCGTCAAGGTCCCATTCGTAGCTCGAGATGGAGTCGCCCGCGATCTCGTTGGGGTCGCTCGAGGCCGAGCCGTCCAGGGCGAGACTCCCCCCCGAAGCGACAAGGTACCCGGCGATCGGATCGGTCGGATGCGGCACCGCGGTGGGCAAATCGTTGACGTAGGTGAAACCACCGGGAATTGAGGCGAGGCCGCCAACGGTCTCGACCAGCACGTTGACATTGCTCGCCGGAGAGGTTCCGGTCGGCACATCCGCCGTGACGGTTGCGTCATCCACCACCACGACGTTCTGTGCCGGCGTGCCATCGAAGGTGACCGTGGTCAGGCCGTCCAGGAACCCCAAGCCGTTGATCTGTGCCGGGAAGCCTCCGTTCAGAGATCCGGAAGACGGGTTGATCGAGAAGGACGGGCCGCTGCCGATTTCGATGCGAACGCGCTGGTTTCCCGTTTCCGCGAAGATAAGCTCTCCCGTGACGTCGAAGCCGACTCCGGCCGGCGCGTTGAGTTCGGCCTGGTCGGCGGGCGTTCCGTCGGGCGAGGCCCCTTGGGCACCCGTTCCCACGGCGGGAGTCAGTACGCCGGTGAGGAGGTCGACACGAAAGACGTGGTGGGCCCCCGAGTCACCGATCCAGAGGTTGCCCGCCGTATCCACGGCGAGGCCCTGCGGCCGCACGAGCGGCACGGGGTCGCTCGGCTGTCCGGCCACCGTTTTGATGATGCCGGTGAAGGCATCGACGACCCGGACGCGCGAAGCGCCTTCCTCGGCGATGTAGAGATTGTCGGCCGCATCGAGGGCGAGGGCGCCAGGGACACTGAGGAACGCGGTCGTCGCCGGAATCCCGTCACTCGCGTCGACGCCGCCTCCAGCATAGAGCGAGATTCCCCCCCCCGCGTCAACGAAATGAACGGTACCGTCACCCGCGTCGGAGATAAAGAACTCGCCGAACGGGGTCACGGCGACATCGACGGGGGTGATGAGAGGAAAGCTCGTGGCCGGCACTCCCGCCACCGTCTGGATGATTTTCGTTGCGGCGTCGACGACGCGCACCAGTCCGTTCCCGGTGTCGGCGATCCAGAGGTTGCTGGCGATGTCCGTCGCCACTCCGCGCGGCGCGTTCAGGGCGGCATCCGTCGCCAGGAGGCCGTCGCCGATTCCGTCGGGAGGGGAGCCGCCGCCAGCTGCTGTGACGATGAGCCCGTCCACCTTGGTGGCGAGTCGGATCCGGTTGTTCCCGGTGTCTGTAATCCACAGCCGTCCTCCCCCGGGAGCCACCTGGACGTCACCCGGTCGCGCCAGGAGAGCCTCGTGCGAGGGTCCCCCATCGCCGCCGAAGCGCTCCGCGCCGTTTCCGGCGACCGTCTGCACAAGGGAGAAATTAGAGTCCATGTCGCGTACGCGCCGGTTGAGGCCGTCGATGAAGAGGAGGCTACGATCACTGGGTAAGGAGATCGCTGGCACCCGCGCTAGAAGCGCTTCGCGGGGAGAGAGGCCATCCCCGATCCCGTCCGGGGGGAAGCCGCCACCAGCGAGCGTCTTGATGAGGCCGTTGCTCACATCCACGATGCGGATGAGATCGCTCTCGGGCACGCCTCCGGGGCACGGCGGATTTCCGCTCGAGCAGTGGCTGTCGGCGAGAAAGATGTTTCCTTGCGCGTCGACGTCCACGGCAGTCGGTCGAATGGCTGCGTTGAGCGCATCGCCGGCGTCAGCAGCGATGCCGGGAACATCACCGCCTCCGGCCACGGTTCGCAGGAGCCCCGTCCCTGCGTCGAGGAACAGTATCCGCAGGTTCGAGTTGTCGGCGATCCAAAGATTGCTACTGTTGTCAGTCGCGAGCCCCGCCACGATTCCGATCCGCGAAGTCAAGGCAGGAACGTCGTCCCCGTCGAAGCCGGGCGTACCGGTGCCGGCAACTTTCGTGATGAAACCGCTCGCTGCTGCCACCAGGTGGATCTGGTAGTTGGTCGTGTCCGCGATCCACAAGTTCCCCGCGGCGTCCGCGGTGATGGCAGAGATGAAACCGAGCGGCGAGTCGGTGGCGGGCTTCCCCTCCAGCGGCAGCCCCTGGACGCCGTTTCCGGCGACGGTGGAAATGCTGCCGGTCGCCAGGTTGATCTTGCGCACGCGGAAGTTGCCGGTGTCCCCGACGTAGATATTCCCGCTGGCGTCCACCGCGAGGCTCGACGGCTTGAAGAACTGCGCGTCGAGCGCAGAGCTGCCGTCGCCGGCGAATCCAGGCAGGCCACACCCGGCGATGCGAACCAGCTCGTTCTGGGAGAGCTCGAAGACGAAGTCGAAGCTCAGCACGAAGACGCGGTCGCCCGGATCGTGAACCAGGCCGGAGAAGGTGAGGCCGGTCTGAAGCCCGGGCAAGGGGCTCTGCGGCTTCCCGCCGGCGATGGTGCCGAGAGGTCCCGCGGAGAGCGGGACGCCCGTCAGAAAGATCAATGCTCCGAGCAGGATACTGCGGATAGACGTGTGCTGTGGCAATGGAACCTTTCCCCCGGGGGCACTCTGGGTACAGATATTTCCCCCGTACTCTGCAGCCGAAGTTCCCATTCTATTTCAATCGGTTCAAGGATGGGTCGACGATCTCAGTAGTCACCCGGAGGCAGTCTGGCCGGAGGGCCCGTCTGAAGGCAAGAGGATTTCGAGGGGATTTCGGTGCCATCGAGACCCTGAGTGTGCGCTGAGGTGGAAGCGGAGCCCCCCGCGTCATGGCGGCGCGTCAAGAACTCAAGCTGCTGTCAGTCTGCCCGAGGTACGTGAGCCCGCAGTCATCACCGGACGGCGGGTCGATCAGCTCCCGGCCGGGGTCCTGCGAGCAGTCAAGGAGAAGTCGTAGCGCCGCACTGATGCGCTGACTTGCCACGTTGCGGTACGCGGGCCTTCCAGGTAAACTTCATGGTATGTGTCGAAACGCAGTAGCAGTTCTCAGCTCCTTCTGGCTTTTCCTCGCACCCACCCTTTGCGCTGGCGGGGTCCTGTCGCATCCCTGCGAGTGCGCGTCGGAGCTTAGTGAGTGCGAACCCTGCTGCGTCGGCGAGGAGCTTGGCTGCGACTGCGTCGAGGACGGTTGCTCACACGACAGCTGCGCGAACGACCCTTGCCAGGCAGCGATTGCGCTCGAGAAGCAGGACAGCGTGTTCGATTTTGCGAGCGAAGAAGCCTTGGCCGCGTTTGATACCTGTCTCGAGTGGAACTGCACGTTTCTCCGCGCTTGGTCCACCGGCAACTCGGGTCCACCGGGTGGTGGCAAGAACCTCTCCTATCACCTCTCCGATATTCCTCTTCTGATCTGATTTCTGAATCACCGCCGACTGCGCTAGTCGACTGCGCTTTCCGGCGACGGTCTGTGGTCTCGCTCCAGCGCGGACCGTGTTCTCGAACTGAATCAGGAATCAGAGGATTGAATGGAAAAGATAGGACAATCCGGGGACCGGTGCTGGGCAAGCAAGCTCCTCTCCACTGCCGCGGGGCTGCTCGCCTTCATGTGGGGTTGCTCCCAGCCGGGTGTCTATCAAGCACCTGAGCCTCTTCCTCTCCGACGAGAGCTCGAGAGGTTCGACGCACCTCGAGAACCGCTGGACGTCCAGCGAGAGAGGCCTGAGGTCAAGGAGCCCGAGGATACTCTCACGCTTCGCGGCGCTCTTGCGCTTGCGCTTCTCAGAAACGCCGAGCTCTCGTCGTTCTTCTGGGAGCTTCGGGCAAGCGAAGCGCGGGCACTTCAAGCGGGGCTTCTACCGAATCCTGAGATAGATGGAGAGGTAGAGGACTTCGGGGGAAGTGGGGACTCTGGCGGCTTTGACGAGGCGGAATCCACGATAGCGCTCAGTCAGCTCATAGAGCTGGGTGGCAAGAGGACGAAACGGCTACGGGTCGCAGAGTTTGGCCGAGGACTTGCGGCATGGGACTACGAAGCGAAACGCCTTTCTGTCCTTACGGAGACGGCTCAGGTGTTCGTCGAGGTGCTGGCGGGACAGAGGCGAGTCGAACTTCAAACGGCGAGTCTCGAGTTAGCTCTCGAGGTGTTGCGTACGGTCTCTGAGCGCGTCGACATGGGGAAAAGCTCGCCCATTGAGAGAACGAGAGCTCAGGTCGTCGTCTCTCAGAGCGAAATTTCTCTCGAGCGCGCACACCGAGCGCTCGAGGCAGCTCGAGCCCGGCTTGCCGCGACGTGGGGAGGCAGCGCCGCAAGCTTCCAATCCGTCACCGGTACCCTCGAAGAGACCCCAGAGGTCCCGGCGCTCGAAACACTCGGGGTTTGGATACGTGAGAATCCCGACGTCTCTCGCTGGGCGGTAGAGATTGCGGAGCGCCGAGCGCGTGTCGAGTTGGCCGAAGCCCAAGCCATTCCCGACGTCACGGTCAGGGGTGGCGCTCGTCTTCTTCAGGGGTCGGACGAGACCGCCTTCGTCATCGGACTTTCTCTTCCCCTTCCCCTCTTTGACAGAAACCAGGGAGGGCGAAGGGAGGCATTGTTCAATCTGGCAAAGGCGAACGAAAAGCGCAGGGCGGCAGAGATTCGAGTGCGCACCGCGCTAAGCGACGCGTACCAAGCACTGCTTTCGGCGTACAGTGAAGTGGCAACGCTTCGTGATGAAGTGCTCCCCGCTGCGCGTTCGGCCTTTGAAGGAATACGAGAATCCTACCGGCAAGGAAAACTGACACAACTTGACGTCCTCGACGCTCAGCGAACCCTCTTTGAGGTCAGAGAGCAGTACACAGAAGCCCTCTCTTCGTACCACCGCGCCCGAGCTCAAGTCGAGGGCCTTGTAGGTCGGCCGATCGTCGAGCTGGAAAAAGGAGGTGCGCCATGAAGAAGAAAAGTGCTCGGACGATGCTGAGCCTTCTGGTTTGGGGGCTCCTTGGTTGTTCACCCGAGGACCACGAAGCCGACAGCCACCCGTCAAAGCAAGGTCACGAGGGCGAGGTCCACCTGAGCGCGGTACAACTAAAAGAATTCGGCATTCTAGTAAAAGTCGCTGGAGCAGCGACTCTTGCGCTCGAGGTGAGTCTACCTGGTGAAATCGCCGCCAATGCCGACCAGGTTGCTCACATTGTTCCGCGGGTGCCGGGCGTTGTACTCGAGGTCAAAAAACGTGTTGGGGATCACGTGAAACCAGAAGAGGTCATGGCGATCCTTGACAGCGGCGACCTTGCCACAGCAAAGGCGAAGTTTCTTGCGGCAGAAGCTCGCGTGGAGCTCGCGCGAGCGACATTCATTCGCGAGGAGAACCTCTGGAAGAAGAAAATAGGCTCAGAACAGGAGTATCTCCAAGCGAAAAACGCCGTCGCGGAAGCGAAGATCGCCCTTCGAGAGGGAAAGCAGGCACTTCACGCGCTCGGCCTTTCAGAAGCCGACGTGAAGATGCTCTCCGAAGAGCCGGACACGGCACTTACGCGCTACGCAATTCGAGCGCCCTTCGCCGGAGAGGTCATTGAACGCCACGTCGTACGCGGCGAAATGCTCAAGGAGGACTCTCAGGCATTTGTTGTCGCAGACCTCGGCAGTGTTTGGGTAAACCTCACCGTGTATCAGAAGGACTTGCCTTCTGTTCGTGTCGGGCAGAGCGTGCGAGTCTCTCCTGGAAAGGGACTGAGCGAGAAGACCGGAACGGTTTCCTACGTCAGTCCTCTTGTTGAGGAGGCGACGCGCACGGCTACCGCGCGAGTTGTGCTCGAGAACGAGAAGGGAGCGCTTCGTCCCGGACTTTTCGTAACAGCCGTGATTGTCTCAGAAAAGCTCGAGGTCGCTCTGGCCGTGCCGAAAACGGCGCTCACGGAGATTGATGGAAAGACAGTCGTATTTGTCCAAACAGACGGCGGCTTCGTTCCAAGGGACGTAAAGACCGGGCGATCTGACGAGAAACTCGTAGAAATCAGCGAAGGGCTCTCTCTGGGAGAAAACTACGTGGCTGCTGGCACATTCTCGCTCAAGTCAGAGCTCGAAAAAGAAGCCTTCGGCGACGGCCATAGCCACTGAAGGGAGGGAAACAGTGATAGCGAAACTCATAGAAGGGAGCCTGCGCTCCCCTCTCCTCGTGCTGGTCGTCGGTGTTGTCGTCATGGGAGCTGGATACTACAGCTACCAGAGGCTTCCCGTGGACGCCTTTCCTGACGTATCCCCGAACCTCGTCCAGGTGTTCACCGTGACCGAGGGGCTCGCGCCGGAGGAGATCGAGAAATACGTCACCTATCCGATCGAGGCGTCCATGAGCGGGCTTCCGGGTATCGAGAAGATTCGCTCTGTCTCAAACTTCGGCCTTTCCGTCGTCAACGTGTACTTCGAAGACGGGGTGGATATTTACTTCGCGAGGAGGCTTGTCGGAGAGCGCCTTCAGGAAGCACGTGAGGAGATTCCCGAGAGCTTTGGCGAGCCTCAAATGGGTCCGATTTCGACGGGCATGGGCCTCGTTCTCTTTTACTACCTCGAAGACACCACCGGAAGCTATTCGCTCGAGGAGCTCCGCACTATCCAGGACTGGATTGTCAAACGAAACCTCCAGACGGTGCCCGGCGTGACTGAAGTGCTCGGAATCGGTGGTTACGAGAAACAGTACCAGATTCGCGTTTATCCGGAGGCCCTTCTTCGCTACGAAGTCACGCTGCGAGACGTTATCGAGCGAGTCGAATCGAACAACCTCAACGTCGGCGCTCAGTTTATCGAGAAGAACGCTGAGGAGTTCGTTGTCCGCTCCGTGGGGCTCGCCTCCTCGCTCGAGGACCTGAAGAGCATTGTCGTGAAGTCCGTCGGTGGACGGCCTATTTACCTCCGCGAGCTCGCAGACATCGGAATCGGGGGAGCGGTTCGACGAGGGGTTCAGACGCGAAACGGTGAAGGGGAAGTCATTTCGGGAATGGTCGTCAAGCTCTTTGGGACGAACTCCTCGAGCGTGATTCAGCGCGTTGAGGCAAAGCTCTCTGAGATCGCAAAAATCCTTCCCGAAGGCCTTCGCATCGTCCCCTACTACGAGCAGAAGAGTCTTGTTGAGGCCTGCGTGACCACGGTGCGAACTGCGCTTCTTCAAGGGATTGCCCTCGTGGTGCTCGTCCTTCTCGTCTTCATGGGAGGAGTGCGGCCAAGCACTGTCGTCGCCTTTTCGCTTCCCTTCTCGGTGCTCTTTGCCTTCGTACTGATGGGTTACTTTGGAATTTCAGCAAACCTCATGTCCCTTGGTGGGCTTGCGATCGCCATTGGCATGATGGTCGACGGAGCCATTGTCATGGTCGAGAACGTCGATCGATTGCTTGGAAGCTCTGAACGGCCGAGGAGAGAAGCGGTTCTCGAGGCCTGTTCCGAGGTCGGGCGCCCGATCGCCTTTGCGATTTCGATTATCGTGCTGGTCTTCCTTCCCCTCTTTACGCTTCAGGGGGTTGAGGGGAAGACGTTTCGGCCTCTGGCCTACACCGTGGCACTTGCCATGGCGGGCTCCCTCGTTTTTGCACTCACGCTGGCTCCGGTGCTGAGCGCCCTCTTCATGAAAAAACCGCGCCGGAGCTCAGAGGCAAAAGAAAGCCCTGTGGTTCGCTTCCTTCTCGCGCTGTATCTCCCGCTTCTGCGATTTTTCGTAGGCAGACGAGCGCTCGCCGCCCTTCTCGCCTTCGTGCTCCTTGCGGTGGGAGTCGTCGTCTTTCCACAACTCGGCTCAGAGTTTACACCCGAGCTCAACGAAGGGACGATTGTTGCGCGGCTTACCATGGCGCCCTCCATTTCTCTCCAGGAGAGTACACGCGTCACACTGCGTGCGGAGAAGCGGCTCATGGCACTTCCCGAAGTAGACGGGGTGGTAAGCCGGATCGGACGCGGTGAGGTGGGAGCTCATACCGACCCGATCAACAGTGCCGAGATGTACGTGCTCTTGGAACCCGCGACGGAGAAAGACCCCGAAGAGCTCGAGGAGACCCTGCGCGAAGCCCTCGAGGGGGTTCCTGGAGTGGTCGTGAACTTCACTCAACCGATTGAAATGACTATCGACGAGCTGCTCGAGGGTGTCCGGGCAGAACTGGCGATCAAGCTCTTTGGCGAGGATCTGGACGTACTGAAGAGAGGAGCTGAGAGAATCGCCTCTGTGGTGAGCACTGTCCGCGGTGCAGTGGACGTTCAGGTAGACCAGGTCAGCGGCACGCCTCAGCTTCTCATTCGCGTGAACCGTGAAGCAATTGCCCGCTACGGCGTGAACGTTTCTCAGGTCCAGGAAGTGATTCGCGCCGCGGTGGGTGGGCATGTGGCAGGACAAATTTTTGAGGGGATTCGTAGGTTCGATATTCTCGTTCGCTACAAAGAACAGTATCGCGATACCAAGGAGTCCATTTCTTCGATTCTCGTCGAGGCACCAAACGGGGTGAAAGTACCGTTGTCTGAGCTCTCTGAGATCAAAGAGATCGTCGGACCTCGCCAGATTACCCGAGAAGACAACCAGCGCTTCATTACGGTGCAGTGTAACGTTCAAGGTCGAGACATGGGCTCGTTTGTGGAGGAAGCGCAAGCGGAGATCGACGAGCGCGTCGACCTTCCACCGGGGTATCTCGCTACCTGGGGGGGCCAGTTTCGGCTTCAGCAGGAGGCGAACAAGCGGCTCCTCGTTGTCATTCCGGTGACCCTTTTCGGTGTGTGTCTTCTCCTGTTCAGCAGCTTCAACTCGATTGGAAACACACTCCTCATTCTTCTCAACATTCCGCTCGCTCTTGTCGGCGGTGTGGTGGCGCTCTGGCTCACAGGGCAGAATCTCTCCGTCCCAGCGTCGGTCGGCTTCATTGCGCTCTTTGGACTCGCCCTCGAGAACGGAATGGTGCTCGTCACCTACCTCAACCAGCTCCTCCGCGAGGGGGTCGCAGTCGACGAAGCGTCCGTGAGGGGTGCCTCGCTTCGTCTCAGGCCCGTTCTCATGACGGCGCTTACGACCGGCCTCGGGTTGATACCACTTCTTTTCGCGCAAGGAACTGGAAGCGAGGTGCAGAGACCGCTTGCTACGGTCGTCGTGGGAGGTCTTGTGACGTCGACCGTGTTGACGTTGCTGGTGCTTCCAGCGCTCTACAGGTGGTTTTCCGATAGACCGGCACCGTCCTGAGGTGCCGCCACGCCTTCCCGTCCGCGGTCAAAAAAGCTCCGCCGTGCCGCGCACCAGCTGTCGAATGAACGTAACCAATTTGCGTTCAAGACATTCTGACGGTTGCGGGGAAGGTCTGGCCCTTACGTGTTATTTAGTGTCCCCTCGCAGTCCGTCCGGCCACGCCAGGTAGACGACGTGTCGTGGACCCTTGTGGTGCGGGCGCCGGCACTCGCAGCGGAAGCCTGAGCTCCGCAAGCGCCGCTCGAAGCTCGCGACCGGCTGCTCGGACCACACGGCCAGACAGCCGTGAGGGCGGAGCGCCGCGCGAGCCCTCTCCAGAGCGCTACGGCCGAACAGAGGGTCCTCCTTGCCGGCCGGCAAGGCGTAGGGGCCCTCGTAGAGGTCGAGGACGATCGCGTCGTAACGGACTTTCTCGTCGCCGGCCGCTCCGCGGGCAATGGGAACGCCGACGTCGACGATCTCCAGCCGTACCCGGGGGTCGTCGAGCACGTTGTCGCAGAGCTCGCCGAGACGCCAGCGACACCAGTCGACCACGACCCGGTTGATATCGGCGACGAGCACCTCCGCATTGCGAGGCAGGACGTCGAGGACGGCGCGCAGCGTGTAGCCCATGCCGAGTCCGGCGACGATGACCCGTGGCGCCGGGTGATCGGCAAGCGGCCGACAGGCCATCTCGCCCAGAGCTATCTCGGAGCGGTTGAAGCGGCTCGTCATCAGCGTGCGTCGATCGATCAGGATCTCCCACTCATCGTCACCGAAACGCAGGAGCTGGAGCCGGCCGTCTGCGGTATCGACGCTATCAATGATCTCCCGGCGGCGCATGTGATGGGTTCTCCTTGCCAGGTCTGTGCGGCTCAGCGTGGATGCCACCCCCACAAGCGTGGATGCCACCCCCACAGGCCGCAAGGCGTTTTTTAGCGCGGAAAAGCCGGGAGTACAAGGGCGATTTGGCATCGGGTCAAGTTCCGGCTCTGTGTTCCTGGTAGTTCTCCTCCCTGTTATCTGGCACTCGTTGCAAGAGAGACCCGGGAATTTCGGTCGCAAATGACCTGATTTCCTGGTAGACTTCTCCGTCTCGCCTCCTCGTGGAAGAGGAGGACGCCTTTTTTCTCTTTTATGAGCCGTTCGCATCGATCCGATTCCTCTCTCCGCAAGAGCTCGTCCGTTTGCTGTTCTCCTGAGACCAACAGACGGCCCTCCTCGAGAGCGACATCTCGATAGTTGGCCAAGGAGTTCAGTTTAGGCCGACCTTACAGGTCGGAACTCTCCCTTACAGCGCTATTGAATACAAGGGTCCTCAAGGACCGGGAGATCGGACGCCGAGAGCAGGAGTAACGAGGCTTGTTCAACCTGGCAAGCCTCTGACTCGCTCGGCGAGCACTGCGATGCGTTCGTGAAGCCGTTGACAGCTGGGCTCGAGAATGTGGCCCTGAGCCTGTCTCGACCATCGAGGGCTTTGTCTCTGCTCACTGAAAACACACGTTATCAAGAATTTCTGGACCTATCGAATAGGTCGAAACGTTTTTTTTCTTTCTTTCTACAAGGAGTACCTGAAATGTCTCAGGGAACAATCAAGAAGCTCACGGATAAGGGCTTTGGCTTCATCGCTGGTGACGACGGTGAACTCTTCTTCCACAACTCGAGCCTGGATGGGGTCAGCTTCGAGGACCTCCGCGAAGGTCAGACGGTTGAGTTCAACGTAGGCAGCGGCCCCAAGGGCCCCCGTGCCGAAAACGTCCGCGTTGTCTAAGCGATAAAAGAGTTCTCTTACGAGATCTCTATAAGCAAAGATTACGAACGAAGTCTCCCAGCGGTCCGAGAGTCTGTTCCCGGGCCGCTGGGTTTTTTTGTGGGGGAGATCCATGCGTATCGACCAGGCCCTGCTTTCCCGACGGACCGGATAGATGGCCCTCGTCACCGTGACCGATCTCACCGTAGGCTTCGGCGGCCCAGCGCTTCTCGACGGAGTGTCGTTTCAGATCGAGCCTGGCCAGCGTGTCGGCCTGCTCGGACGCAATGGCGTAGGAAAGACCACGCTCCTTCGCGTCTTCAATGGTGATCTCGAGCCCGACAGCGGCGAGGTCCGGTTCTCCCAGGGCATCACGGTCCGCTTGCTGGCGCAGGACGTGCCGCAGGGAATCGAGGGGCGCGTGCGCGAGGTCATCGAGGCCGATGTTTCAGGCGGTACCGCTCCGTTGTCATCCGAGTCCGGCTCGGAGTGGAAGACGGAGCAGCGGCTCGACCAGGTACTCACGCGAATGAGCCTCGACGGGGGCGCCGATTTCGAGACGCTTTCCTCCGGCATGAAGAGGCGCGTCCTCCTGGCTCGAGCGCTCGCGTCGGCGCCGGACTTGCTACTTCTCGACGAGCCGACCAACCATCTGGATATAGAATCGATCACGTGGCTGGAGGAGTTTCTCGGGCGCTCCGACACGACACTCGTATTCGTGACTCACGACCGCACCTTCCTCGGGGCGGTCGCACGTCGGATTCTGGAGATCGACCGTGGCCGTTTGTTCGATTGGTCGTGCGATTACATGACATTCCTCCAACGCAAGGAAGCCATGCTTACCGCGGAGGCACGACAGAACGTCGAGTTCGACAAGGTCCTCGCCCGTGAGGAAGTCTGGGTCCGACGTGGCGTCAAAGAGCGGCGCAAGCGCAACCAGGGGCGTGTTCGGAGACTCGAGGCGATGCGCGGAGAGCGCCGAGACCGGCGCGAGAGAGTTGGCAGCGTGCACGTTCAGATCCAGGAGGGCCGCCGGAGTGGAAATCTCGTTGCCGAAGTCGAGGGGCTTGGGTTCTCCTTCGGTGAACGCGCGGTAGTGACGGACTTCTCGACCACGATCCTGCGTGGCGACAAGATTGGCATCATCGGGCCCAATGGAGTCGGGAAGACCACGTTGATGCGACTTCTGCTCGGAGAGCTCGAGCCTCAGAAGGGGTCGGTCCGACTCGGCACCAACCTCGAGATCGCCTACTTCGATCAGCTTCGTGGCCAGCTTCGCGACGACGCCACGATTCAGGAGAGCGTCGCCGGCGGATACGATTCGGTGATGATCGACGGGAAGTCTCAACACATCATCGGGTACCTTCGGGGCTTCTTGTTCACCCCGGATCGGGCTCGCACTCTGGTGGCGTCGCTTTCCGGCGGAGAGCGCAATCGTGTGCTGCTGGCGAGGCTCTTCAGTAAGCCCGCGAATGTCATCGTCCTCGACGAGCCGACCAACGATCTCGACACGGAGACGCTCGAGCTCCTGGAGGAGCGGCTCGTCGACTACAAGGGCACCGTCGTTCTCATCAGCCACGATCGATCGTTCCTCAACAATGTCGTGACCAGTACTATCGTCTTCGAGCGCGGAGCGGTGAACGAGTACGTCGGCGGATATGACGACTGGCTCCTTCAGAGACCGCGAGACGCGGCCCCGGACGCGCGTGTCGCGAAGAAGTCAGCGCCGGATACGGTCTCGATCCCGAAGCTGCTCTCGCAGAAGGCGGCCGCCGAACGCGGGCGCCGCCTCTCGTACAAGGAAACTCGAGAGCTGGAGGCTCTGCCGGCGAAGATCGAAGCGCTCGAGCGCGAGCTCGCCGAGATTCACGAGGCCATGGGACAGCCGGACTTCTATCGGCAGGTGGGCGAGATCATCGCGGAGAAGACGGTTCGCGCGAAGGAGATCGAGTCCGAGCGCGAGACCTCGTACGCCCGATGGGAGGAGCTCGAAAAGCGCGCAGAGTGAGCGAATTCATCGGTTTCTCGGTGGTCGTAAGGGTTGTTGCATTATCGGAATCCGGCACCCAGCCGAAAAAACCGGCAAACCCGATCCCCTGGTTGTACAATACGGCAATCAGAATCAGGAATGTGCGCGAACCGCAGGAGGTAAGACGTGACGGCACTCAGTGGTGCGATCTTCGAGGATGCCGAGAGGCTGAGCCAGCACCTCGCGGAGCACGGCTTCCGCCTCTACGCGGATTTTGAGCTGCTGACGGTGACACTTTCCGACGGCGCTCTCGAGGTCGATCCGTACGACCAGCTCGAGAAGCTTCGGCCTCACCTCGAGAGTTTTGGAACTGCACTCGGATACAGGGTGTTCCCGTTCGACTCTGACAGCGGAACGATTTCCCTCCGGCGCTGTGGCGACTCGAATTCGCTCGACGAGAAGCCGCTTGTGTGACGCGAAGCCCGGGTTCGCGGGGCCGGGGTTCGCGCGCTGCGTCACTTTTCGCCCAGCAACGCTTGCTTCGCCACCAGCAGTTGTTTCCGCGCCTCCTCGCCGACCTCTGGATACCGGAGGTCGAGTGACGCGAGAGTATCGATCACCGCCGCCGCGATCACAACGCGTGTGAACCACTTTTTATCCGCAGGCACGACGTACCAGGGCGCACGCTTCGTTGCCGTGTTCCGGATCATGTCCTCGTACGCTGCCACGTAAGCGTCCCAGTGCCGGCGTTCCTTGATGTCGTTGGCCGAGAACTTCCAGTTCTTGTCCGCATTCTCGAGCCGCTCCAGAAAGCGCTTCTTCTGCTCCTTCTTCGAGACGTGGAGAAAGAACTTGCGGACGACGACTCCGTTTCTGGTCAGGTAGCGCTCGAACGCGCGAATGTCCTGGAAGCGCTTCTTCCAGATGCTCTCGGTAACAAGTTTCCGCGGGAGCCTCTGTTTTTCCAGGAGCTCCGGGTGCACGCGTACCACGAGCGTCTCCTCGTAGTAGCTTCGATTGAAGATTCCGATGCGTCCGCGCTCCGGCAGGCACTTCATGCAGCGCCAGAGGAAGTCGTGATCGAGATCCTCCGCCGACGGCGCCTTGAACGAGTAGACCTGGCAACCCTGCGGATTGACGCCGGACATGACGTGCTTGATCGCACCATCCTTTCCCGCCGCGTCCATAGCCTGGAAGATGAGCAGCACCGCCCAGCGGTCCTGCGCGTAGAGCTTGTGCTGCAGCTCGGCCAGCGCCTCGACGCCCGTGGCCAGCGCCTCCTTGGCACGCGGCTTGTCCTCGGAACCGAGGTCCAGGGTGTCGCCAGGGTCGATGTCCTCGAGCCGGAAGCCGTCTCCGTCGGTTACGCGGAAAGGCTTCGCGAAGTCCCCGGCGCTTTCGATCACTTCTTTCGTATCCAACCCTGAACCTCAGACAACGGCTGCTCCCGGCGCACGGCGACCGCTGTCCAATGAAAGTGGACGGCCGGAGCGAGGGCCGACGGAGCGGATTCTGAAACAGCCCTTCAACGGGCTGTTAAGCCCCAGCCTATACGCAGGGCTCGCCTCGGTCAAACGTTCGCCAGGCCCCATTCCTGCGGCGCCGATAACGGCGCCAGTTCCCGAAAGGTGCATTCCAGGGCCCGAAGTGGCCCTCCCGAGTGTTCTTCTTGTATTCTTGAGCGCCCGACGACACAAGTTCCTTACTTCATGGAGATGTCCGGCATGAGTTTCACGGCCCACGTGCAAGGTCTACAGCTTCCAGACGTTCTTCAGGTGGTTAGCTCCAGCCGGCAGTCGGGAATTGCCACCATCATTCATTCCGGAGCGGTTGCAAAACTCGTGTTCCTCCGGGGCCGTGTCGTCTACGCCACTTCGGATACGCAGAGTCGTCTCGGCTATTCCCTGGTGCAGAAAAACATCATTTCCGAGGAGGACCTTCAGCGAGCGTTGGAACGACAGAAGGAGATGAACTGCGAGATGCCTCTCGCAAGCGTTCTCGTCAAGCTCGGGATCGTCTACCCCGGTATGCTCGAAAAAGAAACCAGGGAACAGATCATCAGAGTGCTGAGCGACATGCTGGGCTGGCAGGACGGAATGTTCTACTTCGAGCCCCAAGAGATCTTGGACACCCGGACGGTATTGAAAGAGGGGCTGAGTGTGGAGGCCCTGCTCATCGAAGCAGCGGCGCATTACGACACGGAAGTCCAGCTTGACCGTGAGCTCTGCGATTTCTGGCAGGAGCCGGCTTAGCAGCCCGCCCGAGAAGTGCTCTGGTCCGGCGAGTGGATAATGGTCCTGCGTTGTGCACACGATGGCAAAGGAGAAGTCTTCGGGAACAAGGACGTAATAGAAACGGCCGCACTCCTGGCTAAAGTCGAGAAGCCCTTCTTTTTTCGATCTGCAGGAGGCCACCCGGCCGGGTGGCAGCGCCTTCAACGGTTCCGCAGTCCGGAGAGGGCGGCGGCGGTGGATGGGACCCCGAGAGCCTGTCAAGGGGTTGTGCTCCAATTAAGAAGTTGGTAAAGCTGTTTGCTTGGCGCCCGAGTTGCAC